>PVMK01116451.1_pt1 | contig 33297 bp, 22 predicted proteins | sample 1853481 | NCBI WGS metagenome assembly PVMK01 (sample SAMN08533507, study PRJNA380276) | Marine sediment metagenome, whole genome shotgun sequencing project.
AAGGGGTTCCGTTTATCATCCGGATTGAAATGTTGAATATACTCACCCCTCAAAAAAATATCTTTTCCGAACGCTGCTTTTTTATTTGTGACCATACTTTAATTACTGTTTTTTTGCCATTCTTCTTGTATTTTTTCGTAGTAAGAAACAAGCTGATGAGCCACTTTTGAGACTTCAAAATCTTGAGCCCGTTTTCTTGCTCCTTCAGAGATTTTGCGAAGACTTCCCTCGTCTTTTAAGCTGCTTATAATTTTTTCTGCAAGAAGTTCGCTGTTTCCAGGCTCGGCAAGATAACCTGAAATATTATTTTCAATGATTTCCTCGAACCCGGATCCTGAGGTCGCGATGACAGGACAACCCAAAGCCATTGCTTCTACACAAACAAAACCGAAGGCTTCCCATAGGGACGGCAAAATTACCATTTTGGATAGATTCACGATAGGAAAGAGCTTTTCCTGCGGTAAGTTATCAAAGAAAATCAATCGGTCCAGATAGCGGTGCAGGGCCTTTTTTATGTAATCTATCATCGAAGAGCCTCTATACCCCGAATCAGATCCCACTAACACCATATTAATCGATGGAAACTGTTCAAATACATCAGGAAGGGCTTGAGTTAACACAGGAACTCCTTTCCTCTCCTCAAGCCGTCCGAAATATACCAGAAAATCCCTGCCTTCCAAAATGTCAGGGACCGGCTTATTAATCCCAAATTGTATCACCCTAGAAACATCAATACTATTGGGTATGACATCAACACGGGACGGTTCGATTCCCCATTTTTGAATAACTACTTTTGCCAAGGCTCTCGTGGACGTAAAAACTCCATCACTATTCAAGGTCTGTTTCTTTTCCATCCAGTTGAATAACGGGCGAGGTCCAAAAAACATCTTACCGTTTAATTCTTCTACTAAATAAAATGGTGTCGCAAGACGTGTAACTAAGGGGAACTTCTTATTTAATGCAAACCAAAAGGCTTCACTTGCAAACTCACTTGATTGAACAATATCAAATTTACAATTTATCTGAGAAACCTTTTTGCCTACCGAATAGGAATAGTTTAAAAGCCATAGTTCCTTAGGCAGTAATTTCCGGGTTTTGATTCGGTGAACCCAAACCCTGTTATCCTGAGTTGTTCGAGCAGAATTTTGCGTAGAACTAATCACATGCACCGTATGGCCCAACTTTGCTAAGGCTGAGGCCATATTGTAGGTATATGTACCAATTCCACCTACATGGGTCTCTGGAGGATACTCTTGTGAAAAAAAACAAACATTCATTATATTTTATTCTGAGAAAATTATACCACGGATTTTTAGCTTTTTGAAATACAATGCTTTAAACACTGCTGTTTGCATCCATTAAGAAGTTATCCGTTGAAACTCATTTTAAATAACCAAGTGACCTTAACCGATCTATCAGTCTTTTATCCACTGACGGGCGAGAGCCCAATTCTATATTAGGCCGATAGTCGTAACGTTCGGTCTCATAAGTTTCAATTGTTTTGTCTGGGAATGCGGCTAAGTATTCTGGATCGATAGCGGCCTTAATAATTGTACCATCCATATCTCGAGCAGTTGGCATCCCGATCAAATACAGAACCGTCGGCAAAATATCCAGTAAATTTCTCGGGAAAACTTCTACTCCCTTGCGAATATGATTACCCCATAAAATTACAATTCCGTCTTTACGATGACTTCCAGAAAGACGAACCCCTTTTTTTACAGAACTCACTTTCAGCCAGGGTCCCATCCCATGATCAGAACAGATTAGAACAGTTGTATTTGGATCTATTTTTTTTAGATATTTACCAATCTCTTTGTCAACCCATTCATAATATTTATCAATGATTTCTCCGAAATAGTCTATTTCGTCTGGTTCAACATCAAGAAATAGTTCTGGAAATTTAAACCTTGTAAAAGCGTGCCCAACAGGATCAGTACCGAAAAAGTATACAGACAATAGTGAATAGTCATTCTCATCCAAAAGTTTTAATCCTAACCGACTACAAAATTGATCCTTATAAAAACTTGTGATGAGATTGTTTAAAAGATCATTTCGCATATATTCACGTGAGTCTTTATTAAAATGTTCCCTAAATTTGGGGTCATAAGGAAATTGTGTAAAAAATTGTAACTCCTGCGATATTGGGTTTTCTATTAGTTTTACCAGAGAATCTACATTTTCTTGCTTGATTAAATTTTGCGGAAACCATCTATTGGGTAAATTAGGATCAGTAAAACGGTCTGATAATAAATGCCCCTTCACTTCTTCGGCAGGCCATGTCGCCCACCACCCTAATGCACCTACTTTGAGTCCACCATCTGTTAGAATATTCCAGGCTGCCTTGGTTTTGCGCAAAAACCGATTAATTGGACGGAAGTTGAGTCCGAGAAGCCTTTTAATATTTTCCCTAAACGGTGTAAAAGAAGGTAGTAATGGGTATCGAAAAGGATGTTGGATCCCTGGAATCTCAGTGTAAATGAAGTCTTTTATACCATGCTTGAACGGAGATTTTCCCGTAAATATGCTGGACCAAACCGCAGGGCTATGAATACCATAAGTGATAGTATCGGCGGTAGCCCCCCACATAGTAATAAGTGAGGGTAACTTACCTGAAGCACCTTCCTTAATCAGTCTCTCAAAATGTGGCAATTTTCCGGCTTCAATGAGAGGCAATAGAGTATCCCAGTTTGCAGCATCAACTCCTAAGAGCAATACTTTTCCTGCTGCTTTCATTTTCCCAAGCGGTTCCTTTCTAATGGGTGATCGAGTAATAAAAAAAGAAACCAATACCACAATTATGGTCAGCCCCACAAAGTACCCAGGCAACCATAGAAGGGGCCGTTGCATAAAACTTATTTTCTTTTTGATATTTTTATCCTTTGTAAGTCTAAAGAATATATTTTGTAACAAATAAGAGAGACAAACTGTTGTAGCTGTAATAACGGAGAAGCCTAAAATAATTTTGGGGCTGGAAATAGAAACTGGGCGATTAATTTCAAAAAAGCCAAGCAAGGCCTGCGAATAAATAACGGCAAATATTCCTGTGCTCCTTATGATTCTCAATGTTCTTTGTTGAGCATTTTTTGCCTTGACGAAGATTAACCGTATAAAGATAAGAAGGATCGAGAAGAATATGATAGAAATGATTACACTAATCAGGGAAATAACCAAAATAAACAAAAAAATATCTTTCGGATAGGGAAGTAAATCTCCCATCCCACCAATTTCAAATCCAAAAATAGCACCTAATAGCAATCCCACGAAGAGGCTCGTTCTTAGGGCTGTCCGCCATATTTCGTTGGATTGAATCTTATCAGTTGAATCTCCTGTTATTTTCATGGTGACCTTCAACGCTTATTCATGTTATTGGGGAGTTTTTTTGAAAGAAAAAATGAAACACAAGGTTATTCATAATGTCTGCGAATATTCTAAAAGGCGTTATTGCTCACAAAGGAACAGAACTTGACGACAATGTTGTGCCTGTAAAACAGCTTTGAAGATCCATATCCAAGCGACTCAACGAATATTTCAATATGGTTATTTGTCAAAGGGGGTGCATCCGCTGTTTCTGACGGATATAGCAAGACGTGGCATATGAGGTTTATGATTGCAAGGAACGGGCATTTTTCAGAAGCAAAATCAGCGAATATTCAGTTTTTTGGTTGTATTTTTCCTTTGAGAAATGACTTTGTCAGAAACTCCGGATGCTCCCGTCAAAGGTGCCGGAAAAGGTAGTAATAGATTTCCCCGGCAATGTGTAGGTGAACGAATTCCCGATTACTGTGATGTGACCCAAGTCGGCTGAATGTTCTATCGTTGAAGAACGAACTACCTTGATGGGGGAAAGAGGCTCGATATTGTTGAGACGGAAGACAACGGGCTGATCTGTTGTCTGCCTGTTAATTGCTACAGAGGTAAAAGTGGCGTTGCCTTTATGGACAAACGAGGTGACTAAAATGTCATCACTACTACATTCGGCCTTTATTCGTACTGCTCCTGGTCGAACGTAGCGGAAGTATTGCTTGAGGGTGTAGAATTTTGGGTATGGATCGATATTTTTATCGATTAAAGCCAGCGGCGACCCTGAGGGATCTCTGTAAAGCTCATGGTAGAGCCAGGCAGAAACCTGTCCATGGACAAGGGCGTTGTGAACGTGTTGAACGAGGGTTATTGCCTCGTTCCATGTTCCCTTTTGGTTGCTGTAGTCTAAGCAATACTCGGTGAGCCAAAGCCGTTTGCCATATTTGAATGCGGTTCTGTACGCGTCTACCCAGTGCTTGATATTCTTGTCGGGTTTCCAAAAACTGATGTTGTAGCTATGGGTACTGAGACACTCGATGTAGGAATTCACAACGGGGTCTTGGCAGATCTTGTCAGTCCAGGATTTAAAGGTCCATAGATTCGAGGTTTCCGGTGGAACTATCTTGGTAGTAATGCCTTCCGCCTTGAAACGTTCTCCCAGCTTTTTAGTCAGAGACCGTATTTGAAAAGGGCTCATATAACAGCTTGGATAGGATCTTTGGTAGTTGGGCTCATTTTCAAAATTCACATAGTCTATATGCACGCCATGGTATTTCTCCATTCCTTTCACCCAGATCAAGATGAATTCCACCAATTCGTCTTCGTATTCAGTTCTTAGTGATCCACGTCCTTCTGCAATGTTGCTGGTTTTCATCCAGGGAGGTGGGCACAGTATGTTACCAAAAAGCTTGACTCCCCGAATTTGTGCTGACTTGAGAAGAGGTGCCATAATAGCCAAACTGCTCAAGTCTACCCCGTCCCAATTGATCACATTGGGATTATCGTTGTCATTTTCTCTTGCCTCATTCCCTGGTTTATCGGGCGTAGCTTCGGTATAGCGAAGCATACGAAATCTGAGGATACTCACCCCAAGATCGTCAAAAATTATGGCGTATTCAGACGGAGGCGGAAAAAGCCAATGCTCGGTTCCCCCGAATCCATCAATATTCTGATATTCCTGTGAGGCATCTATACTGACAATGGTATTTGCACCAAAGCAGTATGATGGAGTACAGTTAAGAATAAGTAAAACTATTGGAAGTCCTAATAATAAAATATTTAATAATCTGGCCATTTTCTTTAATATTAATTAGCAGAAAAAACGTTATCCAATGAATAATCAGCTAAATAGTGCATTATCGAAGACTGTCTTTTCCGCCAATATCTGCGTAAGGCTCAAAATTAATTCCTCGAAATAATACCAATATTACTGTGGTTAAAACCTTTTTCTTCCTTGATCTTAAAAAAAATAGTTTTCTTTTGGGCGCTACAAATATTTTAAGACACGTACTCTAGTTATTTATCGAGTTTATTTTAAAAAGCTGTTTGTCCCTTTTCACACCAGGTCCAATTCACACAAATAAATGAGAAAATATATGAGATTTTCAGATAATACAACTCATCTTATACCCTTTGCAATATATAAAAACTTTCTTATTTCTACTGCTTTCAATTCTGATATTTCCTTCTCCACCGGTGTTGGCTTCAAATATTTTAATGTCTCGATGTCTCGTAGTATCCTGTTAGTGTTGTATGGCTTTACATTTGTTTTACGTTTCTTGTTGACCAAGTATATAATCTTCTTACTTCTTTTATCAATAATGCTTTTTATATCGTTTGGGCCTCGATATTTCCAAAAGGGTTCATATACGAGGTCAGGGAGTCCATTTGATAAACAAAATATCTGTGTTGCAACACCCCAATCAGAGGCGATAAAAATAGCATCATTTGATAGCTTAGAAGCAAAGTGTCCCATTTCCGAGAGGGAAGGATCCCAATCTAATGATGTATCCCCACGTTGGAATGATTTCTCAATTGATACTATACCCATAACTCGGGATATTATTAATAGAATAACAATTGGTGTAAAAATGCCACGAAAAAGCTGCAATTGCAAATTACCATTAGATTTCATGCTGTATACACCAACAAGCGCAAAGGATATTGCAGTATATTGAAAAGGCGTTCCTATAATCCAATGGTTAACCCAAGTACCATGTGCCCAAGGAGGACTTGGGAGAATAAATAATATAATTCCTATTATACTATAACATACCAACATAATTCCTGACATGCGAAAAGAATTGTTTTGTTTCCACCAACGAGCACTAGCAATAGCGGTTAGTAATAGAACTGCTCCAAAAAGAATACCTTCAACATAGCTCTCAGTTGCGGAACCGGTCCCCAAAATAAAACTTTTTAGAAGTGTACCACTACCAAGAGATATGTAATTAACAATATATCTTAGTAATTGAACAAACGAACGGGAAGGGAATGTAGATGCTCCTGAAAGGGAAATTAAAGTATCGTATTGAAACAAAGTATAAAGGTTCGCAAGTATCAATGGCGTCCCCCCCAAAGTAATTCCCGCTATACAAGCGAAGAAGTGATGAAGGGTTCGTCTTCTTTTACAAAAAACGAATATTAAAACAACTGGTAAAACAAGAACAACAGAACTGAGTTTTTCAAATATAGCTATTCCTACCAAGCTTCCGAGAAAAAAAGAGTTGTTTATTGCTATAGGCTTCATCTTTTCGCCATGAATCCATATCGCAATGAACAAAAGACGAAATAGCAGAGCTAAAGCAGTAGGACCCCAGTCATGACGCGTTGATAGAACAACAGTTATGTCAGTCAAAAATAAAAACAAAAAAGAAAACAGCCAGATAAAAAGCAATCTACGGTGGGCTATGATAGAAAAAAAGAAAACGCCGGTACTGACAAAGATGATGCCTAAAAGCCTCCAACTTATTACACTAAAATCAGATGCTAAATATCTTAAAAATAACCCATAAATGCCTGTTTTTATTGCTCCACTGTATGTCATGTTTAGTACGGGTATTCCATGTATAGTGAGAGCACTGAACATAACCGGAGTGGTTCTTATGTATGCAAAAGATGCAGTCGCTTGATGCAATTCGTCATAATATAAGCCTGGAGTTGTTAAGTGAGGGCTGCTAAGAATCGCCAAAAGAGCTGCTGAAATTACTGCAAAACATAATGCTGACTTCCACCTCATTTTATAAGAGAGCATATATCGTAACATATCGTCTCAGAAACAATGCTTTTTATTCAAATCATTTTTGAGGACCATTAGATGTCCAATCTTTATTTTAAATGTGTATTCTTGACAATCATACATTCTCTCAGTTTATCCTTTATCAACGCAATTACATTAACCTTTCGAAACTATAGAGTAATAAGATTATTTATTGGATTGTCTTTATGAATCTGAAAGTAAGGAATTTGTCTATGGGTGCAAAATGTTTGCTTACTACAAAATTGAAAAATTTGTGACTTTTCAGGAATTAGCTATTCAAAAACATGCTTTGGGCAAAGGCGTTTTATAAATTCTATTTCTTCTTTTGTATATCCCCGTAAAGCCAATAAAGATAAGAAATAAACGGGTATGGATATCAAAATCAGATATATAACATTCCATTGATATAAGAATTGTATTGTAACATACATCAAAAAACAGCTCACTGCAGGCTTTAGAAAAATCTTATGAACGGACATCGAAGTCAGATATTTTGATATTAGAAAAACCATCAAGCTGAAATGCAAACCTTCTGTCAAAAGCTTAGCCACAGCAGCCCCATTATAGCTCAGTTTAGGAATTAATATTAAATTAAGTACGAGATTAAAAGCAAGACATATACCGATAGCAATTACTTTCTCTTTTTGTCGATTAATCGCGGTAAGTAATACCGAGTAGGTTGCTGCTGCGAAACCTAAAGCAATTGTCCAGCTCAATATTGTAAGAACGTCGGCTGAATATAAAAAAGTATCTGAAAAGAGGAATACAATTAATTTATCGGAAATTGCGTATAATCCTGTAGCCACAGGTAAACCAATTAGTAACAGGTATCTTAGAGACATTTTTGAAATATCAATTAAACTCGATTTTGAATCACCATAAAGTCTGGAAAAGGTTGGAAGCAGGGACGTATGGACAAATAGGAGAATACCCATAAATGCTAATATAATTGTATTTGCAGCGGAATAAATCCCAACAGTTTCAGCATTTTGAAGCAATCTTAGCAGTAAAATATCTTGATGATAGAGGGCCTCAATAAAAATGATTGTTAAAGCAAATGGCAAATTATCAATCAAAAGACCTGTCAAATTAAGCTTCTTAAACTGTACTTTAGTACCCTTGAAATAATATAATGATAAGTAAATGCATAGGATTAAATAGATAAATGAGGCGACAGGGAAACAGGCTAAAACTTGCAAAAAGTTAAATCCCAGCATGATAAAAAGGATTCCAACACCGGATATCATAAATCTAACAAAAATGTTTAAAAGAGCCACCAATCCCATTCGGTCATGCCCTTTAAATTCAGCAAGAAAAACATCAGCAATGCTGAAAAAGAGTTGAAATAACCCCAAAAGGACAATGATCTTGATGGTCTCTTTAGAGAAATTAGTAAAGATGACAAGAACAATTACAATAGCCAATAATGAGAAGAAAGCTAAAGAAAGAAGCCTGAGACTTAAGCACCTTGCAAATATTTGTCTATTTCCTGATCGGTCTTTAGCAACTTCGCGGATTAGGTAACTCGACAGGCCAAGATCCGCAAAAATAGAGAAAATGAAGGTAAGGGAAAACGCAAATGAATACTGCCCTACAATATTTTCACCAAATTGTCTCGCAAAATATATAAAAAACAAAAATTGAAGAAGGTTGCCAATTTGGTTACCTATTGTCAAATAACTCGTATTCTTTAAAAGGTTAGTACCTAACTCCAATTTCGCAAGTCCCTCCAAATCATATTACGTTGATCGACGTACCAAATATTAAGCCGTTTTTTCGGTGAACCGTATCGAGCGAATCATCTGGAGATATCTTTTGGCATTTTACAGATTGAGAAAATAAATACGATGACTCTCTGGGTGTCAAAAAGCTCGTATCGAAAATCAAGGTTTTTATCTCCCATTCCAAATAAATCCCCAAACCTTTTAAAATGATCGAAAGACTCACGACAAGCATTGGCTGGAACAACACACGCATTATGCCGTGTAAATCAGAGCGTTTTCAGTACGTAGCGTTAACATAATTCTTGGCATTCTGAATGCAATTATTCATATTCCTATCCTGAGGATACACCTGACTCATATTGCAGATATCTACATTCTGAAGCCAACCTTGATATGGCGGGATTCGTTTTGCATAGTTCAGATTAAATACCGGCGAACTGTATCGATTTTTGGAAACATATATCCGAAGGATATTGTCCTTGGTGAAACCAGGGAACATTTTATGGAGCGATGGTAAGTGGACGTTTAATATCTCATCTGCATTCAGTTTTGAAAGAAAATGCTCCTTTTTATGATAATTCACAATATATACAATATGCTTATTGGAATAGTGTTCTGGAGGAACAAGATTAGTGTGTTCGATTAGGGCGCCGAAACTGATATTCGGATCAATATTATTTATCCAATAGTAATTACTCTGTCTTTTGTTCAGAACAAGAATAAGGCATGTAACTGCAATGTCCCGAACATTATTGACCTTACGTTCAACTATTGATGGAAGGCCTTGAATAATGTGCCGCATGAGTTCAAGGCTTATGGTCCAGACAACCCTATCAAAGGTATTTTCGCTTGCATTTGTAATTATTCTTGGGCTTTCATGAAGCGATATTCTTTGAACAGGCTCACCCGTTCGAATTTCACCACCCTTTGTATTGATAAAATGTACTATTTTTAATATCAGGCGATGAAACCCGCCTCTTAAATACCCTAGATATTCCTTTCTATTTCTCCTCGATCGTGAACGTGGATGAATTCTTCCCCAAAGAAAAGATGCAGGGATATTGTTAAACTCATCTGCAAATTTTGCTTTTAGTAATGGCTCCCATAAATTGTGATATCCTTCAAGATTTTTCCGTTGTTCAAAAAAATCTCTGCAAGTAACACTATCAAGTTTTTCCCAATTCTCTGTTGTTCGAAAATAGTAAAGATTGATCCCCATAAGAAACTGTTGCCACAGTGACCCTAGGGGTGAAAATCGCAACAAGTCAAAAGGAGTTCTAAATTTCCAGTGTCGCCCATCAGCATAAATTCCGGTTTTGCTTTCAAGCCACAACAGATCAGACCACAGGCCATATTCTTTTATTAACTGAATAATTGCATTATCGCTTGCAAAAATATGATGGTAATATTTGTCCAAATATACATTTTCAGTATTTGGAAATGCAATTCCACCGGCCAGCCCGCCCTCCTGTTCGCTTTCAAATACAGTTACATCATGCCCTTTTTTTATGAGCAATTGGGCAATAGTGATACCCGTTATTCCTCCTCCAACAATACCGATTTTCATCCTATATTGCCCTCTATAAGAATATGAACAATTTTATGTACTGCTTTAGTAGATACTCACTGGCTTACGCCCGTGGTCCTCTGCATGTTTTTGATAGAGAACAGGAAAACCAGATACCATTTAATTGTTGCATATGAGGCAGAATATGTTTCTCCAACGATAAAAAGTTATCAGTCTTTAAGGCTCATAAGAGCAATGTAATGGTTAAACCATACCACTGTGGATTTATTTATTTGAAAGAGATCATGGTTTAAAGATAACAATTTGTTTTTTGAAAATGCGTGAAGGTGCCATTCACTTTGCTCCTCCTCAATACCTGGAAATAAAACATGGAATATTCTCAATTGTCTTAATACCTTCTTGATAAATATCTTTGTCGCTTCAGTTGGAATTGAAAAGATAATCCGGGAATCAGCGTTAGAAATACGATAAATGTTTTTTAGAACATTCCTTGGATTATTTACGTGTTCCAATACCTCCGAACAGATAATGACGCTAAATTCCCCCTTTGAAAATGGTAGCGGCATTTGAGCATCAAGCTGGAAAAAGTCTGCTGGCCGGTTATTCGCTTTTAAAAGATGATAAGCATCTTGAAGGGCACTTGATGAAATGTCGACACCTACAATCCTTTTGGCGTTGGGACAGTGAGCAAGTAGATTCCCGGCTTCACATCCGATTTCTAACACAGTATCATCTGGCTCTATATGTGCAAATTTAAGAACAGTTCTTACACGAGCCCATTCTATAAGACCAGCTATCCCCCGATATGGGGTCGGATGCTTATGATACATCTGATTGTTCCATTCCACAAGTTCGGCATTTAATTCACCAAACTGCTTTATTGCGAAATTATTATTCATTAAAAGTTTCTAATTCCAGAAATATTGAAGCATCACAGTATCATTGAATTATCTGCAAACTGATTCATTTCAATCCCGCACATTTCATTGATTGTCAAAACCGGGCGTTGTTTAATTTCAAATTCCAACACCAGCACCACAGTTGTCTTAATTGCTTTTCAAATTAGAAAGAAAGACCCTAAGTTTATTAGAATCCGCCGAGAATTCTGTGAAGGCCTGAAAGCTCATATAGCCATGGATACAAGCCTACTCCACCATTCCCCCTGAAGCCGGCATTCGTACCCACATAAATAGATGGTATCAAGATATTCACTAACATGATAAACCTCATAAGAGCCGTTTGTAAATATCCTCTCCTCATCAAATAACTATAACACATTAATAGTGCTAAAGAACCCCAACCTATATGTCTCGATACGTCGAAAGTTAGTAGATTCATCAATAGCGGTGAAATCACTCCTATACTTACCACACATAGACCTTTCCGTAGTTCATTCGATCTGAACATCTTTACAATGCCGTATATGATAACAATCCATAAAAGTTTATATGAAGCAAGCCATCCTCCAAGCACTCTTACTGGATATTCTATCATCCATTCGAATGCTGTTTTATCACCGATAACAATATATGTTTTCATAAAATCTCCTAAGTTAATCATATAACTTAGCAGGAACAATACAAAATAAAGGGCGATAACCAGAAAACACTTATAGGCATCTTTTTTTGGGAAAACAAACAAGATGAGTGGAACGAATATAAATGCACTTGCTTCATGCACTACTAAACCTAGCGTTATAACTGCCAGTCGGGATTCGTAACTATTTGTTGCTATTAATGCAATTAAAAACACGATAAACATCAATGGATCGGGAAAACCTTGAGCCATGAAGTTTAAAATCACGAAACTACAGGTCGTGATGGAGAGGATATCAATTAAATTAATCTTTATCCTCTGGAATTCGAAGTAGGCTATCAAAAAATATATCAGGACGAAAGTGAGTATCAATGATAAAATATAGTATAATACACTGCCCTGAAAACCAAGAAAATGGGCTATTGCTGGATTGAAAAGGCGCCTATAAAGCCATCCTGAACTCATTTCAAAGGGCGATAGACTCATCCTCGCATAACTTACACCATAGCCGCTCAATTTTATTGGAAAAACTAAAACAGATAAGAAAACGAAAACAATTCCGCTTCTAATGAGTCTTTTTTTGACTTTTTTAGGATCCCATAAAAAATATGTTCTCTTTAAACTATCTATGAGTGGCGTAAGGAGAATTACCATCGAAATCAGGAAAATTATTTTTTTGAGACGCACTGCAAGGTGTGTCAGATCCCAGACCACACGGTCTTTATCCCCAATAGCGTTTTTCAAAAATCCGGATTCTTGGGAAAAAAGGTCAACCCCATGTTCGCATATAATTTCAACCTTATCTTTGGGCGTGTGGATTATTACAAAAACAGCAAATATAGCTACCCACAGCCATTTCCTGAATGATGAAGAGTATGTACGAACTATTGTGTTCATTATCCCGAGTCAGACAAAAGTCGTAAAGTTCTTTCCTTTACCATTCAGAGAAATTGCCAGTAATAAACATTAAGCGTCGGATAGTTATGCAAGGTTCAAAAGGTATATCAATGCTGTCTTTAACAATGCCTTACCACGTTATTTATGCATCTGTTGCTATGATTTGCGTGGGAGAAATGGCCTTAAACCCAGCAATATAATGTATTTTACAGCGTCATAACTCTTCACAAATCCGGATATAGCCAAGCGTTTGAACGAAAAATCGGATTGACTCTGTTTGACGACTACCTTAAGCTTTACTAAACTATCTTCCTTTTGATAGAACCATGCGACGCCTTTCTGTTCAAGCCCAATCCATACTTCGTATTCTTTGGGGTCCAAGTGCTCCCCATGGTCGTTGACAGGATTCAAGGTAACGTTGACATTGATTTCATCGCCAGGAAACATGGTATGCGGAAGCTCCGTCCATTGCTCGGCCAACTTCCTGTTCGTTTGCCCTGGAGCAAACCAGAGAATGCCAAGCCTCACAGAAAATTTACCTGATGGTAATCCATAATAACTTGGCCATGGAGAGCCCTTCCCCTTATGCTTTACATAAACTGCTATTTCGGTTGGGTGTTCAGCGGTTGTAACTATTATCGATTTCCTCGTGTTAGTAAGAAAACATAATTGTGAGTGGTAAGCGCTCTCTGGAAGTGGCCCTGGAAAATCCCGAGGGTATAGAAAACCGGCCCGATCAAGTATTATTTGGAGTTTTCCAGGAAGAACCCACAGCCCCTGTTTGCTGACGTTTTCCAAACTTATGAGTCTTGCACCGGGAAAAACCGTTTCTAAATCGTGTCTTCCAGTGATAATGAGATCAGAACATGCGGGTTGTTCATTTCTTGAATCAAACAGTTCAAATGAATATCTTGGCATGAAAATCTGGTAATTAAAGAAGTGCCACAATGATGGAGCTGCCAAATCATACGATAAGCATGAAACGTCCTTATGAAACGTCCTATGAACTTGATCAACTGAGGCTGCGAGAACACGTTGTTTGGCCCTCGATTTTGAACCGCTTCCAAAGTAGAAATGAGAAGTAAACACCGCCGAGCAGATAAAGATACCCATCAAACCGATAAATGCTATGCTTTTACCTTTTCGAGCAATATAAATGACCGGCAATCCGACAAGAAATGAAAGGCCCGCTAATACGAATACATCTATTCTATTCAATATTCCTAAAATTTGATAAAGGCCGATGATGTTTATCCAATTAGTGATCCCGGATCGTTGTTCAGATGTTCGACCGATAAACAAAAGGAAGCCGAAAACCAAGGCGCCGACAATGACGCAAATAATCCAAGCTTTTAAGCTAATCCGTCTTTTCCAGAGAGGGTGTGTGAGGCCGATGAATGCCAACATCAGCACTGGAGCCAGGACTCCCTCGTTGTACCGCCCATAGATTAAATGGTTGGTCGGAGAACCTCCGGGCACATAGAGAGAAGATAACACCCAGGTTCCCAGCATAGCCAAGCCAATAAGTGCGGCGACCTCCGTCATAAGATCGCGTTGACCATCATTAAAGAACTTCTTGAGGCAAATTACAGAGGTGATGAGTCCGCCAATAAACAGCCCATAGGTGGAAACAGACAAATAGAATGCTTGCCCGGCAAGTTCATAGATCACCCACTTCAGCTTCGTAGGATCTACATATTTGAACAAGACCTCGGATATACTGTAGGTAGCAGTATTATATTCTTCCAAGCCTTCACCAAAAATGGATCTTTTGATGAAAACACCTGAAAGGGTGATTGTTATCAGGCCCACTAAAAGGCTAAGGAAAGGGTAGATATTTTTAGTTAAGGGCCATAGAATTCGAATGCTGATGATTCCTAATGCAATAAGAACTGGCAAGGCTCTCGGATGAATGATATATAAAAAACCAGCGATTGCCCCGATACCAAGCCAATGAAGCCAATACCTGCTATGGAAAGCATATGCCGAAAGCAAACATAAAAATACAAACACAGGAATATAGGCATTTTCCGACATAGCCACATTGGAATAAAGAAGAAACGAGGGATACAGTCCGACTGTTAGTGATAAGATTATGAGGTGTTTTTTTGATATCGTTGGCCATAACTTTTCTGCAAGAAAATAGACGCCGAGACTGGTCAAACTAAGTAAGAAAGCATTCATTATTAAAATAACTCTATAGACCACGGCCATATCATTAAAAAACCAAAAAATGGGAACAATGAAGAAACTGTACCCAGGATAGTACGGGACATTAAATTTGGGTATGCCGTAGCCCATAGCCAAAAAACGTGCGTTCCCTACATATCCTGCTTCATCACCGTAGATTATAGGGACTTCCACCCCAATACCCAACCAGATATGCAAGATTACAAATCCAGCATATATTGAAAATGGGATGTAATGTTTTTTAATGTTATGGTTGAAGAGACGCAAAACAACTTTCATATGACATAAGATTTCAGTTATTATTTGCTGAGGCCCTTAAAACCCTCACTCGCCTTGATCTTGAACGAAATTGAGTATTTTTCAAAGGTCTCAGGCTTGAAGTAAAAGCAAGTTTAGGCCCAAGAACATTTCAGTGTATAATAAAACTCATATCATCCAACAAGTACCCTTCCGGCCCAAGTCCAATTTCGGGGCTATGCATTTGTGAAAACGTGATTTTGGAAATACCTGATTCAGAAATTTCTATAAAATCGATACCATTGCCATCTGGGATTCCAGTGTGATCTCTTCCTTCTCCATCTATTAGTACCTTCGCCAGTACAGAAGAGTGGCTATCATACGCAGTGACTACCAGCCCATTATACCCAACGTCCATAGCATATACCGAAAAATATTGGACTGGTGAGTCAAAACGAATTGTTATAGGAGCCTGAGCAGTTCCATAATAGGTCCAATCTCCAGGCCATGGGGCCAAAGCACTCACGCCGGAAGGATATTTCAGCCATGGGTCCAAATATTGGCCAATAACTGCGGGAGTGATATCCCCGTCTTTATCTTGACTGGTAATTTCTGATATGCCCCAAGAGGAAAAGTGGTGATCTATCTCATCCAGATGAAATGTAGGGTCGCCCCAAGGATAAACTTCGAAACTGATTGCCGTCACTGTCGAACCGGAGTCGCCCTCACCACAACCCAGTACGCTAATGAACATCAGGAGGAAAACGGCCAATTGGAGTCTTAAAAATGTAGATTTCATATTTTCCATAGATTTGATTTGAGATTCATTGACTACCCACAAACACAAACAATATCATCCGTCTTGTTTGGGTCAATCTTTAGAGATTCATCCCCTTGAAATACCAAAATGGGGTTGCTGTGCGTTTGTCCTGTTGCAATGAAATCAGGAAACTTCATTATTCCCTTTCTCAAATGCTCCTGCAATCTCGCTGAGCATTGTTGAATGCCCAAAAACCTGGCTGGAAAGGGCAAGGTCAAGCGCTAAGGAAAGGTTTGCCGGAATGCTCTTAGGATCCTGGTTTCTTTCATATATCGCGATTGTTATACCAAGGCCAGGGAAGCTTCTCCTCTTATGTTCAACCCATTGGTTTTGCCCTGCCAAAAATTCTTCAGCGAAATAGTTTACCTCCTTTTCCTTCTCGTTATAAATAATGATGAGACTTCCAACGCTACCACCCAGTTGATTAACATCTATTATTTTATCACTAAAAGGATTTATGGCCGTCTTCAGCCTGTAGTTTCCATAAATTTCATCATCAATCATTTTCATAAAGCTGAGCAGGTGATATTCTTGAATGGTAAGATCCTTATTTTCCAAGAAGTCAATAAAGGCATCATAGGAGACCTTATCTCTATTCCTTAATAGCCGGCGAAAATAATAGTATGCCTTCTCTTTCTTCTCCTTCATTCCTGTGAGATCGCTTCCCCTCCCAACTTCGATATTCCACCGAATCGTAGAACTCTTAATACTGTTATAATAATCCCAGCTCCCAAACACAGCAATATTATGATGGTTTCCCACGTTTTCAGAAATGTATTCATAGGCCTTCCCTGTTTTTTCATCACCGTAAAAATTGTATTTCAATAAGGAATCAGGATACTGACCGTAAACCCGTAGAAGGGACAAAAAGGATATGACCAGAATACCCAGAATAACAATTACGGTACCAGTAATCCTTATCTTTCTTCTCTTAACATGTGTTTGAAAATAATGCCCGAAGTTAACAAGCCCACTCGCTGCGAGGATCCAAATTGATGGGACTATACTAATTATATATCGGTGCCTATTATCTAATTTTAACGTTAAAAGTATTACTCCTATCAATATTTGAATTACAAAAAGCAAAATTTGTGGATCTTTGATCCTTTTTAAGGAATAGAAAAAACTAATAGTAATCGGAATAGCGAAAAATACTGAAGAATGATAAACATGTAGAAAACTTTTTGGGTAAAAGAGCCAGTTTTCAGAACTAAATAATTGGTAGAAATGAGGTTGAAATGTGGAATGCTCATAAAAACTTAATATATGACGAGGGTAGATAAACCAACATAGCATCAAAATGAAAAATGGGCAAAATAGATAATAATTGCTGCGACATAAGATGCTCTTTTTGGTTGTCAATTGGGTTAAGAATACGGCGGGTATAACAAATATACCATGATGCCATTTTGTGAAAACTGTTAACGCCATGAAAATACTGGTGAAAACAAATAAATAGGGCTTCTGGTGCTTTATGGCTTTTAGGTAAAATAGTAAGCTAATGAATGTCATCATTAACCCTGGCATCTCACTCATACACATGGAAGAAAGGACAAGCATGGGCAATGAGGTTAACGCCAAAAATGCAGCAATAAACCCTATCCAATGTCCTCGTTTGATGGACATTTCATTACCTATTAGATAAATCAATAGAATAAAGATAATAAAACAAATCAAGCTTACACTTCGTGCAACCGCATAGGTATTTCCGAATAAAATGAATGCAGGCGCTAAAAGCCAAGAATGAAAAAAAGGCCAAAAAGCTTGGCGATAAGTATCTGCAAAAAAAGAAATAATATCCCCTGCCTTCAAGTCTTGGGCGATTTTTAATCCTTCATATGCGTGACCCGCTGAGTCCCATGGGAAAGGTATGCTTCGAAATTTGATAATAGTAAAATAAATAGACGTGGAACCAGCTAAAGTTAAAAGAATAACAATTAGAAATATTATCACTTTGGATCTAGATGTCTTCATAGCTCAAGATCTTAATGAGACCTTTTAAATTCAGATTGAATCCATAAATAGTATTTAGAAAAACAACGCATTTTTTAGGAATATTCGTTTTTGTTATGGACGGGGATTAACTCTGTAGATAAAATATATTTCGTCTGAAACGATAGAGGTGATAAATTGCTTCAACGGCTTTTCATCTATGGCGTAATTTAAGATCATAATAACATCCTTGTTTTTTTCTTGTGCTAATTCCTGCGCCTTTTGTTTAATCGCCACATAATAATCTTTATTGTTTCGAATCTTCTCCAGTGGCTGGCTTTTCCGATCAGGGTGATTCCAGATCACATATCTGGCATAATCACCGATCGCCGGATAATACATCTCACGATCAACCCAACCGGCCACGGGCGCAACACTTGTGTCTTTATCTCCAAAAAGAACATTATCCTGAAGATTATTCTTAACCACGTACTGACCCACTTCTCGACTTGCCGAAAACGGATAATGCCAATCGAAATATATGGGTACAAAGACGGCAATAAATTGAATGGAACATATTAAGGTAAAAAAATTAAATTTTTTATTAAGTAACCCTTTGTTCAACCTGATCAACAGATTCTCACGACCAACACCTGTATAATTAAAGGAGATCCAGTAGCTTATGACAAACATTATAAAGAGATAGCCGTGATGTCGTGTGAAACCATGATAAACTTTATAGAAAAAGAGAAGAAACGTTATCACGCCCAATAGGTAAAAACAGAAGATTAGGGGTTTTCGAATAAAAAATATGGAGGATATGAACAGTATGAGCAAGGATAACAGAACCATTGCAGGGCCATTTGGTAGAATATTGGTATTCCAAAAGTGTATAACAGGGGAAGAAATAGGGACAAAGCTTTTCCACATAGTTGTAAGGACAGAGAGGGGACTATCAAAGTGCCATCCTTGTGAAGAAGATAGTGCCCATGGACTATCCTTGGAAGGTATTGCTTGATTGAATGCCAGGAAAACGCCGATCATTAAAATGAAAGCACCCATTAACAAATGAGAATTTGGAATGGAATTTTCGCTAGTCGATTTCACACGAAACATTTTCTCGGCAGCAAATAGAAAGACAAAACAACATGCTAGGACAATATTCATTGAGTGAATACTACAGCTAATTGCCAACAGGATAGCGATATGAATTGTATATTTTTCTCGCTGTGAATAAAGAGCACAAACAGCAAAAATGAAAAAGACACTCATACCATAGTTACGTGAGATCGTTCCATACTCGTATAGAATAAAATAGCTAAAGCTCAACAAGACCGTTTGCAACCGGTTAAATGGAGAATATTTCAACAAAAGAAAGACGGCCATTGTGATAAAGAAAAGATTTGATAGGGCCATGCCAAAAGGACTGGGTAAAACCTGTTGAACTGCTTTGACAACCAGATACCAGAGCGCCGGGTGGCCATGTACCTTGATAACATCAAGAATGCCCTGCAGAGAATTGTAATTTGCAACCATCCATACGTCAATCTCATCACGCCACATCTCATGATTCAAAATATTGACAGTGCAGACGATAACGAAGAGAGAGAATACGATTATAGTAAATATTTTATTATTTTTTAATAACTCAACCATACTTATTGCCATTATTATCGATCAATTTCGCTACTTTTCGCCTGATGGATAATTGTAACAACTATATGAATTTTATCTTTTTTGCAGCCAATAGACTCATTTTAATCAATAAACAACCATGCGAGAATCGCTTGATCTGTGTAGAACCGTATTCTCTATCCTTATATCTGATGGGCAGGTCGATGATCTTTAAGTTGAGTTTTGCAGCGCCAAACAAAAGATCAAAATCGCCAAATGGATCAAAGTCAGCAAAATAACTTCTGTTTTCTTTTATCATCTCATAGTCTCGTTTGAACAAAACCTTGGTGCCACACAGAGTGTCCTTTAACCTCTGACCCAAGAGATAGCTGAATAATACGCTAAAAACCTTGTTCCCCAGAAGGTTTAGAAAGCGCATCGCCTCTTTTTCCATTTGATACACGACACGACATCCATTGATAAATTCTCCACGATTTAATCGAATGGCGTGGTAGAATTTTGGCAAATCCTCGGGCGGTACAGTTAGATCCGCATCCAGGATCATCAAAATATCTCCGGTGGCTTTATCAAACCCCTCACGGACAGCATTTCCCTTATCCTTACCAGATTGTTTTAAAACGACAATATTACGATTTTTGTAATCTTTTCTTACCCTGAGCATTTCCTCATAGGTTCCATCGGAGGAATTTCCTTCTACAAAAATAAATTCCTGACTTTTGCCAAAGTCAGACGTTCGTCGAATGGCGTTTTCAATATTGTTTTTCTCGTTCTTTGCCGGAATGATGATCGATACTGAATAATCCTGAATCGTATCTACTCTGGGCCGTGCAATCAATAGGTTTACAAGAGAAAGCTTGTTGATAAAAAACAGATTTACAATCACACGATTCAAAAAAGAGCTCAGGAGTGGACATTTTAAAGGAGACAGTACCTTTCGATCGGTTTTCACAATCTCAAAGTCTTCTAACGCCAACAGGTTTGCAATATCGTCAGGTGAGAGCCAGTTTTGAATTGGCTGTTTCTGCTTCATTCCGATCAACTCACCAAATGTCAAGACAGGTTCCCACAGATAATTATAATAGGATATGACAATTCTTGTTCTTTGATGACTCACTCTTTTTAAATTGTTAAAAGCCTTTTGTACATCCCAGAGCGACCCCACCAAATCAGATAAGATGATGTAATCAAACTTTTCTTCGAGATTCAGTTCTTCAATATCCTGAAGGTAGAACTCGAATTCAGGAAATTGCTTTTTACCAATGGCGAGCATTTTGTCTGAAAAATCGATACCTACACCGTAAGCAGGTTCGACCGCATGTAACAATTCGCCTGTTCCACACCCGATCTCGAGTACTTTGCTATTTGGTGGAATGATGAACGAAAAATATGACTCTAAGTTTTCGTGATAATACCGGTTTCTTTTTTTCCACTTTAATCGTTGATCTGCCGACTCTTCAAAGTATTGCCGGATTTGTTCTTTATTCAAATATTGAAAAGATTTTCGTTTATTTTCGTTTCTCCGGTTCTTTTTCAAAAACATAAAAATTCATATCCAATTAAACTTAGGCGTTAAATGCATAGGCATATTATCTAATTCTATATACAACGATCCAGTCGTCTTCATAGAAAGGCTCACCAAACACCATTTTTAGATTTGCCATTGCTTGATAAACATATTTCCTCAATTCCTCTCGGGTTGAAACTGGCAAAATCGATAATCGATTTTCCATTTTACCTCTGCCTTCAGGGGAATATAGCCCCACAGCTGCACACTCTTGCCATATGTTTTTATGCAAAACAATAAAATCAGCTCCGCTGTCCGATAATCGCTTAGAATTCGAAATATCAACAAAATTATTAAACCTAACATTTTTAGTTCCAAAAGTATCGTATCCGAAAAACGGACCAAAAGCACCACTATCATAACCTACTATAACTCGGTTTTCGTGCAATCTCTGGTAGACATGAAAGATGTTCCAGGTCCATGACACAACTGCGGGGAACTCAATGATTGTCTTATTTTTGTTGGCTTGATTTTTCAGGTTTAAATAAAATTCCGGATATGATTGTTCATGACCGTCAGCCATATTTATAACACGGCGCAAATAATTGTACTGGAAATCCTTATGGTTGGTAAAATCATTCGGAAAACTGTACGCATCAATTATCGGTCCTTTCAGAAAAATTATTAAAAATAAACCCACAAGTATTAAGGTCGAAAAGACATTCGCAATTCTTGTCCTTTTCTGAAAAGACAAGTTTAACTTGATAATTAGTCCATTAAGACCGATAGAGATTAGCAACAGCCAAACCGGAAGAGATGATAAAAAATATCTTGTAAATATCATTGAGACTTGAGACAGATATGGTCTTGATATTAATATGAATAAAAGCTGGAAAAAGCAAATGGTAAATAAATAACTAGACAATAATCTGTTAGTAATAAACAAAATATACGAACCATAAACGAATAGCGAAAGTAAAATCAAGCTTATAATGTATGAATTGGTTCCGGAGAAAAGAGATACACATCCTCCTAAAGTACCGATATCGACAAAGCCTTGACCGCTCTTCTTTGTGACTTCGCTGAAAGTTCCAACTGCAGGGAGAAACCAGAGGCTTATTCCACCTATAAGCGCAAAGATTAGAATAACTGTGTGGTTTACTCTGGGAATATTTTTACAGACATTTATAAATGAGGGTCTCCTTTTGAACAGGGGCAATATAACAATATAAAGAATGGGTGCCGAGACAAAGGCAAGCGATGAAAGGCTGAAATACGGGGCTAACACGGCGCTAACCAGATAAACTAACGCATAGATAATTTTTCTTTCATTCATCCATTGATAAAATGAGAAAATGGAGACGAAACTTAAAAAAACGACAACACTATACGGACGAGCAAGCCTGGTGAAATATATAAGCAACGGAGATATTGCAAGCAAAAATAAAAAGATTAACGCAATTCTTTCATTGAACATTTTTTTAACGATCAATGGGAAAATCAATAACATTAAAATGCCCGACAACAATAGAGGAAAACGTATGATAATTTCATTCAACCCTGTAGACTCAAGCATTAGCCTATAATAGATTGTCAACGGAATACAGTTATCATCCCCATGAAAATGTGTGAAAATGTATTTGAGAGGATTGAGTACTGCTCTATATATCCCGTGCCACTCATCATCCCATATAATCTGGCTACCGATACGGTAAAAGCGCAAAAATGAGCCTATCAAGATTCCAGCAGACATTAGCAACCAGAAATGGGGTTTTTTGTCGAAGTTCATAATTTCCCATTTATAATTTATTTCAGTCTCAATTGCTCTAGTTCCCCGCGGCTCATCCGTTCTAAAGTGACTCCCTCGATCATCTTCTCCGCGTTGTAGTAACGCATTGGCTTGTCCACTGTCGGCCTATAAATCTTCGTTGATCGATCTCGAGCGAGTTTTCGATAGTCAACTGGGAAACGTAGTCTTGGATCTTCACCTAATAGCACATTGTGGCTTATGGCCATGGATTTAACGGAGACACGCGCGTGCGAGAAAAGCTCGAGAAGCGTTCCAAATGAGAATAGTAAACAAAGTGGGATTACAAAAGAATACCGTCTCACTTGCGAAGTCCACCATATCCTTAAGCTTGGGATTTTTGGGGCGTACTTGGCGAATAGGAAGTAGAAAACAAACGTCGGCAATATCATGCCCCTCATGGAGTAATTATTGAAATTCGTAAATGCGACAACGTAGGTCGAGACGAAGAAAGCTGTTGCGACAACAAAGTATGCCTTGTCGGTTCTTGTCAACCGAGTAAAAAAAATAGCCACGACAACCGGGATAAAGCAGAACTCAATCGTCGTTACCAGAAACAACCACACCGGCAGAGATAGAGCTCTGTTGAGCGTGTAATGGTCTGTCAACACAAGATGAAAACTGGCTGGGATGAAACCAATGCCTGATGGTTTGTTGAGAAAGAGTGAAATCGGCAGAAGAAATGTGATGAGCAAAATCGGTAAAGCTTTGGAATCTATAAAACGCCTGGACAAGATCCGGAAATCGGCCAGAAAGAATAGCGGTAACGCCATGACGGAAAAAACACTGCTGTAGAAAGCCGTTATCAATAGAAAACCGACAACCAACGTCTTCGTGAGTTTCCTCTTATACCTCACCTTCTTCAGGAAGACGAAGGCTAGTACGCAGGCATAGAATCCGAGAACGTGCTGTAAGGACCAAACTAGGGCGCTGAAGAAGGAGGATATTTGGGCATTCCCGTGCAGAAGAGAGACAGCTTGCCACCATTCGTGACACTCGACAAGGGTTGCCCCTGATAGGACGACATGTGCGAGCCAATCTAACCCTCCAAAGGCAGTGCAAAGAAAAACCATTATCCACAGCGTTTGACGATTCGGACACAGGAGGTTCACCACCTCGAGGATACTTGCCAGTATGAGAAAGTAATAGATCGCATTACCTATGAAAAGCACGTCCTTAAGGGTCAGCAGAGGCAAGACCAGTTTGAGAAACGCCAAAGGTATCATCGACGCATAGTAGTAAGAATACAAGTAATCTTGATTGGCAAAATGCCTAAGAGGAAAGGAGTCCGACAGCGTCATGCTGATCAGACCGGAGATGCGCATTGGGTCGTCCCAGGTCACGTGAACGGTGTTACCAGGTAGCCATTCCAATAAGTACGGGAAACGGAGAAACACAATCAGAAGCGTGAACGTCCCGATCCATACCATCATGCCCCACGAAACCATGAGTGGGGTCCTTTTGACACGTGCCGAGTAAATCAGTGGAAGAGCCGCTATCAAGAACGTGGGAAAAGCAAGAATGAACGCCCATTGTGGAACACGAAAAACATTACAGAAAAGGAGCGTAAAAAGGTTAGCGACTAGAATTAGAGCAAGCAATTTGGAGAAAAACAAATTGGATAGTTGCCGACCTATTGCTGTTCGCTGAAGAACCCGCATATTTCAAAGGGCTGGGGTGGTAGATTTAGCTATTTTAAAAATCTTCATCCGCAATTATTCTTGCATATCTGGAAATCGTGAAAGGCTTAGCATTGATTAATTGTCGTGATTTGCCGCCTTGGGCACAAAATTGCGCAATTTCATGTAGTTTGCTTCCTTTTGTCCAAAACTCTCCGCTGAAAGTCCACAAGCACGAATCTATAGAGCTCACAAGCCAACCGGGTTTATTTCTTCTCCGCAATATTTTTTCAGATTTTCTCAAATCAGATACATCATTTATTGTTTCGAAGGGGGTCCATCCATCCCATTGACCGGCCGTATAATTCAGAGCAACAAAATCCTCATCAAGATAGTTTGCCTTAGGATATGAATTGAAATCAGCCTTGGTAAACATGTACTTTAGTCCGGCTGATTTTGCTACGTCGATAATAGTATCTTTGATCGAGCCGGGTTGATAAAAGTCATATGGCCTGTAAGATACGAAGTATTTTGTTAATCCAAGCGTTCGCAACCATTTTGTTATAGTTTCAACGGAATTCCGCTTGATCGAAGACGTAAGATGTCTGTCATATGAATTGGGATTATCATCGAACTTTGTTTCTTTTTGATGAAACCGCATCTGAAAATATGGCGAATATTTCTGAAATTGAAGGGATTTGGGTCTTTTCCACCAGCCAAGTTTCTCCAAATGTGTATCCATCGTTGGCCACCACCCACGGGGCATATAGCTTTCTCTTTTCACTTTATTTAGAATCCTGCATAAGCCATCTTTCATATCTTCATGAAGTCTTTCTTGCGTCATATACGACTCAATACCAACACCGATTCCGCAACTGCCTAAAATAGGCTCGACTAAGGGGTAAACCCCCCCTTGGTCTAAAGGAATCGTGAGCAGTTCTAATGGAGAATGCATCATGTATTCATAGCTTTGAGCGGTAAGAACCAATCCACATCTTAGTTTGGTAATTGAGAAGAGTTCCATAAGGTTATAAAAATTAACGACCTCTCTGATCATTCCACTCCAAAACATTAGAGACACGAGGATTCTTCCTTCACGGGCAAATCGTCTCAACTCCTCATCACTATACTCAAACCCATAAAAACCCTCTTCTCGATCTGTACGCCAAGGATATTCAGCATGTTTTACCGATTGAAAAGGAGGGCGACAGGGATCGATAACTTGAAGACATTGATTTAACTTAGACAATTCAAAAAAATCATTATCACTGTATTGGCGACCGTAAATGACGTTTCCTTTTGAAGAAATGAGGTTTGGAAATTGAGAAAGAAATTTTTCCTGAGGTACACTATAGATAGCTATAAGATCTTCTTCACATGCTTTGGGGAGCCAATGAGCAACCAAAGTTGGATCCCCCATTATCCATCCCTTTATCTTTTTTTGCCATCGCAAAGCAATTCGTTTCGTAACGTTCAAATAATCATCATCTTTCCTTAAGTGATCGATGACTTCAACATTATATCCCTGTTTTAGTAAGTTAGTGAAGACCTTTGTATCCACATAAACGCAGAATATTTTACTGCCTTTACGGTAAAGGGTAGCTAATTCTTCTTCATTAACAGAGTCAGGCACCCCAATTGCCTGACGATAGTAGATTTCTGGATATAAATAAGTTTCCAGCCCAGCTAATGTTTTTTCAAAGTTAGAGCCAACCATTACAATATCTGAAGGGAGTGGGACATCGAAATAGGCAAATATATTTTCATACAGAGTATTTAGTCGGTCCGAGACGGAGACAATGGGAGTATTAAAGTTTTTTAGACAGGTGAAAAAAATTGTATCGGCAAAAGTGATTACAGAAACATTAAAGTTGAGAAGTATAAAATAGAATTGCTCAAAATGTCGATCGCCAAGAACAGTTCCGCCGGTTAGCTGGCCTGCTTCAAGGTTTCTTGAATCTCCACCTGGGAAATGAATTCCTTTGTGATAGCTATCATAATAATTATCAAAAAGATAATGTTGTGACTTCGAAAGCCATGCCAATGTAGATGCAACTGCAATATTTCCAGAGTAATTTGATTTAGAAAGATATAGAAGTAAGTTCTTTTTCATATGGCATAGATTTGGCTAACCGCAGACATAGCAGACTAATAGTTGGCTTGCCCGACGTGCATCGCTTAATCTGGTGGATTTGTAAGCACCTCAATCTCGCCTGAAGAGCAGTGTCATTGCGAGGACTGAGCGGGCGGTGAAAGTAATTGAAGACAGATTAGCCTAAAAACACGTCTATTCTGTGAAACATAAAGCTATTTCACTGTGATCTGCGCCTATCTGCGTTCATCTGCATGGTGTTTGGTATACAAATACATACAATATCCCATAATAAATCCTAAGGTACTGTAAAGATAATATAGAAAGTGAAGTGGGACAACTCTTAAGGTAAAAATGAGACCTTTTTTCTTAAGAAAAAAGGTATAGAAATCATAGTTTAAAAACAAAATGATCGCTAATAAGGCAGAAATTGGAAATATAAACCATATCAACTTCGTGGTCATAAAAATCGAAAAGATTACCAAGATGAGGATCGCAGCGCTGAATTTATGCTTAGCCTTGAGATTTAGATCATTCGCAAATTGTTTGTTAGTCAGCATCATGACAGTCCAGGGAATAGCTCTGTCAAAAATGTCAGATTTTATTAGCTTAAGAAAGGAAAAGTGTTTGAGGTGCTTTACACGCAATTGTTTGTCCAGCAAAATTCGATATCCCATATTTGTCATCCTACATCCCATTTCAATGTCCTCAATACAAGGCATTGAATATTTCTTTTGATCGAACCCGCCCACTGCATGAAACGTCTCTTTCTTGACAGCTCCACACCCGGCCCAGAAGGTTGATGCATCTTCTCGCGAAGTTTGATGAATGTAGTGATGAAATAGGTTTTTGTATTGTGAAAAAAAGTTTGCACAACCGGGCTGGTCATCATATGATCCGAAAACGGCTGAAACATCTGGGTTCTCTTCAAAATCTTTTACCACCTTCTCTAGTGAATCTGGATAAATCGTCACGTCAGCATCAACAAAAAGTAAAATATTTCCGCGAGCAACTTCAGCACCTCGATTACGGGCATTGGCGACACCTCTTTGTCTTGGCAATTTTATTATCTTGGTATCAAAAGATTCCGCAATCATAACTGTATTATCAATTGAATGATCATCGACCACAATACACTCAAAATTCCGGTAATATGAATTGAAAACACTTTCTAAGCAAAGTTTGAGAGTTTTGCTACCATTATATACAGGAATTATGATAGAAACGCTATGATGATACATAGTTAACTTAGATTAGCCATGGGATGACTGCAAGCCAAAAATTCCCGAGTTTTTCAAAGGTCTCCTGGCTAATTCAGGATAGATCTCTTCAAGACTCGAAATTCAAATAAACCTACGAGAGAACCGCCAAAATGAAAAAATTCGATAAAAATTAGAAATGGAAAGGTTATTATTATCTCTTTGAGACTCTTCTTATTAAAAATAAATTCGTCTCGAAGAAGGCTGGAAGAAAAAACCAAGAACAAGAAAAGAGAAAAATATAAGAAATAATATTCAATTGCAGAGCATGAAGCCATGAGTAAGGAAATAAAAAGAACAATATGCCTTTTAAACATAAAAAGCTTTTTTTGTTTCTTTCGGTACCAAATAGAACTTACTCCCATTAGATATTTTCTTCTCAAGGATGATGTGACAGTGCTTCTGTGTTTATGATAGACTGCAGCCTGGGGTCTAAAATAGATTTTGAGCCCATCCGCAATCAATTGATCGCATAAAAGAGTTTCCTCATAGCCATATTTGATTTCATCATTAAACATATAATCCCTTAGAACACTGCTCTTAAACGACATATTACAGCCTTGGATGTAGGTTACATAGCCTTCTTTAACTGCAACAAAATCGTGTCCTTTGTCACACAATTCCCAAATGTTGGTGACCCCTTTGTCCAATATGCCGCCACCTACAGCTACAACACCTTCGTAGAAATAGCCTTTGACTAATTCGGAAACCCACGTGTAATCAGCAATACAATCAGCATCAATGAAAGCAATTATTTCGCCGGTTGCATGCTGAATTCCGACATTCCTTGCGCCAGCAACACCAAGATTGGCTTTATTGGTAATAACGCTTATACTTGTAGCGCTTGGGCCGTTGAATCGTTGGAGGAATTCCAATGTGTCATCTGTAGAAGCGTCATTGACTACAAGGACTTCAATTTGTTTATACTCTTGCTTCTCCAGAGATCGTAGACATTCCTTCAGATCATCAACTGCATTATAAGTGATAACAACTATAGATACTTCTTTAGGCACCGGATTTTATACGCCCATGAAATAAAAAGGTTGGAATCCTGATTGGAGAAGAAAGTTCGACGTAATGTTCAGAAATCGTAGCCATATTTATGCTCATCATCTCTTTGAATCTGCTCATCAATTTATTCTTGTTTTGAAAGTATAATTGAATGATAACCCAAGATAGTACATGTCTGTGAAAGTGTTATTAATAAAAATGCAATAATTTTATTCTTGTTAGCTCTGTATCTCTTCAATATCGATACGTAGAGATTAATATAATCATTTAGAGACAATCTTCCAAGCTCTGGATATCTTTTGTATATCTCCCTAGCAGCCTTGCCGTAATTATAATGCTTTTTTAAAAACGCGAGGAGCTTCAAATCTCTATCATGATAAACCAAAATACTCTTATCTAATCTAAGCTTCCCTCCGATTTTTGATATTTTAATATTTAAATCTCTATCTTCTCCAGACGCCCTTTTAAATTGTTCATCAAAATTATCTACCTTGTTTAAAACGGCTTTCTTATATCCGGCATTGCATGTAATAAGGAAAGGATGGAATTCATCTCCTGATATCGTGCCAAATACCAATTAAAAAAATCAGAGTTCACTCTACAATAAATGCTATCAGTCACTTCACTTAATGTATATCCGCCTATCCCGTCAAGATCAGGGAAATTGTCCCACGCCCTTTTTACCTCATTTAACCAACTTGTCGTCGGCAAACTATCATCATCTAAAAATAATATGATATTCCCTTTTGCCTTTTGTATCCCTAGATTTCTTGCTGCTGCTGGTCCTTTGTTTTGCTGATAAAAATACCTAAGGGTGAGGCGATTACCGAATAAATCCAAACTCTTTGATATATCGTTATTACCTCCGTCGTTTACAACAATTACTTCAAAACTGCTTTTATCTTCCGATTGCTCACATAAAGACAATATACATTCCATTAATAACTCATGTTCACAATAAGTCGGTATAATTATTGAATATTTAGGGTTTTTTGTATCGCTTCTTTTCATAAAAAAATATCACAGCTGTCCGTCGAAATTAGTTTTACAGGGCATGGCCGCGAGTCCATAGTCGCAGGAGTGGTCTCTTGGTTCCGACCCAAACAAATGCTGGACGAAATTATTACCAGGTTTTGTAGGCAATGCTCCGCTTCTTGAGTCACACCGAGGGTAACTCATAACTTATTGAATAAGTGATGGATATTCGAATGTATGGCCAAGAAGTCTTTTCTAAATTAGTCAGCCGGCATCGTCGGTCGAAGCCAAGTCTATAAGGAAGAAAGACCTTCCTTATTAAATTCTTACCCCCTGAAACCCCTCAAATTGGATGGACATCCTACCTGCTCGAAAAGAAGTATATAAGTGACTACTTAGTGCCCATCCAGAAAAGGTAACAAGCTGAAACTTTTACAAAAAACGCATTTTTGAGGTGGACATATCCCCCTCTTTTTTGTTACAAAAAATTTCAACCCATTGAAATAATAACAAAAAAGGAAAAGGAGCCACCCCAAAATGCGCAAAAAGCATCAAAAACAAATGCCGCTGATACCTTCCAACATCGAGCACCCCCGGGCCAGAGAACTGGATCGGATAAATCAGATTCTTGACGCTATTCCTACCATTACTGATATGGTTTTGCAAGATCTTACCCATGGGGTAAAGAATATAAATCGCGGTGCGGAAGGCATGACTGCCGAACAGGTTCTTCGTGCCGCGATCATCAAACAGACCGAAGGCTTCAGCTATAATGTTCTCAGTTTTCATTTAATTGATTCAACTAGTTATAGAAACTTTTGCCGTATCGGCTTAGTCGATAAGGGTTTCAAGAAATCCGCTCTTTGCAAAAATATCAATAAATTATACAATTGTATATGGTGGTTGAAAAACGTGACACGCCGATTCATTTTTCTCTGGATGGTGGCCGGCGAAGGAGGCCATGGTGATCTTTTGGTCCGCGCACTTCGAAGGAGAGAAAGGGGTGTACATGGATATGGAGCAGTGGACACGTATCCGCCTGGAGTTAAAACACCAGGATACGAGCAAACGGGAGGTAATGCGGCGCGAAGGTATCCACTGGGATACCTTGCAAAAAATCGAGTGCCACCCGGAGCCGCCTGGCTATCGGATGGCCCGAGTCCACCCTAAACCCAAGTTGGGTCCCTATCTTGATCTGATTGCCCAGATCATCAAAGGCGACAAGTCAGTTCACAAAAAGCAGCGTCACACGGCCACACGTATATACCATCGGATCAAGGAGATGGGATACGAGGGAAAATACACCCAGGTAAAGTAGGCGGTCAGGAAGATCAAGGAGGTTAGCCGGGAGGTGTTCATGCCGCTAACCCGTCTTTCGCAATTCGGCGCGGTCACTGGGGCTAAGTGACTGAAATCACTTATTCGGAGTCTAGCTTGAGTTTATTAAGAATTTCGTTTTTTCTGCGCCCTGCTAAGATTTTCATGTCGGAATATCAACAAGTTGCGGACTTTTCAGCGGGACATTTTTTGTATACACTGAAAGAAAATGGTTTTATGGCCCGTGCAGCTATTTCCAAACCCTCTAAATATGCTCCAATGTTCTGATAAAAAGCGCATTTTGTCAAAAATAGTGCTTGACATACGAGGTATTATCATGTAATGTATACACTGATATGGCAACTCTCCAAAAAAGAAACTCCAGGGGGCATACCTATTGGAGCATCGTGGAGTCGCGCAGAGTTAACGGTAAGCCAAGACCTGTTATCCTGGAGTACTTAGGCACTGCCGAGGCTCTCTTGAAACGGTTGACGGAGGGCGTGCCAAAAAAGGTCCGCAGCTATAGCCATGGCGGTGTGGCTGTTATGTTGGGCATCGCTGAAGAACTCAAGATTGTCGAAACTATCAATAAGCATTTAAAGGTTCATCCATTTCGGGATGGATTTAGTGTTGGTGGCTCATTACTATTGGCTGCCATCGGACGGATTTGTCAACCCACCAGTAAGAGGAACTGGTATGAAGGCTGGGCCAGGAACACAAGTCTCTCTTATCTTCTTCGAATGTCTTTGAGTCGACTGGACAGTCAACATTTCTGGGATCAGATGGATGCATTGCCCACAAACGTTATTCCACTTATCGAGCAAGATATTGTTGAAACTCTGCTTAAAAATGAGGATGTTTCCCTGGATACACTACTCTGTGATACCACAAATTTTTTTACTCACATTGATTCCGCGAATCATCGGTGCACCATCGCTCAGAGAGGGAGAAATAAACAGAAACGCATGGACCTGAGACAGTATGGATTGCTCCTCCTTGTTTCTCGTCAGGATCATCTCCCTATCTTCCACAAAGTTTATCAAGGGAATCTTGTCGACAGGACTGTTTTTAAAGAGCACTTCATGAGTATTCTAAACCGGTTTAAGGGCATTTGCGGATCGTTAGAGGACATAACGCTTGTATTTGATCAAGGGAATAATTCTAAAAAGATGTTGAAAGATGTAAACGAACATATCCACTTTGTTGGAGCGTTGTCTCCATATCAGCATAAGGCCTTAATAGAAGAAGCGAGCCAGTTCATGGAAAATGTCCAGATAAGGGGTCGAGAAGTACTATGTTATGAGGCACAGAAGGAAATATGGGGTCTGGACCTCAAGGTTGTCGTGTATGTTTCGGAAAAATTGCGAAAGGGACAATTACGAGGTATCCAACAAGATGTAGGGAAGCTTTTTACTCGACTTACGAAACTAAAAAAGCAGTTTGCGATCCCCACGAAAAAAGGCAAAAAAAGGACAAGAAATGATTTGGAGAAAAAAATCGCGTCGATGACCGGCGCACTGAGTACGAAAGGTATCATCCTTTGGGAATTAACGTCCCTCGAAAAGGATGCTTTTGATTTGCAGTTTTGGGTAGACAAAGATCAATTGACGTATCTGAAGGAAAAGTGGTTGGGCCGACGAATTCTGATAACCAATCGGCACTCGTGGGCTACTGAGGAAATTGTCTTAGCCTATTGGGGCCAATCCAATGTGGAAAATGCTTTCAAAAACATGAAAAATCCTTTCCACTTAGCAATACGGCCACAGTATCATTGGACAGATCAAAAGATTGAGGTTCATGCGTTTATTTGTCTGTTGGCTTTTCTCATGGTAATGGTAGCGTATAAAAGGGCAAGAGAAAGGGCTGGGTTTACGGGATCGCCGCATACTTTATTGGAGAAGCTTTCTGCTATAAGGCTTGCAACATTCATTGAAAGTCCGAAAAAGAAAACCAAAGGCAAGTACAAGGCGAACTATCAGCTCGAGGACATGGATCCTGATATCCTTGAACTGGCAGAAGGGATGGGTGTGACGGACATGAAATTGAAAAGCAACATACCTTTCAGTGTATACACATAACCTGACCCGTTAATACCTTTATTTCAAAAGGTTACACCACATTGTGGACTAAGTCGTAATAAACTCAAGCTAG
>PVMK01128110.1_pt1 | contig 33293 bp, 39 predicted proteins | sample 1853481 | NCBI WGS metagenome assembly PVMK01 (sample SAMN08533507, study PRJNA380276) | Marine sediment metagenome, whole genome shotgun sequencing project.
ACAATGACTACACCCCCATCGAAAATTTAAAAGACCCCCTCCCCTATCCCACTTTATCCACTTTGGGGGATTGGCACACAGGGAGAATAGGGCTCTGAGAATTGATGGCTTTTTTGTTTTATGAAGTAGGGCTGCGAAGCTGCTTTGGAGAATTGCCAATATTAAAGGTATGGATGAAGATAGAAGAAAGCAGAAAATTGCTGCATACAACTAACTGTAACCAAAAGTGTAACCTAATTGATGCAACTTCCCCCCACTCCACGCAACTAGATGCAACTTACCAACTAATCAGAATTGTCTTCTAAATCATCGGTTTCTTTATTTGGCGGGGTGTTTGAGGTACTATCCTCTTCTGGGTCTGAAAGGTTTTGTAAACCGCAGGTCGGAGGTTCGATCCCTCTCGCCAGCTCCATTAAATGCAAGGTTTACAATGCACTCAAAGTCTCGTCCAATGTGATGGACGCCTAGCTAGAACCCACTCAACCATTCAATTGCAGGTTGACGGAATGCTCACCTGAGTTTGACCCACCGTGCCTTTTACACAATCTCCCTGCGCCCCAATCCACAATCGTTCCCCAACCATCCAGTGACAAAATAATCCGAGGAGATGGACACGTATCAAGTCAGTCCGATGGTTAACAATTCAAGAAACAATCGTGCGGAATGTGTGAAGCCAGTTTCCGTAAAGGACTGGGAAGTACGTATCTCTGTCATCGAGCCAGGTAGCAGTTCGGGGAGTCATCTATTCTACTCTTTCTTAATTTCACCATGGTATACTATTCACAATGGCGAAGAGTGTATGCCCAATTTAGCAGACAGAATAACCGTGAACCCCAAACAGTGTGGCGGACGTCCTTGTATTCGAGGGATGCGGATCCGAGTCACCGATGTCCTTGATTTGCTCGCGAATGGCCTCACTCCCCAAGAGGTCTTGCAGGAGCTTCCTGATCTTAAACCGGAAGATGTCCAAGCCTGTTTAAAGTTTGCCAGTGGTCGACTTGATCATCCAGTGGTGGTGGTTTGACCTTTTGGATTGATGCCCAACTTTCTCCTCATCTCGCCCAGTGGATCTCCCAGACATTTGGAATAGAGGCACAATCAGTAGCGTCCCTCGGCTTCCGCGATGCCGAAGACGTATCAATTTTCCAAGAAGCTCGCGCGGTGGGCGCCATTGTGATGACCAAAGACCAGGATTTTGTTGATTTGATCACGCAATATGGTCCACCTCCCCAAATTCTCCTGGTCACCTGCGGAAATACGTCGAATAGACATCTTCGCTCCCTTATCCGACGAGTATTCCCCAACATCCTTGAAATTCTCCAAACAGGAGAGCCACTTGTAGAACTGAGTGATGCTTGGTAACTCTTCTCCTCTGATGCCTACAGTCATAGGAATAAACGATAAAGAACGGGCACCGTAGGAGTTTCGTTACTCCCTATCCAACCTCGCCAGATGCAATCTTGACACTACTCAGAATATGGTTCTAAATCATCAGTTTCTTTATTTGACAAGGCTTTTGGGTTAGAATCGTGATCTGGCTCTGAAAGATTTTGTAACCACGGGTCGGAGGTTCGATCCCACTCTCCAGACCAAGATTTTTTCCTCAATACTCACAAGCAGCCCGTCTCTTCTGTTGTGGCCTCTTTCACAGATTCTTGTTTTACCTCAACTCCCGCGCTTATATTTTCATGCTTGAGATAAAGGAGTCGTTATGTCCTCTCGTTTGCCGTCCTGGAATCTGAAAGATTTATTACGTAATCCCACAAAAGATTTCCAACGGATTCAGAAAGAGTTGGAATCGAAGGTGACATCTCTTGAAGGACAACGCAATCGTCTTTCTTCGGGAATATCGTCTCAGAATTTTCAACGCATGTTGAAACAGATTGAAGGTATTACCGAGGGCATGAACGTGCTTGGGGCCTATGCGTTTTTGTGGTTTGCGGAAAATACCAAGAATCAAGCCGCACGGGCGTTTGAGAATCAGGTGCAGAGCCGATTGGCTCTTTTATCCCCTCGCCTTTTGTTTGTTGACCTATGGTGGCAAAGCCTCACCCCAAAACAAGCAAACCGCCTTTCCATGCAAGCCAAGCAATATCAATATTACCTGGATACTCTCACACGATTGAAACGCCATACGTTACGTGAATCGGAAGAACGTATTGTGACCATCAAGAATACGACAGGGCGGCAGGCCTTAGAAGCCTTGTATGGCGTCACCACCAATAGCTTCAGTTTTCCCCTTAAACATAAAGGACGAACCAAACAACTTACCCGGGAACAATTAATGGGCTATGTCCGCAATCCTTCGGCATCCGTTCGTCGAGGGGCGTATCAATCGTTGTTTAAGGTGTATGGGGCACAACGAGATATGTTAGGAGATCTGTATAAACATCTGATCCAAGATTGGGGCAATGAAGGATTGCAATTACGACACTATTCTTCCCCGATTGCCGTTCGAAATATGGCCAATGATCTTCCGGAACAAGCCGTTGATGCACTTCTCTCCACGTGCAGAAAGAATGTCGGTGTATTCCAAAAGTATTTTCTCCTCAAGCAGCGACTCTGAAGCTCAAAACATTTCAGCGTTATGATCTGTATGCCCCTTATGGCGCCAAGACACATCGATATACCTTTCCCCGTGCCGAGGGCATGGTGATGGAGGCGTACAAAAACTTTTCTCCAACGCTGGCCGATCTGGCTTCTCGGGTCATTCGCGAAAACCATTTGGATGCAAGGATCCGTCCAGGAAAAATGGGTGGCGCTTTTTGCTATAGCGTCCGTCCCAAACAAACTCCCTATGTGTTGGTGAACTTCACCGGAGAAGCTCGTGATGTCTCGACCCTTGCCCATGAACTGGGGCATGCCATTCATGCCATGTTGGCCGAACACCACTCCGTTTTGACCTTTCACTCTGCCCTTCCCTTAGCCGAAACCGCGTCAATCTTTGGAGAGCAATTGCTCTCTGATTCCCTGCTCTCTCAAGAACGCGATAATAAGGCAAAGGTGAGTCTCCTGCTCGGTCAACTCGACGATGCCTATGCCACCATTATGCGTCAGGCATTTTTTGTCCAATTTGAAATTGAGGCACATCGCATGGTTGCAAAGGGCGCGACCAGTGATGAACTGGCAGAAACCTATCTCACATTACTCCGAGAACAATTTGGGAAAGCGGTAAAAGTTGGAGAGGAATTTCGTTGGGAATGGTTGGCGATCCCGCATATTTTCGCTAGTCCGTTTTATTGTTATTCTTACAGCTTTGGCAATTTATTAGTCTTGGCACTCTTTCAGCAGTATAAAAATGAAGGGAAAGCGTTCATTCCAAAATATTTGGAATTATTGGCAGGCGGAGGATCTGCGAGCCCTCAAGCGTTGCTCAGGCCATTAAACGTAGATGTGAGCTCTCGAAAATTCTGGCAGGGAGGATTTACACGAATTCACACGTTAGTGAATCAGCTTGAGCAGATCATGCCCTAAGCGTCCGCCACAACATACCCTAAGGATCCTTTAGAAAATCCCGGCTTGACGTTGAAGCCAGCGAATATACCCTATGATTTGTGAGACATCCTCCGGCACGACCCCGTCAATTTTCGGCATATTCCCAAACTTCCAATGATGGGCACGGACACCTTGAGCTGCGGCTCGTTGAAACGCCATATCAGCATGATGATTTGGCTCATAGATTTTATGGACTAATGGAGGCCCGTTGTTGGTGCCTTGCCCTTGAAGTCCATGGCATCGGGAACAAAAGTTGTTGAATTTTGCTTCACCTTCCTCTAATTCAGCCGGCAAGGGTTTAGCAGCTGAAGCCAGAATGGTTGGAGATGAGGTGGGCGAACTCTGCGCATTGGAGCCATTCTCTGAACATCCCAAGAAGAACAGACCACACAGCCCTATTATGATATTTTTTGTCATCTGCTGCATTGGCCAAGGTTTCATACTTGATCTCCTTATACGTCCGAGCTCATGATTGCCGGATCTGATATTTGAGCTTCTTGAAAGCCTTCTTGCCGAATGAGACAACTATCGCAATGGCCACAAGGACGATGATCCGGTCCAGGCTGATAACAACTACTCGTGATTTGAAAAGGCACCTGGAGTTCTTGTCCCTTTTTAATAATTTCCTCTTTGGTCATAAAAAGTTATGGTGCCATGACTTCATCGGGAGTTCTTTCTTGCCCTAATCGCGTTCCCTGCTTGGCGACTTCCATAAAAGCCTGGATGAATTCAGGGCGACAATCCGGATAACCGGAATAGTCCAGGATGTTCGCCCCAAAAAAAATTTTTGAGGCGTTGAGGACTTCAGCATAAGCCAAGGCTAAACTCAGAAAAATCGTATTCCGTGCCGGCACATAGGTCACGGGAATTCCATGGTCCCGTTCGTGGCACAGCCGATCAGTCGGAACGGGAATTTTGTCAGTCAACGCAGAACCACCGAATATCCCAAGGTCAAGTTGGAGAATCTTGTGATCGTGGGCTCCAAGCCACGTCGCAATTTTTTTTGCACATTCAATTTCATACCGGTGTCGCTGCCCATAGTCTATCGTTAATAAATTCAGATCATACCCATCCCTCTTGGCAAGAGCGGCGGTGACGGTCGAATCTAATCCACCACTCGCCAATATGACAACAGGAATATTCGCCATATTACTTTTCAATGCTTTAAGAATTTTGTCCATTCGGGAACAAAACTCAAATGAGAAAAACCCTTTGTCGAGACCCAAAATTTAAATCATACTAGCGCAAAGGGAGTGTATGGGAAAAGGAAACCGATGTATCTAGAAAATGATCGGCTAAGAAAGGATAAGAAAACAGATACTAAAGGAAGAACTATCATTGTCGATCATGAGCGTTGTTCCGATCGCTCAATTTTTTCCAGGAGTTCACGCTTAGATTGGCATTCCACACATAAGCGAGCAAATGGCAACGCGTGAAGACGTTTTTCACTGATTTCTTCTCCGCAATCCGCACACATGCCATAGGTACCTTCATCCAAACTATCTAATGCATCGTCAATGAGTTGTCGCTCACGATTTCGCATTTCTTGGAGAGAAATCCCCATTTCACGCTCTAAATCCACCAACGCCTGATCGCCGCTATCCATAGCGGCTTCCAGTCGGCGTTGTTGCTCCTCAGAGACGGATTGCCCCAGTTGCTGTTTAATTTGTTGGATGAGTGCTTCTCGTTTCACGAGTAAAATTTTCTTGAGTGATGCATGTCGATTTCCAGACCTCTCTTTTTTCTTGATCTTTTTGGGAGAAGGCTCGGATGTATGACGATCTTCAGCTACCACTTTTTTCTTGGTCTTTTTTGGAGTGGGCATAGCTGGAGGGACGACCTTCCCCACTACCTTTTTCACACGCGTCGTGGTGGTTTTTGTTTCTTTCTTCCCCGATCGTGCGGCCATACTTATATTCCTTTCCCCATTCGGAGGTTAACAAACTCATGATCCACCTTGAGGACCATGATGTCTGCATCGGCACAAAAATCATTCACACCATTCAATCTACTCCATCCATTCGTATTAGGCATAGATAATTAAGGAATGGACGGTACACCCATCCAGTTTTTTGCGACCCTCGAGCCCTAATAATTCAACTAAAAAACCTACTCCAGCAATTACCCCACCTAATTGTCGGATCAGATGGACTGTCGCAGCAGCGGTCCCACCTGTCGCTAAAAGATCATCGACAATGAGAACGGACTCTCCTTCTTGTATGGCATCCCGATGAATAGCGAGGGAATTAGAACCATATTCTAGATTGTATTTCACTTCAAATACATCGGCGGGCAGTCTTCCCGGTTTTCGGACAGGCACAAACCCGGCATTGAGATGATATGCTAAGGGACTTCCTAGTATGAATCCTCGTGATTCCATACCCACTACCTTGGTAATACCTGTTCCCTGATATTGTTGAACCAAATCATCAATAATCGCCCGGAGACAAATCGGTTCTTTTAATAACGTGGTAATGTCATAAAATAAAATCCCGGGCTTGGGAAAATCCGGAACTTCTCGAATAAACGATTTATAATCCATACAACAATTTCGTAAGTGAAAGAGTGGATTCTGAAGTCGATTCCATCCTGGAATCCCAATACCTTCAAGAGAAAAATTTAAACTTCGTCTCGCCGAATGGTAAACCCTTGAGTTTGCCTGTTTGAGTCTTTCCAGTCAACTATAATTTGTGTGACCCGTGATAGTTGCGGTCCTTGTTCAAGAACCTGGAGAAAGGCTTCAAGCATTGGCCTTGGACCTTCAGCTTCCACTTCAACATTCCCATCTTGCCGGTTTCGAACCCACCCATCTAATCCCTTCTGAGTTGCGTGATACTCAGTAAATGCTCGAAAGCCTACTCCTTGGACTTTTCCATTCACCACGGCATGTATTCGAACAATCTCTACCATGCTTCCTTTCTCCAAAGATGGGATAAATGGGAAGTGGGAATGTTGAAAAAAGCCGCCAGCGGCGTTCCCTGCCTCCGCCGAAACGCTTCGTGCAGGCAGGTCGCCATTTTGTCGTGCTCACGTACTGAGAGTACGCTCCGCGCGTCAAAAAGGCTGCGGCCTTGCTGGACGAACTTTTTTGACCATTCCCTTGGTTGCTGACGTCGATCGCACCTCGGGCATCTATGGGCTATGCAAGTGATAATATTCAACAGCCCCGAAGTGTGAACAATTTTATCAGGTTGCTATGGTCATGGTTTGGCGAAATGACTGCATAACACTATCGGCAACCCTACGACCCTCTCGAATACAATCAGGAATACCAATTCCATAGAGCCCTGCTCCACTGATATGGAGTGTTGGCCAAGGCAACAATAAATCCTTAATTTTGGCGATCCGGGCCTGATGGCCCATGACATATTGAGGCATTCCCCGAACCCATCGATGCACTTCTGTATAGTTGGGGGGGCTGGTGATGCCAACAATTGCCTGCAGTTCTTGGCGGACCAATTCCACCAGTTGCGCATCGCTCTTTTCCAGAACATCCTCACGGCCCCGTCCACCCATATAGCAGCGAATAAGGGTTACTTCTTTTTGACTTCGGTAAGGCCACTTCAGAGACGTCCAGGTGCCGGCCAGGAGCGGCCGCTGTTCTTTTCGAGGCACGACAAAGCCAAACCCTCTAATGTGTCCCGCAACAGCTTCGGTCGGATAGGCCATGGATATGGTTGCCGTCGACGTATAGGAAATTTCGTCTAATACACCAGCCGCCTCCGGTTGAAATGTGCGAATCATTTGCGCCGTCTGAAAGGTGGGAATGGCAAGCACAACGGCATCAGCTGTCAGTAGAGTGCGATTTTCTAAGGTGATCTGAAACGCCTCCTTATTTTGAGCGGGTCCTTGAACTTCTCGACAGCCAGAACCAGTCATCAGCTGAACGCCGTGGTCAGTTAATCGCTGAATTAAGGTGTGAATTAATTCACCTAAACCATTCCGAAGCGTCATAAATAAAGAGGATGGTAAACCGGGAGATTTCGAAGCCATCCCTGCTTTCGCTTGAACTGCGCGCATCCCTTTGATCACGCTTCCATACTGTTGTTCCAATTCCCGAAACCGCGGGAATGTGGCTTCAATGCTCAGTTCGTCAGCATCACCTGCGTAAATGCCGGCAACCAATGGTTCAATGAGATAATCAAAGGCTTCAACCCCAAACCGTCGTCGAAAAAAACTCCCTAATGATTCATCCGAGTCACAAGAAGATGATTTCGGCCAAAACCGTTCTGCACCCATACGCAAGAGACCTCGCCACGATAACAGCCCTCCAGAAACCAGAGTATCCACTCGCTGTGGCCGAAAGGCTAATAGGCCTTGAGGCAATTCCCGTAAGACTCCACGGCACAAGGAAAATGTCCTATTATTCTCTGCATTCGTCGGAATGAGCTGATCCTCAAGGCCCAAGGTTCGACACAATTCCATTGCCCACGGCTTCGAGGTTAAAAAAGAATCCGGGCCTCCTTCAATGAGAAGCTCCTGTGTGTTACTGGTCAGAATTTTTCCACCCCAGCGGTCATCACGCTCAACGACTGTACATTGAACATTAAGCTGATTTTTTTTAGCTTCCTCCATGACAAAAAATGCCGTTGAGAGTCCTGAGATCCCTCCCCCAATAATAACGACATGGAAGGGAGCTGAGGACATGTCTTTTAAAATTTACCGAACGATGACTATTGAGTGGAAGAGAAAAAGAATGGTTGCCGAAATGAACGAGTGTGAGGAAAGAATCAGTTTAATTAAATAGCGGCATACGAGTCATTTGAAAAACGACGCACACAATCAATGGCAAACTCAACATTGTGCAATGGCGTGGTTGGAAGAATCCCATGTCCCAAATTAAATATATGCCCTGGACCCCCTGCGGCCTGTTGCATGATGTCTCGCACCCGACGTTCAATTTCCTTTTCTGATGCAAATAACACCATAGGATCCAGATTGCCCTGAATCCCCATATCATGGCCAACCAGATTCCAGCCTTCATCCAATCGAACTCGCCAATCTAATCCCATCACATCACTTCCGGCTTTGCGCATCAATGGCAGCAGACCTGTGGTACCCGTTCCAAAATAAATAAGGGGAATCCCTTCAACCCGGAGGGCAGAAAAAATGGATTGGACATGTGGCAAGACATATTCTTCATAGTCTCCAGGGCTTAAACACCCGACCCAACTATCAAAGAGTTGTATCGCTTGGGCTCCCGCTCGACTTTGAACCCGCAAATACTCGACAACCACAGCCGAAAGTTTCGACAATAATTGATGCCAGACTGTTGGCTGAGAAAACATGAGTTGTTTGGTTCGAGCATAATCCCGTGAGCTGCCCCCTTCAATGGCATAACTGGCCAAAGTAAAGGGAGCACCGGCAAACCCGATTAACGGAACTCGGTTATCTAAGGCTTCTAACGCTTGACGAATAGCTTCCCCTGCATAGCCAAATGCTTCGCCATCAACCGTGCGAAGTTCCACAATGCCCATTTCACCGCGAATAGGATTATCAATGACCGGGCCTTTTCCTTCGACAAATTCCAGGTGAAGCCCCATGGCTTCTAACGGCAGTAAAATATCCGCAAAAATAATGGCCGCATCTAATTGAAATCGCTGGATGGGCTGGAGCGTCACTTCAGCTGCCAGGGCTGGCGTTTTGCACACCTCCAAAATAGAATGCCGGCGACGAATGGCTTGGTACTCCGCCATATACCGCCCCGCTTGCCGCATAAACCAAACCGGTGTCCGATCCACGGGTTGGCGAAGACAGGCTTTTAAAAACCGATCATTCATGAGGACATTCTACGAAGCACCAAAAAAGGAGTCAATGAAATAGCAAAGAAGGCCTTAAGGTCTCGGTCCTTCTAAAATTTAGGCTAACGGTTAAGAGGGAGAATTCCCTAAGCGAGGGCCTAAGGCTTCGTGAATACGTTGGGATACTCCCATTATTGAATCCAATTCTGAATCCGCCAGCACCCAGGCATCATTTGGCTCAAGTTCGATTCGATAATGGTGCTGATCAAGAGAAAACCATTCAAAGTATGGATGCGGAGAAAGGAGAGGATGTGGGTCAAATGAGAGCAAGCTCACTTTCCCGACTTGCGGAATGGCAAAATCTTGTAACAACTCACCGGCATACGGATCATCAAGAAATTTTGGATTGCGAAACTGAATGACCTTCCCGGCAATTTCCCCATTCAGTCCTCCAGCAAGACAAAAATCGACTGTTCCTAAGGCGGCAAAGGTTACTTGCCCAACCACAGAATCTGGGGTCCGATTATCGAAGAAGCCTTCTTTGACCCATCGGGCATTCCCAAACTTTTCCGCCATGAATGGGCCTCTTTTTTAATACTTTTTGTGAAAAGATGTTGGAATGACTGAAAACTCGAGCACCGGGGAAAGTCACGGCTTACAGACAGGACATCGAAGTTGAGAAGCGGTATCAGTATTTTCTAAAGCTTCTAATGCCGTATCTTTATCTGGATATTCTTCCCAACCTCCGACCCAGTAATCAGCACGATGAGGATTGGAAGGAATTTCCAAGCAACGGTCACGATGAATCATGGCCTGATCCAGAGATCGTTTTAAATGTATCCAATATCCCATTTTATTATTTCCACCTATAAAGGAGGGCTCCTTATTTGCTGCCTAGCAAATAAAAGAGCTTATTCAAATCTACTTGGAGGAATGCACTGTTTTGGAAGGGAAAGGACTGGGAAGAGTGTTGTTAATCCTCAAGCAGTTGCCATTCGTCCTTTTCGATAAAGACTTTTTGCCCAGCGTCAAGTTTTGCTTTACCTTCTCTGTCAAAGAACTGCATATACCGTTCAATGCGTTCAGGCTCATCAATGCGTTCTTCTTTCATCATTCCCGTGGGCAATTTAAACCGTCGAATAAGCACCGACATCTCAAGATCCTCCAAAGTGAAAGGAAAAAATTAAGTTTATAGAACTGACTAGTATCCGTCAAGATCTTGAATCCTAGCGTATGTAGAGATATTTAGAGAATACTCCTCCAAGCTATTGGCCACACAGACCCTTCCTACTATATAAGTTGACACGATTATTCATTCAATTCGTAACAACATCTTCTTCAAGGAGCGTCATCATGCCTTTATACGAATATGTGTGTGAATCATGCGATCATCGATTCGAAGCCATGCAAGGCCTGAGCACAAAGCCTGAAGATACGACATGTCCAAAATGCCAAATGGCAAACAGTCGTCGAATCATGTCATCCTTTGCTTCTAAAATTGTCGGCACGCATAAAACGGGCTTTTCTGAAATCAAAGCTTATAATATGCATGATGAACGGATGGATAAGCTTAAGAAACTTCCTCCTATTTCAGGAGTGCGTGCGGAACCAACCGAAGCCAACTCCCAACCAGGTCCTGGTGAGTCATGGTAAAGAACAAACTATTTGCCTAAAGGGCCCCTCTAAAAACGGGTGCTTTTCAGAATTTCGACCTGTAAACTATAGAAATCTATTGGCGCCAAAATTCAGATGTTGGAGTTTTTAGAGGTGCCCTAAAGAGAATTGGTTGCAAGAATTTCCCGCTACCTTATCCCTTAATCATTTCCCTCTTGACATTCATTTCCTGAAACGGGAATGATGACCACGTTTTTGTCTTTTTTTTAGGTTTTTTTTCGCTTCGCTCCTTACTTAGGGATTAGCGTTCATCGTTAAAAACTTTCGAAATATTCAGCGCAACTACATTATTTATGTTTCTAGCGATACCAAAAAAACTTTTCCTCCCAACACTTATGCATATCATAGGATTTTTGTTTATTAGCCTTTGTCTTCCCCTTCCTCAGGCCCCGGCTATCGAACCCCGGGTACCTATACAAGGTGCGACCAACGATGCCTCACCTCCCTCAGCGACTATTCTCATCGTTGGAAATGGGCCGGAACGCTACCTCATGGAAGTATTGGCGGATGCCTTTGAACAACGCCACCCCTCGATTTCTGTTGATTTTTTTTGGCACCCCAATGCAAAGCCTATCCGAACAATTGAGTTAGATGAAGCCGATATTGCCGTGACAGGCGAAGAGGTGCCTTCTCTACGTTCCACGATGATTGCACGGGATGGAATTGCGGTCTTAACGAATTTCTCAAATCCTGTCAAAGAAATGCCCACCTCTCAGCTGGCCAAGGTGTTTTCTGGGAAACTTCGGTACTGGTCTCAGGTCTATGAAGAAGCCCCTCAAACCAAAATTGTTCTGGTGAATCGATCAACCAATCAAAACATCCGGCAAAGCTTTGAAAAACACCTCAAGATTCCCAATGGTATTTCACGATCAGCCTACAAAGCAGAAACCGAGCAGGAGGCCATTACCATGGTGAGTGGCAATCTGGAGGCCGTGACGTTTGTTTCGATGTCCCCTGCGCTTCGAGCGAAAGAAGACGGCGTGGCCATCAATCTCTTATTCATTGATGAGATTGAGCCCGAGGTCCAAACTGTCTTAGATAAACGATACCCACTCCAGCGGCCAGTGATATTGCTGACCAGCCAACAGCCATCGGCAGATGTTCTCGACTTTGAACAATTTGTGCTATCACAAGAAGGCCAAAGACTGATTAAAAAAAGTATGTATTATCCGTTGAGCGATCGTTGAAGAAAGAACGAACGACAATTCATTGCATACCTGCTAGGATTCAAGTCATGAATTGGAATCATTATTACCTAACCATCACACGTCATGTTTAAAAAAGTCCTAGTTGCTAATCGGGGAGAAATTGCGATGCGTGTCATCCGGGCATGTCGGGAATTCGGCATTGCCACAGCAGCCATTTATTCGGAGAGTGATGCCACGGCTATATATGTCAAAAAAGCTAATGAAGCCTATTTGGTCGGTCCTGGCCCAGTTCAAGGCTATTTGGATGCACGGCAGATTGTGGGGTTGGCCAAACGCATTCGTGCGGATGCCATTCATCCAGGCTATGGATTTCTTGCTGAAAACGCGGCATTTGCCAAGCTATGCCAAGAATCCGGCATTAACTTTATTGGTCCCTCACCCCATTCCCTGGAATTGTTGGGGGATAAGTCAAAGCACGAGAACTCGCCATAAAAATCGGCGTTCCCGTTGTCCCCGGAACGGATGGAAGTGTTAAATCGCCCGAAGAAGGCTTAGCCTTTTGTCAACGAGTCGGCTATCCAGTCATGGTGAAAGCCACTGCGGGGGGCGGCGGTCGCGGGTTACGGGTGGTCCGATCGGATGAAGAACTCAAAGATGCCATGGAAGCCGGTGCTCGTGAAGCACTGGCGGCATTTGGCAATGGAGAACTCTTTATCGAAAAATATATTGAACGGCCTCACCATATTGAATTTCAATTATTAGCGGATAAAAACGGTTATGTCATTCATCTTGGAGAACGCGACTGCTCCATTCAACGACGGCACCAAAAACTGGTCGAAATTGCTCCATCGCTAGTGTTAACCCCACGCCTTCGTGCAGAAATGGGTGAAGCGGCCATCGCCATGGCTCGGGCCGCGCAGTTTTATAATGCCGGAACGATTGAATTTCTCCTGGATCCTGATGGCCGCTACTATTTCATGGAAATGAATCCTCGCATACAAGTCGAACATACCGTCACCGAACAAATTACTACGGTGGATATCGTCCAATCACAACTCTGGATTGCGGCCGGACGACCTTTGGTCTTTGGGCAACATGAAGTGAATCTCCAAGGTTACGCCATTCAAACCCGTATTAATGCGGAAGACCCTCAAAATGGATTTCGACCGTCTTCCGGAAAAATCACCGCGTACCTTTCCCCTGGGGGAGTTGGTGTTCGTATTGACGGTGTCGTGTATAAAGACTATACCGTCCCGCCCTATTATGATGCACTCTTGGCTAAACTCACCGTGCATGGCCGCACTTGGGATGAAACCGTGCGCCGGGCCCATCGCTCACTTGAAGAATTTGTACTCAGAGGAGTGAAAACGACTATTCCTTTTTTAACCAAAATCATGGAAGAACCCGATTTCCGTGCAGGACGGTTTGATACCAGCTATCTCGAAAACCACCCTGCGTTATTTGATTACGAGGAGATGGAAGAACCCGAAGATTTAGTCGTCGCCCTTTCCGCAGCTATTGCTGCGTACGAAGGCTTGTAGGCATCTTGGTCGATCCATCGGATACCTCGTATCCGTTGCCTATATGAAAGGCTGCTTATGCCACCAAAAAAACTACGCAAGTCCCAAAAACGAGTGCCTGTAGGGCGTCCGGTTCCCGCCCGCATGAAATCGGGTGCTCCGCCCGCACTCGACATTGAAGCCTCACCAAAACGCCAGGTCTATCTAACAGACGTGGCTTTACGCGACGGGCATCAATCATTACTAGCGACACGCATGCGGACTGAAGATCTTTTGTCCGTGGGAGCAGAATTAGATGGAGTCGGATTCTGGTCATTGGAAGTATGGGGAGGCGCAACATTTGATTCCTGCCTCCGGTTTCTGAAGGAAGATCCTTGGGAACGTCTCCGGGCATTTCGGCAAGCCATGCCCAAAACCCGCCTACAAATGTTGTTACGCGGGCAAAACGTGGTGGGGTATCGGCATTATGCCGACGATGTGCTAGAGAAATTCATTGAGCTCTCGGCGAAAAACGGCATTGATGTCTTTCGGATTTTTGATGCCCTCAATGATATTCGTAACATAAAGCCGGCCATGGAAGTAGTCAAAGCCTGTGGAAAACATATTGAAGCCACCATCTGTTACACCGTGAGTCCGGTCCATAGTCTGAACCATTTTGTTGAACAGGCCAAGCAACTCGAAGACCTCGGCGCAGATACGATCTGCATTAAAGACATGGCAGGCTTGCTACCTCCCTTTGAAGCCTACGAATTAATCAGTCGTCTTAAATCGACGGTTCGCACCCCCATTCACCTGCATACCCATTACACATCTGGCATGGCTTCGATGTCTGCTCTGATGGCGATTATGGGAGGTCTTGATATTTTAGATACGGCCTTGTCTCCCCTGTCTGGCGGCACCTCTCATCCTCCAACCGAATCCTTTATTGCAGCACTCAGGAATACCCCCTATGACACCAAACTGAGCCTAAAGCAACTTGCCCCCGCCGCAGATAAACTTCGAAAGTCACGAAAACGCTATCGGCAATTTGAAAGTGATTTTACCGGAGTCGATACAGATATTCTGCTCTCTCAAGTACCAGGCGGCATGCTGTCAAATTTAGCGGCCCAGTTAGCTGAGCAAAATGCTCTTGGAAAAATCAAAGAGGTGTTGGAAGAAATTCCACGAGTCCGGAAAGATATGGGGTATCCTCCACTGGTCACCCCCACCAGTCAAATTGTCGGCACCCAGGCCACCTTAAATATTTTGACAGGGGAACGGTATAAGGTCATTACCAACGAAACCAAGAATTATTTCCAAGGCTTGTATGGAAAACCGCCAGGGAGTCTCAACTCAAAAATCCGACAAAAGGCGCTAGAAGGCGACAAACCGATCTTGGGTCGGCCAGCCGACAATCTTGACCCCGAACTGGAGGATGCGCAACAAGAATTAGTTGGAAAAGACATCGCAGAGGAAGATATCGTCTCGTACACACTGCTTCCCTCCGTCGCACTGCAATTTTTTGACGAACGTGAAAGGGGAGAGCTTAAGCCCGAACCTCTGCTAGCCCAGTCAGAAAGCGGACCGTCCGTGGGGCATGACTTACATTTGGCCCCGGTGGAATTCAAAGTGACGGTTCATGGAGAGTCGTATCATATCCGTGTCTCTGGATCCGGCCAAACGATTGATGGGACCAAACCTTACTATATTAAGGTGAATGATAAGCTTGAAGAGGTCTACCTTGAACCGATACAGGAGGTTTTTGCTGGCGCTCCAGATACCCCGACTTCGTCCTCCTCGTCAAAGATAGACGGTCGTCCGAAACCATCGCAAGCGGGCGATGTCACCACGCCCATGCCCGGTCGTGTGGTCAAACTGCTGGTCGCTCAAGGTGATGAGGTGAAAGTCGGGACCCCCTTGCTTGTCGTAGAAGCCATGAAAATGGAAAATCGGGTACAGGCTCCTATAGCCGGGAGAGTGGAGACGATTTATGTCAAAGAAGGAGATGAGGTGAATCCGGATGAAACCCTGATTCATGTGGCCTAATGCCGGGTCGTTTTTGCCTGTTGTCCACTACCTTTTCCTTTATCCTCATATGGTGTTTTACATCCGTGGGATGTTCCTCTTCCCCATCGCTCCCTCCCTGGGTTGAATTCATCCAAAGGGTTCCTTTCCAAACGATAATAGTCAAGGACCATCGTATGGCGTACCTTGATGTTGGCAGAGGGAAGCCCGTGATCCTTATCCATGGATTTGGTGGATCAATGTGGAACTGGGAATACCAATATCTTCCTTTGGCGCAAACGCATCGAGTATTGATCCCCGATCTCATAGGCTCGGGCCTTTCGGATAAGCCGGAGGCCACTTACAGCCCAGAACAGCTCGTAAAATTTTTTCTGGAATTTATGAATAGCCTGGAGATCGAACGGGCCATACTTATCGGAAACTCCATGGGAGCAGGTCTTGCCATGGCTATGGCTCTGGACTATCCGGACCGGGTTGAGCGGCTGGTACTCATTTCTGGATTTCCGGCTCAAGTTGAAGACAGCGTGGCATCACCCCAGTATCGCCAGTTTCTCCACTACCGCCCTCCCCTCTGGCTAGCCACCATAGGGAATCGATTGTCAGGAAGAGGAACAACCGAACGTTTACTCAAAGAAATTGTCTATCAGCCAGAATTGATTTCTGCCTCAATCATTGAGCGATCGTTTCATAATCGCCAACGAGGAAACTTGCTCACACCACTCTATTCATTATTAGACAATATCGATACCTGGGATGAACATTATGGCCAACGACTTGCCAATATTCCTCACCCGACCTTACTTCTATGGGGTGATCATGATCGTGTCTTTCCTTTGGATGTTGGAAAACAGGTAAAAGATCTTTTGCCCCAGGCTGAATGGCACATCATCCCTGAAGCCGGGCATCTGCCTCAATGGGAGCAACCTCAGGTGGTTAACTCTCTTATTCTTTCCTTTCTAGAGAAAGCTTTGTAAATGAATTTTTCCGCACATTTACGTCAATTAGCTGCGCCTATCTGGAAAGCACAACTTCACCATCCCTTTGTCGTCGCCTTAGGGAAGGGCACACTCCCCCTGCAAAAATTTCGATATTATATTTTGCAAGACGCCCGCTATTTAGAGGAGTTGGCAAAGGTATTTGCGGCTGGAGCAGCAAAGGCCGAAGATGCCGATACCGCCATTCGCTTTGCCCAATTAGTCGAAGAAACTATCGTTGTGGAGCGAAGTCTTCATGAATCCTACGGCAAAAAATGGAAATTGACAGCTCACGATATGCGGTCCACTCCCCACTCACCCACAAATTATGCGTATTGTCGCCACATGCGAAGCATGGCCCAAACCGGCACCCTTGGTGAAATCACTGTTGTGGCTTTGCCTTGCGCATGGGTCTATTGTGAAGTGGGGCAGCACCTACTACGCAAAGGCCCTCCCAAGCCTTCCCACCCCTACCGTGAGTGGCTGGAATTGTACGGATCGCCAGAATTCGCGAAGGTTGCCCAATGGATGCGTACAGTGGTCAATCGTTGTGCAAAAACTGCAGGGAAAGCCGAAAAATCCAGGATGGAGGAGGCCTTTCTGATTAGTTCACGATACGAATGGATGTTTTGGGATATGGCTTGGCGAGAAGAGCGCTGGCCGGTGTAAGGCAATTGTAGGTAGGGTGCGCAATAGTCCACGGTTTGATTTTTTCCATTTATCAGAAAACGACATAAAAAGACCTATCATTCCCCTTTTTCTTGAATCTTATTCGTCAATCATTCAAAGAGGCCTTGTTTATGATAAGAAGAACATTCCCGTCAATTGGAATTTTCCTATTTTTTGTATTCTGGCTTCCTTTTACTTGGCTCTCAAATGTTTACAGTCAAACGGATAGCAATAATGGAGTTCAACCTCTTCTTGAACTTGATGGACAGACAATTCATAGCCTCATTCCCGCCTCTATCCAACCTTTAATCCTTTCACAGGAAATTGAACAATTCCTTCAAAATTTGGAAAGCGCCCCACCTGATTGGACGCAACTTCGTCACTCTGATATCACCCAACAAAGTGAACGCCTATTCCAGTTTAACCGGCAACGAGATAAAGCCCGTGCTGCCAAGAATGCTATATTGGAAAAACCCATTGCCTTTCTTTGGGCGGGAATTCTCCGCCAATATTTACCAGAATACCAGGGGTTTTCGCTCGCCTTAGGTCCAGAACTTACTCATACCTCTTGGGGTATTGTTCGTTTTAAGCCAATTAACCTCCCTGATTATCTTGTAGCCACTCCATCACTCGACGTACGAAAGCAACTCTTGACTCAGCAGGAACAAGGGGAAGTCATTGAAATTGTGGTTGTATGTATAGGGACATTGGTTCCCGATGAATCACTGATTTATGGATTTTCCCATGATGGTCACCACAAGGGAATGATCCTGCCCGTCGTATCGGTTCAGAATATTTTGTATATCCTCAAACCATCATCCTAGACACTTTGCCTTAATTGCCCGCTCGAGGTCTCCGAGAAACACCGATATGGCTCACCAAACATCCTGCCTACCATCAGAAAGGTGGCTTCTGATAAAACATTGGGCTCCCGTTCTCCTTTATTGCGGCCTAATTGTCTACCTCTCGTCCCAATCACATCCCAGCCAACATCTTCCGTCTTTTTTGTTTGGCATGAGTGATAAACTTTTGCATGCGCTGGAATACGGCATACTTGGGATTTTGTTGTATCGGGCCTTTCACCAAACAACCAGGGCAACCGGAAGCATCATCTTGTCTTTCATTTGTGTGGTAGTATTTGGGATATCCGATGAAATACACCAATGGTTCGTCCCCAATCGACAAGCCGACATTTGGGACCTTTTGGCTGATACATTAGGAGCAACCTTCTTTATTTTGACATGGGGCTTCATTGCAAAAAAATACTCCTTACGCCAAACTCTCCAGGATTAGAACATTCAATGACTGCTTGCCTGTAGGAGAGCGCTCTCTCTAGACATGAAAAAATGCATTAAGCTACTCATGCAAACCGACCATATACTAGAATGTACGGAAACTGGCCTTCGCAATATGAATGAGAAATTGTTCAATGTTTACCTTGACCTCTCTACATCCTTACGCATTTGAATGAAAATTCCTCTCATTTGTTTCCACCAACGATTCAAAACATGCCTAACCAATCAGGCTGGTGTCACCTATCTTTTTGCCATGATGCTGGTTGTGACCATGAGTATTTCACTGATGGTGGTCACTCAACAGTGGTCGGTAATAATGAAGCGTGATCGAGAAGCAGAGCTGCTTTTTCGTGGCACACGCATTAAGGAAGCCATTGAACGCTATGTGGCTGATCATGAAGTCCAAAAAGCAATCAGGCCCAATCGTTGGCCTCGTACGCTCGAGGAACTCACCAAGAAAAATCCTAAACGTTATCTGCAAGCTGTTTATACTGATCCGATTACAGGCGAAGATTTCGACCTTATAAAAGTTGGTGAAGAGCTACATGGGGTTCGCAGTACCAGCACCGATGTTCCCTATGACCAGGTCCACTTTAAAAATGTCGAAACGTACCAGGCAATTCGGTTTGAATCGACCGGCGCGGGTACCAATTGCCAACTGAATCCTCTCAATCCACTTGCTCCACAGAACTGTGCCCCGCCTGGCGAAACATCTCCTTCAGCAGGAACCTCTCCATTAGAGAGTTCCAAAACCGATTCTCCAGACACATCCCCACCCCTCTAGCACAAATTTATAGAGTCGATCGGCTTGCTGCCATGGTTGAGTCCGATGAGACTTCTTCCCAAAAAGCCAAGGGGAAATGATAGGGTGTCTCTTTTTCTTTGTCGGCTTATTTTCCTTTATTTAATATTGAAATGCCAGAATCCGATATAACAAGGTAGCTAGGCGCTATCTCTAGCCCAAAATTTCGAAATATGCTAAAATAATAGGGGTTTTTAGTTCTTCAATAATCCCTCGCCTGGCTTTCAAGAGAAGGAACTCACTGCATTATTATGCGCACATTTTATCGTTGCGGAATTCTTCTTTTCCTCGTTCTCCTTGTTGCTTGCACCTTGCAGGAGCTAAAGCTCGGAGAAGAACTAGAAAAAAAGGGGGATTGGGATGGGGCGGTGGCGGCGTATCGAGACGCTCTCAAAAAAGAACCCTTCAACAAAGAACTGGACAAAAAGTTTCGTCATGCCAAAATCCGTGCGGCAGAACAACATTTTGCTCAAGGGCGCGAATGGCTTAAAAAACACCAGATTGCTGAGGCGCTGCAAGAATTTGAATTTGCCCTAGGATTAGACCCGGAAAATCCGGAACACCACACTGCACTCAATGATGCCTGGCGCTTACGATCAGCTCGTCAAACGCTCATTGACGCCAAACAAATGGAAGGCTTGGGGCGGTTGGACGAAGCCCTCGGACTATATGAAACCGCTGTCGAGTTAGACCCTTCCTTGACTGAAGCCGTTGAAGGGATTACTCGAGTTGTCCAGCAGCAACAAGAAACCGGGACCATTGGCGAATCGGGCGAACCAGTCACCCTTCGCTTTCAAAATACTCGGTTAAAGCAGGTATTTGAAATTCTCGCGAGAACCGCTAACATCGACATCTTATTTGATAAAGATGTGCGGGATGATTTGGTGACAATCTTCACCAAGAATACCCCATTTAATGAGGCATTGAATCTCATCTTACACACCAACCAATTGTTTGCTAAACGAGTGGGTCCCGATCGTCTTCTGATCATTCCGGATACCAAGCAAAAACGAGAACAATACGAAGAACTCCAAATTCGCACATTTTATTTATCCAATGCTAAAGCCAAAGACATGGCGAATTTGCTTCGCACGATTTTGGAAACGAAACGAGTCTATGTGAACGAACCCTTGAACACGGTCGTGATACGGGACCAGCCCGACAAAATCGTCTTAGCGGAACAAATAATCCTGGCCAATGATAGAGAGGATGCGGAGGTCCTTTTTGATGTGGAAGTCTTGGAAGTGAACCGCACAAAAACCCAAAAGTTAGGGTTGAATTTTGCCAAATCAGCCGGTTTTGGCATCTTTCCCGATACATTAGATGCCGCTGGGACACTTGCAGCCAAAGCCTTTTCAACAATTCCCTCAACGTTCACGTATCGCAACTTGACCGATCTTGGGAAAGATTCTTACTTATTTACCTTTCCCAGTAGTGTTTTATTGAATTTTTTCAAGCAGGAATCAGAAGCCAAAACCCTATCTAATCCCAAACTTCGCATTCTCAATAATCAAAAAGGTTCGATAAATGTTGGAGATCAAGTACCCATCCTTCTCTCCACGACCAATGTGCTCCCTGGCCAGGCCGCCACGGGTGCGGTTCCGACGACTTCAACCGTCACGTCAATCGAATTTAAGGATACCGGGATCAAACTGACCATTGAGCCACAGGTTCATTTAAATAACACCATTACCCTGCGATTGCAAATAGAAGTCACGCGTTTAGGAGACCGGGTCATTCTGCAATCAGACCCCTTAATTACTCAATTTCGCTTTGGCAAACGAACCGCAGACACAGCCCTCAACATTCGGGATGGCGAGACCGTTGTTTTGGCTGGGCTCATTGCTGAAGAAGATAGAAAAACCCGAGACTCTGTTCCCGGCGTGGATGACATCCCATTAATCGGAGACGTACTGAGTAATACCGATACCGACAAAATCACCACAGAAGTCATGTTAATTATTACGCCTCATATTGTGCGGAAACTGGTTCCTCCACCATTGGCTAAACAGACAATGTGGTCAGGAACAGCTCAGCACTATGCGACCAAGCCGCAATTTTCGATAAACCAAACAGGATCCACATCTCTCTACAATGATAGAGGAACTGTGTTTTCTAGCGCGGCTAACTCCGCTCCGTCTTCCCCAAACGAGCAAGCGGCAGAGGCAAAGAACGTTGATCAGGAATCAGCCGAACCGGATCCAACCGATTCCAAGACATCCCCTCCTGACGTCTCACAGCTACAGGTCCTCCCAGCTGCCACTTCGGTTAAAATTGGAGAACAAATTTCTTTGACCCTGCAAGGCCAAAATTTTTCTTCTGTAGAACGAACCTCATTGGCACTCACCTATGATCCAGCCGTCATGACCTTCAAACAAGCCATTGAAGGCCCGTTTTGGACGGGGCAACAGGTGCCTCCTAGCCTCACCGTCTCGGTTGTGCCGAATGCCGGACAACTGGTGATTCAAATGGGGCAACAGGGAAAGCCCGTTCAAGGGAGTGGGGCGCTAGCCACCATCGTATTCGAAGCCACTGGGACTGGCACAGCACATATTCACATTCAAAATCCGACCGTGTTAGGAGCAAATGCTCAACCCGTGCCGGTCATGGTGCAACATGGGAGAGTCTTGGTGGAATAAACCCGCCACAACTCGTGGTGTGACGTTAATTGAACTACTCGTGACCTTGGTAATTATGTTTATTCTCGCATCTGTTGCCCTACCCTTCACGAAAATCAGCGCTAAACGCTCGCAAGAGCTTGAGCTACGGCAAACATTGCGAACGGTTCGTGTGGCCATTGATAATTTTCGCCGTGATTGGGCCAGAGACGGCAGTACGTTGTTAGGACCGTTATGCATCAAAAATCAACTGACGTGCAAAGAGGAAACAGGCATCACCGGATACCCTAAAACCCTTGAGACCCTATTGAAAGTTGAATTATCCGGCGGAGAGGCTCAAGTAGGGGAACAGTCAACAATCCGACGATATTTGCGAAAAATTCCAATTGATCCCATGACAAACACAACGGAATGGGGCATTCGATGTTATCAAGATGAACCGGATGAATCGCGGTGGTGCGGGGAAGATGTCTTTGACATTTATACCACGAGCGATCGAATGGCAGTGGATGGGACCCCCTATCGTGAGTGGTAAGGGCCTGTCCATACATAACTTTGACGAAATCGCACCAAGATTTTGGATTTGGACGGATCGATTGAGAACAAGCCTGGGCATAGTATGGCTATGGTGAGGGTTGTTCGATTGAGATCCGTTCAAAGATGGCCCGAAGATTGGATGCGAGATGTCAAAGTTATGTATGGACAGGCCCTAATGACCACTTTTGTACTAATTAGCAAAAAAGGCTACACTTTACTCGAACTCATGATCGTGGTGGCGATTGTCGGGATTTTGGTGTCCTTAGCGATTCCCAACTTCCAACAATCCGCCATGAAGGCTAAAGAAACCGCCCTCAAGCAAAATCTTTTCACCATGCGCGCCGTACTTGATCAATATTATGCCGACCGTGGAGATTATCCGGACAACTTAGAGGCCTTAGTCGAAGCCAAATACCTTCGAGCCATTCCCATGGATCCTTTGACGAAATCTTCGACTACATGGACTGAAATTTATGAAGAACAGGAAGAGGGCGATGACTCTTCTGCTGGTGTCTATGATATTAAAAGTGGGAGTGATGACGTCGCTCGCGACGGGACTCCCTACAAGGATTGGTAGGTCATTTATGAAACGGCTTTATTGGCAACACATGCTTCTGAGTGGAACGTTAGTCTTATCAGTAGGAGCCTGCGTCCACAAACCGACAAAAATTATGAAAGCCGATATCCCAACTAAAGCGGCCTCACCCCCACCACAAACGGTCCTGCTTCAAGAAGCACGGTTCGAGGCAGCGAATATGCGAGCCGAATTAGCCGGCTTGAAAATTCTCACGGCCAAACAAGCGGGAGAACTCCGATCGTTACGTGAGCGATCGCAATCCATTCATCACCGCGAACAGGACCAAGGCCAAGAATTACAAAACATTCGAAGCCAACTCTTGTCTTCACAAGCCGAACGCGATCAATTGCGAAAGCACAACATGGAATTGGAAGGCCAAGTTGCGGGCATACCCGATACCTCGCAGCTGGTATCCGACATTCAAGCCATACGTAGCTCCTTTCAAAATATGATGAGTAGTATGAAAATGCTGGTCTCGGACATCACACTCATTAAACGAGAAATGCGCCTCACAACGAAAAAGTTGAAACCACAACAAACCAAATTGGCAAAGGCTCAGCCTCCTACAGCCTTTCCTGACCAGCAAACCCCTGATGCCAAAGGACGCATCATCATTCAAGATGGGGATACCTTATGGAAATTATCTCGAACCTACCAAGTTTCTGTTGGACAATTGAGAGAATGGAATAACATGACTTCCGATCTGATTATGACCGGATTTCGCCTGAAAGTTGCTCAGCCTTTGGAAACGGTTGGAGCCCAATCCACCCCTGCCAAGGACTCAACAGAATTGTCTGTTCCAGCGGCTAAGGAAGAAAGCCTAGATAACTCGGTTCAGACGAACCCTCAACCGACCATGGATGCCCGCGTAGAAATCCCTTCTGAACCCAAACATATTCTTTCCATTGCAAGTCCTCAATCGGATTCACACGAGTCACCCTAGTGCCTAGTTTTCATTACAGAGCCGCTCGTCCGGATGGAACCATTATCGAAACAAATATGGAAGGTGAGACTCCTCGCGCCATTCGCTCGAAGTTAGAATCACAGGGGCTCTTAGTTCTTGATCTCAGTGGATCGGGAACACGGCCAGGCATCTCATTAACCACTCGGCAACGCCCGTTAGCACTACGAGACTTTCTTGTTTTCAATCAAGAATTCTTAGCATTGGTGAAAGCCGGATTACCTATGTTGCGATGCTTTGATCTGCTAAATAATCGTACGGGGCAAGCAGGGTTTCAACAAGCATTGCAGGCCGTTCGAGAGAGTATTCGAGGCGGTTCTGCCATTTCAGAAGCCATGGCCATGCATCCAATCTATTTCCCTGAACTGTATCAAGCCTCTCTCAGAGCAGGCGAACAAGCGGGGAATCTGCCGGAAGTACTCAAGCGATATATCGACTATTTAAAAATGATTATTAGCGTTCGGGAAAAAGTGGTCAAAGCGACTATTTATCCTTTGTTTTTATTAGGCTTTGGGATTTTGGTCACCTTCGGGCTATTATTTTTTGTTCTCCCATCCTTTGCCGAAGTGTATCAAGAAAGTCGTGTGGAATTACCCTGGGCGACACAATTGTTATTGGACGCGACCAATTCAGCCGGTCAATGGATCCTCGGCATTTTGATCGTTCTGGGCTTAACCGGTGCATGGGTCTATTGGTGGAGAACAACCCCTCAAGGACAATGGCGTATTCATTGGTTGTTTCTCAATGCGCCCGTTTTAGGCCCCTTGTTTCTGAAGAATCAAGTCATTCGTCTTACGAGAACCCTTTCTACAATTTTGGGTGGGGGCATTACGTTATTGTCAGCCCTTCAGGTCACGGCTCAATCCATGCCGAACAAAGTTTTTGCCAGAGCCCTGGATTCCGTCATCAATCATGTTCGGGAAGGCACGAGTTTTTCAGCCGCCCTCAAAAAAGAAAATTTTCTTCCGGATTTAACATTAGAAATGATCGAAGTCGGCGAAACCACTGGATCATTGGAAACCATGCTCTTTGAAGTAGCGGAATTTCATGAAGGCGAGTTGGATTTTGAATTGTCTCGCATGATGACCTGGATTGAACCCATTTTCATTATTCTGATTGGCCTGATTTTAGGAGGAGTCGTGATTGCCCTCTATCTTCCTATTTTCCAAATGGCAGGAGCCGTATAACGAGAAAAACCGAGTAAGAGAATTTATGACTACACCCGTCAAACGCATGCCCTTCGAGGAGATCTTGGTAAAAAAAGGTCTGATCCTAGAGCATGAAAAAGACACATTACGAGAAACAGCCAAGACGTCGAATCAATCTATTGCGGCCATTCTGTTAGAGCGTGGCACCTTGACTGAGGATTCCGCGGGTCAAATATTGGCAGATCAATATGGCTTGCCTTGGAATAACTTGGAAGAATTCCGTGTTCCGACTCCCCTTATGGAATCCATTCCCGTTGAGCTCATGCACCGTTATGAGTTCGTTCCTATGGAAAAGGAAAATGACGTTCTCACAATTGCCATCGCCAAGCCTCAAGATCTTCGTATGATCGATGAACTGGAGCATCAATTAGGGTATGAATTGCGATTGGTTGTCTCATCGAAACCGGCCATTCTTGAAGTGTTGAGCAATAGTGAAGGCAACAGCCAGGTTCTCACACGCATTAAAGCCGAATTGGACCCTGTTCTCATCAAAGAAGATGAAAAAGGCGATGACGTCCTTTCGGTTGAACGCATAACCCAAGACCAAAGTCCTGTCGTCAAACTCGTGAACACCATCATTTTAACGGCCCTACAAAAACAGGCCAGCGATATTCATATCGAACCAACAGATCGGACGGTTGAAGTCAAATTTCGCATTGACGGCGTGCTCTATTTAGCGATGGAGCCCCTTGATACCGGGATTCACCCTTCCTTGATTTCCAGAATCAAGATCATGTCAGAGTTGGATATTGCTGAACGTCGCACCCCACAAGATGGCCGGTTTAAATTACTGCTGAATGGACGAACCATTGATTTCCGGGTCTCCATTCTCCCCAGTGTCTATGGCGAATCCGTCGTCATTAGGATTTTGGATAAGCAGCATGTGTCGGCAGGCGTCCAAGGTCTTCGACTGGAAGCCTTGGGCTATACCGGAGAAGATCTCCGGCGTTTTCGACGAGCGATTACGCGCCCCTATGGCATGATCCTGGTCACGGGCCCTACCGGAAGTGGAAAGACGACAACGCTTTACGCGGCATTGAATGAGGTCCATACCGATGATGACAAAATCATTACGATTGAAGATCCTGTGGAATATCAACTGAAAGGCATCGTGCAAATCCCCGTCAACGAGAAAAAAGGGTTGACCTTTGCTCGAGGGCTTCGTTCTATTTTGCGGCACGACCCCGACAAAATCATGGTGGGAGAAATTCGGGATCTTGAGACCGCGCAAATCGCTATTCAATCCGCTTTAACCGGCCATTTGGTCTTTACAACCGTCCATGCCAATAATGCCTTTGATGTCATTAGTCGCTTTGTCAATATGGGCATTGAATCCTACAATTTCGTCGCATCGCTAAGTTGCATTCTTGCACAACGTCTGGTGCGATCTATTTGCCCCCACTGCCGGGTACCTGTAGAAATTCACCCTGATCAATGTCGAGAGTCCGGGATTGATTACGAGACGGTTAAGCATCAAACCTTCTTTGAAGGCAAGGGATGCAATGAATGCCATGGGTTAGGCTTCAAAGGCCGAAAAGCGATTACAGAATTTTTAGATATGACCGATTCCATTAAAGAAATGATTTTAGCCGGGAAAACCTCATCTGAAATTCGTGTGGCCTCTATGGCACAAGGCATGACTTCCTTGCGTCAGGCCGCATTGGGAAAAGTGTTTCGAGGTGAAAGTACCCTCAAAGAAATCAATCGAGTGACTCCCGTAGAAGATATGTCATGAACTTGTTCCCGATTAAGCAACCAACCTTGGCTCTTTCCATATCGGAAGAAGCCTTGTTTTTGGTCGAAGTTAAGAAATCCTGGCGGAGAACCACGTTTCAAGAAGTCAAAAGGGTTTCACTTCCTTCCGGTGTGATTCGTCTATCCTCTGCCAAACCCAACATTGAAAATATGGAAACGTTCGTTGAACAATTACGCATCTTAATGGAGCCTCTCAAAACACCCATTTCCATTTCCCTTAGCCTTCCCGATCTCTGTGCCCGCACAAGCGTGTTCGATTTTTCCACATTTCCCGCAAAAAAAAATGAACAGACGGCTCTTTTGAATTGGCGGTTTCAACAAGACTTAAAATTGGATACGGGCCAATCACGTTTGTCTTATGCCGTCTATGTCCCTACATCCCTTGCCAACGCGTCAAAACAGGAAAATCCAGAAAAAGTGAGGGTCTTAGGAACGACTATTCGCAATGAAATTGTCGAGCAATATGAACGTGCATGCCTAGAGCTCAATCTTATGCCGGTTTCCGTGAGTATTTCCGGTCTTGATATTTTTGATTTATATCAAGGCACTATCCAAGATATTTTAGAGGTAGAAGATCGACGCAGGACCAACCCATCATCTGGAGCCATGTTTCTCTTTGTTAGTCATTGGGGATTCACGTTTTTTGCCTTTCATGAAGGGTGTCCGAGTTTTGTCCGCACAAAAGCCATCACGATTCGACCAGATTCAAGCCATGCACCCTGGGACACATCGATATCAGGATTAGAAAAACAGGAAAACGTGCTCCCAAAAGATGAAGAAGATGCCCAACAGGCTATCGATTCCCCAGACCTTCGCAACGGAGATAGCACGACGCATCCTTACCCTTCCTATACGGCAACAAAAGTAGAGAAAGAAATCTTGGCAACACTTCAATATTATTTAGAAACATTCTCACAAAATGAAACGACTCCCTCCGTCGCCAATCTTTTTGTTGTGAGCGACCTTGAACATGGGCATATGCTGCTTCCCACATCAGAACACCTTCAACAAACCGCCAAAGTAAGCGGATTAAGTGTTTCTGACATTCAGGTCACTCAACTCTCCTATTCCATGCATTTCAATAAACGAGAAAGCCGTTTCGTTCAGGAATCATATATCTGGTCTGCCCTACCCGGCTATGCCAGCTTAAGGGTGGCATAATGGTTCCACGAGTTCATATTAATCTATCCGCACCAGGGCTCCATCATCTCACGTTAGCGCAGTTTGGTCTTAAATTACTCACCGTTGGAGGGCTTGCTGTCACCGTTTCTTTTTTGTGGGCAAGCACAACCCTACACAAAAACATTGATGCTCTTGAAAACCAAACTTACATGATCGTCAAACAAACCAGTCAGGTCGTAGCGAAAGCGAATGCGAAGGGAATGGACTTGTCGAATTCAGCCATTCAAAAGATTCCGCAGCACATCTCGTTTGTCAAACATGTGACGAGAACGTGTCGGGTTTTCTTGGACACAATTACTGACAGACCTAGAGGCTGCCGTCCCTAAAAGCTTGATGATGAGAGCCGTGTCTCTTGATGAAAAAACAAATACCGTGTTGCTCAATGGCTCATCCCAATCACTCCAGGATTTAAACCGTTTAATTCATCAACTCGAAAAGCATCAAGCCTTTCACGATGTGATTTTGACTCAACATGCCAAGAAGAAAAAACAAGATACGACAAAGAAATCGCTTGTCGTTTTTTCCATGAAAGTTTCCTATGATCCGACTGATCGACTTTCGAAAATGATCAAGTCCTAACTACCCATGATATCCTTGAAACTTTTCCAGCAGTCTAAAACTACGCTCCTGATTTCACAGCATCTCATGCCATTGTTTATCATTACGGTATTAGCAGTACTGTCAGCTATTGGAATGTTTGGCCTCATGCTCTACCCTGCACAAGATCGATTAGCCCAAGTGACGTCACAACTTCAAGCTGCGCAACAGACTCAAGCACAAACCCAAGCTGCCCAACACACTCAAGGAATCATCTCAACTACCTGGAAGGCCCTCTCAAATTATCAAGAATTTATGGATCTCAGCTTAGACATCGCTGATTTGGCCAAACGAAACCACGTACAAATTCCTGGCATGGGATATGATTTCAAACCCCTCACACATAAATTAGCCGCTAAAGGCACTTTTGCCTTCGAAGCCCAAGGGGACTATGGGGCTATCAGAAAATTCATTTACGAACTGGAAAAACGATGGCCATATCTGTTTATCGAAAAGTTATCAGTGGAAAGTTCGAAAAAAAAGAATGGGGTGCTCTTTAAAATTACGATTTCAACCTTTCTGAAAGAATTTCCACAAACACTTAAGAAAACAAAAGCCTGATGACGAATCAACAAAAAGGATTGGTATTGGTCGGATTATTTGTGGCGTGGGGAGGCTTAACCGCCTACCAAATGTCTGATTTTTCAGAATCGAGTTCCAGCGATCTCTCCTCAACGCTGCAACAGGCAAATTCAACCCTTCCAACTGTGAAAGCCCTCTTGTTAGATCAGTCCTTTCCCAATGCCAGGCAAATGGCAACATTCTCGCAACCTCGCAATATCTTTGCCCCGCTTGGATTGCGGAAGGTGGTCGCTAGACAAAAAGACTCCGATCACCCCGCCTCCTTCCCAACCAACCATGGCACCCCCTTCTCTAGTACCACCAGGCCCCTCTCCTTCAGACCTGGCCGCACAACGAGCACGGCAACAGCTCAACCAATTCCGGTTTCTGGGGTATCTGACTAAAGGGGGAGAAAGGCAGGCGTTTCTCACCAATGGCCAAGCCATTTATATTGTCAAGCAAGGGGAAATGGTGGAAGGCCAAATCCAAGTCAACAAAATAGAACCTGAAACAATTATCCTCTCCACTCAAATTTGGGAAACCGGCAATCAGATTCAAGCCACAATTCCCTTAACACCTGAAACTCGCAGCTAATCCTCAGCATAGCTCTTTCCCCCCTCAGCCTGGTATGATTTCCTATGGCCTTATCAAAACGCACTTTCAGTAAAAGCTGTCATCCTAAGATGAGGATGAGGGTATTTTTGATCCTAATGGCTCAAATGTTCTTGTGGCTTTCTCCGGGCTTCACTGCGATGTATCGTTGCCAAGATCAATCAGGAACAAGCGTATTAACGGATAATCCCGCTCAACTGAAAGGCTGTTCCCGACTAGAGTCTTCAATCGTGTCCACCCCTCACGTTCCCAGAAATCCCCTCCAACCTACTGATGTCCAGAACGTATCCCGTACTGAATTTCCACAAAATTCTTCCGAACAATCGGATTCGTCACTTGCCCAGGAATCCAACCAAGACTCAAACAAAGATCGCGACATTACTATTCCTCTCGAAAGGATCGGAGGATCGTTTGTCGTTCAAGTCAATCTGAATCAAGAACGTACGGCTCATCTTATCGTGGATACAGGAGCTTCAATGACAGTCCTATCGACAAACATCGCGATCGATCTTGGCATTCTTGGGACGACCGATACCGAACTGCTCACTGTCAACACCGCAGGTGCTCCGTACAAGTCAATATGAACTACCTTTCATCCCTTACTGTTGGAAATGCCCAAGCCCACAATGTCGCAGTGGCCATCCATGATCTCCCTGATATCCCCGAGCAAATCGAAGGGTTGTTAGGGATGTCTTTTCTCAAGCATTTCTTGATTACATTAGACGCTGAGCATGCCCGCCTCATTCTTCGACCAAAGCCATCCTCCTAAGGGTCCGTCCTCTCGTTTCCCGTCAAGACATGGGACCGCTTCAAAACCTGTCAAAGTTCAGGGCAAAGGAAAATGTGAGAACTAATTTTGAGGAGAAAGGGGGGGAAGTGCGCCTAAATAAGGAAATTCCCCGATGTGGAGCAACGAGGAATCATGGCGCAAACGAAAGTCACCTTCTTGAGGATTCACAAAACCAGGAGCCAGAGTCACATCGGTCTTCCCGGCACGCTGAGGGATAGGAATTTGAGGCGTTCCCTGTAACAGATAATCGCCTTGATTGTCATAGAGCGCATTGAACGCCAATGCCGTCTGACTTTGAGGAGCAAACAAGAATCCAACCTTGCTATGCCCGATAATATTCCCGCGAACAACAGCCTCTGCCTTATCATGAAAGGCAAGCCCGCCTCCATTCCGCACAAAGGTATTCTGAACCACCGTGGCCTTGGATTGATCCGTCATGAGCACGGCCTCAAAGAGATTGTCTGAGATCACATTTAGCCGAAGGGTCACCTCCGAATTTCCCCCAAGAGCGATGCCATGGTCATTGTGATGAATCGTATTCCCAATAAGTGTACCAGTGGAATTCGCAAAGGCCACACCCGTTGTCTCACTGTGCTCAATGATACAGTCTTCGATATGGACCCCTTGAACTTGTTGACTAAACACCATCCCTTTCACATGAATCTGCTTGAGATAAACCTCACTTCCATTAAAAATCCCAATACCCAAGCCACCATGTTGAGAGACCGTCAACCCTTGAATGGTGACATTGGTTGCCCCATAGGGCCATTTTCCAATATGTAACGATCCAACCCGCTTCTCTCCAGTAATAAATACCCGATCAAGCCCTTCTCCAATAATAGTCAGGTGGTCTTTGCTATGAACCGTCACATCTTCGGCATAGGTTCCGGCTTTAATCAAAATTGTATCACCGGATGCGGCCTGATCAATCGCTTCTTGAATCAAGGTAAATTGCCCGGATCCATCCAACGCCACCTGCCACACACTGGTATTCGAGAAGGTTAAAGTTTCCTCGCCTTGAGCGATGTCCAGACCCGGTCCCCATACCTGCAGGATAAGTAAGCCAATCACACAGAAGAAGCACCCCCTGGTCGCCATCAGAAAACGGTATAAATTCATGTCGTCACGTCTGATAATTTACTGATTGGAGTAAATAAAAATGGATCGCTATTCATGGGCCTATTGAATGTTTCTCGCAAAAAGCCCGTATATACCCTAGAAGATTTCAATACCAGTAGCCGACGGGAATGATCAAAAAAGTCATCCAGCAAGGCCGCGAATTGCTTGCTAGATCCCGCAGGGGCTAACCGTTGTTTGACGTGCGGAGCGTACTTCCAGTACGTGAGCACGACAAAATTGCGAGAACGCCGCTGGTGGCTTTTTTCAACATTCCCATTCATAGATCCCTTTACTCACATACCTGATGATATTCAGCAGGGTCAAGCCGGACCAAAATTTTTCTCCATTTATTGTTGCCTCCTATCCCCTATGCTATGGTTGAGCATGGTGGTGGTGGGATTAACCGGTGGTTTGGGTGCCGGAAAAACTACAATAGCTGGCCTCTTTCAAGATTGTGGGGCAAAAGTCATTGATGCGGACCAACTGGCTCGGGATGTTGTCAAACCTGGAAAACCTGCCTGGAAAGAGATTAAACAACAATTTGGAAACGGTGTCTTTCATTCCGATAAGACGCTAAATCGGCAAGCCCTTGCCCAAGTCGTGTTTCACAACCCTTCAAAATTGAAAATCCTCCAAAATATCATTCATCCTCGAGTGGCTCGCGAGCAGGCGACACGGACAAAAGTCATTGGCAAGGCCTTTCCTCAGGCTGTGATTATTTATGACGCAGCCTTATTAATTGAAGCCGGAGCACATCGAAGAATGGATCATGTGATTGTGGTCAAAGCAGACCGTTCCACTCAAATTTCCCGGGTCTGCTATCGAGATGGACTCAGTAAAACTGAAGCGCTGCGACGCATCAGGCAACAAATGCCACTCCGCCAAAAACTTCAGAATGCTGATACAGTCCTAGATGGAACATGGTCTCGTTCTAGGTTGCGCATTGTGGTGAAATCATTGTATAGAACTTATCAAAAAGAAGCTTACCAGCGAGGTCCTAAGCGATCTCTAACTTGATTCTGCACACAACACCATTATCTTGTTCGTATACATTAATTGGTAAAGGAGTCATTCGATGGTACATGATGTTTTGATCCTTGGTTCCGGACCAGCGGGACTCACCGCAGCCGTCTATAGCGCCAGAGCGAATCTCTCACCGCTGTTAATCGATGGGGCACAACCAGGTGGGCAGCTGACCTTGACCACAGACGTGGAAAACTTCCCGGGCTTTCCCAAAGGAATCATGGGGCCACAACTCATACAAGACATGCGAGCACAAGCTGAACGGTTTGGGACGCAATTCCGACATGGTCATGTCTCGAAAGTGGACCTTCAGTCACAACCCTTTCGCATCACCGTAGATGGCGAAGACACCCTTGAAACAAAAACGTTGATTATTTCAACAGGAGCGTCGGCCAATTTACTGGGCTTGCCATCCGAAAGTCGCTTGATGG
>PVMK01140919.1_pt1 | contig 33291 bp, 34 predicted proteins | sample 1853481 | NCBI WGS metagenome assembly PVMK01 (sample SAMN08533507, study PRJNA380276) | Marine sediment metagenome, whole genome shotgun sequencing project.
GATCATATGCCCGAAGAGGCACGCCGGGTCCCGTTTCGGCATATGATTTATGTGGGAGATGGACCAACCGATGTTCCCTGTTTTACGCTCATGAAGAAAAACGGGGGGTTTGCGGTTGCTGTGTATAACGCCGAGGATCATTCAAGACGGTCATTTGAAAAATGTTATCAGCTGGCCCATCATGCCGATCGGGTCCATTTCATGGCGCCAGCAGATTACCGGGCAGGTAGTCATTTGCGACTCATTCTTGAGCAGCACATCAAAGAAATTGCCAATGGCGTATTGGAAGAACGACGCCAAGGAGCCGAAAAGAGTCGCGTTCCCGCGCCGACTCCATAAATTTGACTAATTGAAAAACTGACGCTCCCAGTCCCAACCGGCGGTTTCCCTTCATTGCATAACACTTTTCTGGTCAAGTAAGGTACAGGAAGAATATGGCCTTGGTTTACATCGCCTTCTCATCAGGAGGTGGCTCATGCACAATCTAAAAACTTCCCTTCTTCAAAAATGGATTTCTTGGATATTCCTTATTGGGCTGGTCAGCAGTCCATCCTGGGCCAACGATCCCTTTGGCAATTCCACGCTGACCCCCAACAACAATGCCCCAAAAGACATGGCCTTTGATCAGGTCAACTGGAATCGCGTACAGGGCGTCTTTAGCTGGATCACGATGGCACGAGGGTATAGTGATACACCTTGGGATTCCTTAGGCGGTCGCCCGGGATGGATGACCATTGAGGATGCCTACGTCAAACCCATTGATCCAGGTGTTTCTGAATTTTCCTCTGATACGGAAATATTTTATATCGTGTTTGAAGGGCAGCCATTAGATGCTCCAGCGCAATTTGCAGCTGCCTGGTTTGAGATGAAGGATGGAAAAGTAGATTCTAATATGCCAGTGGACAAAGATGTGATTGAACTGGATATGAATCAACGATTCGGATATTTTGAAATCTACCAACCTGAAGAAGGCTGGAAGCCTGGCAACTACCAAGTCAAAATCTTCTACGGCTCACCCGGACAAGCACTCCACGACATCAACATCATCGGCACCATGCAATTCACGATTAAATAAATCATCAAAGTTTGAAATAAAGGTCCTCGTATCAGGTTCCAGGGAACAGCAAGTTAAACGGAATCCTTCCAAACTAGATTGGATATAAGAAACCGGCTAAGTGCTTTCCTGCACCCGCATCCGCAAAGAGAAAAATTACCGGGTAGGATTAGGTTCTGGAGCGGGGGAAAGGTGCTGAGAATCTGAGGGGCGGCGGGAGCGGAGGATTTCTTCTAACGTAAGAAGGGCGTCACGGCCGGAATTGGTTTCAAAACCTTTGGAGAGGCTGGTATCAGCGTAGGTATGTCCCTGTTGTTGGGTGGCACTTTGACTGAGACTGCCTGACCAGGGGCGCGGATCTTTCGCGCCATGTTTCCGGCTCCATGCTGCAAGACACGCTTTGGCGATGATTTTGTTGAGTGGGGCGGGATTGTAGAGCATCTTTTTGATGTTCCACGGCGTGAGGCTCAGGGGATTGTAGCCATTCGAGAGATAGCCTTCCGACAACAGGCGTTCTTCCAGATCCGTATTGGGCTGGATTCCTAAGAAAAACATGAGAGGAAAGACGCGATCTTCTCCTAAGATTGAAGCCACCATTTTATACGATTCAATACTTTGAAGGAGCGTCTCCTCGGTTTCATCCGGAGAATTCAGCGAGTAGTTTAAAATCACCCGCCCATTAAAACCCGCTTCCTTGAGGTAGCGGCATCCATCATAGAGATGTTCCAGCTTGAATCCCATGTGCAAGCTATTCAGCACTTTTTGCGACCCCGCTGTTACCGCCACCTCCAAATCCCCAACTCCTGATTGCACCATCAGCTTTGCCATTGACGCATTAATTAAGGAGGTACGGATATACCCGGACCATTCAATGTCTAATTTTTCTGATATGATCCGCTCTAATATTTCGGTGCATTGCGGATAGGCCTCTTTCCCGGTGATAAATTGCGCGTCCGTAAACCAGAACCGCCGCGCGCCCCATTGATGGTAATACTGAGCGATATCCTGCACGACATTTCTCGCAGGACGATACCGAACGCGCTTCCCTTCAATATAGGGATAGAGACAAAAGGCACAGTCATACGGGCAGCCGCGTTTGCTTTGCACCCCAATACATTCGCCGATGTATTCGGTGTATTGGGGAAAAATCGAGGTCAGATAAGGAATGTCGACCGACAAGGAATCCAACAAGGCCGGGGTAGGTTTCGTCCCTTTGGTCACTCGCCCTTGTTCTCGAATGATAAACCGTTCCTCACTCAACGATTCACCATTTAACACTCTCAGAATAGCATCTTCGCCCTCGCCTAAGATCCCGATGATGCCTTCCGGAAGTTTCTCCATCAATTGATCTGCAAACGCCGTAAATGCTCCCCCCCCGATCATCATTCTGGCCGAAGGAAATTCTTTTTGAATCAACCAGGGATACGAAAGATTGCTTCGAATGTCCGTGTAATACCGGTACAGGTTGCGAAGCCCCTGAAACGAGGCGACGACACGTTTGAACGGGTTGCTGGCATAGTAGAAATTGAAGGCATGTTCGAGGGACGCATCCCCCTCATGCGGGGAAAAGATTTGAATGTCCCGCCACGAAAAGCACACCAACTCCGGCTGGAAAGCCGTGGTGGCTTCGCGCAGTTTGTTTTGACGTTGATTGGGCGGGAAGAGAGAGAGATCTAGGATTTGCTGGCGAACATCGGGGCGACGCCGATGGATAAAATCGGCCAGGTAGGTAATCCCCGTCGGATACACCTTTTTGCAAGGCAGAAAGACATACAGAACTGAATTCATGGCGTTATTTCACCGCTACATGAATCGCGACGATACCGCCGGTTAAATTATCGAAGTCCACTGTCCCAAAGCCCGCATCTTTGAGCAAGAGACACAACCGTTGTTGATCGGGGAAATTCCTGATCGAGGCCGGCAAATATTCATACACACCCGTGCCATCCCTTGCCACCACCGTGCCGATCCAGGGCAACAGATGAAAGGAATACCAATCATAAAGTTTGCGAAAGCCAGCCGAGACCGGTCTGGAAAATTCCAAACAGACAAACCGTCCACCAGGTTTTAACACCCGACAAATTTCATTAAGGGCTTGAGGTAGATTGCCCACATTGCGAATACAAAACCCGGCGGTCACGGTATCAAAAGACTGGTCCGGAAAGGTAAGATGCTCCGCGTTCATCTGTAGGCAGGTAATCCGGCTCGCCAATTTTTGAGAACGAACCTTCTTTTGACCTACCCGCAGCATGGCAACATTCAAATCGGCCGCGATGATTTTTGACGAAAACTGTAGATGGCGATCCAATAAAATAGCCAGGTCACAGGTACCCGCACCCAAATCTAACGCCTGCGTGTTCGGATGATTGGGAATGTGGGCAATGGCCTTGCGTTTCCAGGAATGATGCAGACCAAAACTTAACAGGGAATTGTTTAAATCATAAAAACGAGCGATCGCCGTAAACATCCGCTGAACGGCCTGCTCCCTCGCTGGTCCGGTCCAAGTCGAGGCAGTTTTTCCTGGGATTTGAGAGTTTTCCATGGTAGGAACCATCCACAGGAGGTAGCACCCGTTCTCGCATTTTGTCAAATGGGCATGTTGACTACCAGAGCCAAATTTGCTCATGGCAAAAGTAAATATGCAACAGCCCCCAAGTGAAACGAGGGCATCAGACCCATGCGCAAAAACTCAAAATGGCAGGATGTTTAAATAAATAAGGTGGTTTCGGCACCGGCACAGGCCGCTAGAATGGCAGGGAGTCCCATCACTTCGTCGACGCTGTCATTCACAGCTTGGGCATCCACACCCATATATTCCAGACCAGCACTGCAGGCCACGAGTTTGAACTGCCCAACTTGTTTAGCTTCCTTGAACATGTCTGAAATCAACGGGACCTTCCGTTCCCGAATCAAACGAGCCACTTCAGGAGCCTGGGCGGCATATTCTGGAGGAAAATCTAAATCGTTCAACCGTCCTTCGGCTAACTTCTTAATGGTCCAAAAAAGCAACACCACAATCACGTCCTTGCCCATGGCAGCAGCGGTAAGCCCCAGAGTAGCCACTTGATGCAGTTTATCGTAGGTTGCATTGTGAGCGTAAATGACGAACCGCGCCTTCGACGCATCATTGCCTAAGGATTCTGTTCTCACGAACGTGATGGCTCCAATTTTTGAATTCTCAATGACCTCAACAGGCTCATAGCCTGCTCCTCCCACCGCATGACTTACCGCTTCATTGGACGAATTAACGCTGGTGGTTTTCGTCGTATGAGCGTCCAGTCTTCTTCTTCATACAACAAACAACATTTGAGACGACCACAGACCCCGATACGATGACTATCCATGTTGCTCATCGGGCCGTCTCCACGACCTCGAGGATACACCGGCTTGAAATCCGTTAAAAAACTCGAGCAACACAACACCAATCCGCAGGTATCAACTCCACTGAGACGCCCGGATTCCTCCCGCGAGGATATTTGCCGCATTTCGATTCGACATCCAAATCGCCGAGCTAAATCTTTAACCAGTTGCCGGAAGTCGATACGGTCATCGGCGGTGTAGGTAAAGGTCAACGATCGCCGTAAAAAGGAACCAAAGACTTCAACCAATTTCATCTTTAGACCTAAGGTGGCAATCAATTCCAAGCAAAAATCATGGCCTTCTTGCGCCAACCGCTGTTGACGGACAACGCCACGTTCGTCCTCTTCATTCGCCTTGCGAATAATTGTCCGCATAGCTCGCATCGGTGGGGAAAAGGGTAAATGTTGTGGAGGGAGATAGACCTTTCCAAAAGTATGATCACCATCTAAATCCAACAGAACCCAATCTCCGATTTTCACCGAAGGATCGTCTGTTCGAGTTTTCTTCACCTCTCCGAGATCCCGAACTTTGACGCCGACCACAATTATCTGGTCGGGATATGTTTCTTTGTTTTCAGTTTCGGGTGCCATAACAGATGTTCCCAGGATGAATAGTTGCTTGTTCTCTCAATGAGACTCAATCATACCGAACTTCAGTCAGGAGGCCAAGATATCGGTGACAGGGAAAGCAAAAACGGGCTAATTAGCTGATTGTGCCCACAATGCTCTCATGCCCCTGCATTTCGTAAAAATGCCGGAGCCTCGTGATCTAATTGAAAGAGTGCCACCGGAGCCAATTGGTCGGAAAGGTGGCGAATGGTGGTTTCTCCTTGAGTACCAGGTTGAAACACATCAAACGCCTGACCGTGATGATAACGACATCCAAACGGTTCCAAATCTTGTTTGAGACTATCCGGTGGATCCCAATGGGCTGTCAGTAAGGCCGTGCGAGCCGGATTACGCCCACTGAACATAAACGACAAATGATCGGGATACCAATCCGCTCCCCCGGTAGCATAAGAGACAAACTGTTTGGCTTGAGCCGTTTGGCACAATTCCGAGAGATAGCCATTCGTGAGAAATCCGTTTTCTCCCACATCGAGCCACTGTCCGGGCGGAGAGAGACAGGCATAGGCCGCATAACTTCGGACTTCTTTGAGTTGCTGCTGTGAGGCAAAGACCAGCTGAATGGGGCCGTACTTCGCTACTAATTTTTTCATGACCTGATTCTGGAGTGCGGACCGCCCATCGTTGGTGGGGCCACTATCGGCATGAACCAGCACATTCCGACCACGGTCCGCAATTAAATAACAATTTCGAGGCAGTTCCACATCGCAAGGATCTTCCCCATAGAACGGGACTGACACGATCTCCGCCTCGCCGACCCGCCAGGATTCTCCATGTGCCAATTCTTTAACCTGCGTAAACCCCAGTTCCCTGAGCAACGAAAGATAATCATAATGAAAGACGTGGCGATTGCGGCGGCTGGGTACAATAATCGGCACATCTTTCGGTAAATGGTAGAGGGTGCGGGGATCGACATGATCGTCATGGTCATGGGTTAAGAACACGGCCGAAGGCCGGGGAAGCAAGCTGCCCCACAGGGACGGCACCGGCGACTCGGCAAACCACGGCATGAGCCATGGATCGAACCAAAGAAAATTTTCCTGGTGACGATACATCAGAGCGGCATGACCTATATGCACGACATCTTGATCTCCGGTAACCTGTCGCCAATGCCCTTCAATCGATGATTGAGGCGAGACCGCTAAATAATCATGATCCTGCAACAGAGTAAAGAGACGGAGGAGTTGAGACTCCAGATCTCGCCCGCTCGCTTGGGCTATGGTTTGAATTTCCCCCATGGTATGTCGCCCAGTGAAAAAGCCTAGAAAATGCCCGACCTTCGGCCCGATGGGCCGCTCAAATCCAAACGGGATGGCCTGGCGCGTAGCCGCATTGAAAATGCGTAATCCTCCATACGTCATCGTGTCCGAGGCTGTCGGATTTTTAGGATAGGTCCAATGAAAGGATCCATCTGGCTTCCTTCCACATTGAATATGCCGCTGTAACGCTGGGCGGGAGGCCACGACTTCTGCATACGCATCTTCCAGTAGGCGGGTGGTCTGTGGATCATCAATAGACGTGCGTTTGGCCATGATGTCGCTAATCGCCGTCTCAACCCCGCTCATCATGATCTCATGGACTTGATGAAGACTGCGGACCACATCCGGTTCGACTCCACCTAAAAACGGAAAGGGCCCAGGTGGTTCAGCGCTTTCCAACTGAGCCCACACCCAGGGGTTCAGTCCAACAAATTGGTTGGCGTCAATGGTATTCCACGGGTTCATGTTAGGTTATTCACCGATGTGAAAGTGCCTTGTTGAAGGGATGGGTATTCTGCCGGCACATCAATTAAAGGGCCGTTGAATATTATCACTCGCATAGCCAGTAAATGCTCGAGGTGCGATCGGGGTCAGTAGCCAAGGGAATGGTCAAAAAAGCATGCCCCCGCGAAGGCGGGGGTCCGTCCAGCAAGGCCGCGAAGCGCTTGCTAGCTCCCGTAGGGGCTCACCGTTGCTTGACGCGCGGAGCGTACTCTCAGTACGTGAGCACGACAAAACGGCGACCTGCCTGCGCGAAGCGCTTCCAGCCTTCGTAGCCACTTCGGCGAAGGAGGCTCGGCGAAGGCAGGGAACGCCGCTGGCGGCTTTTTTCAACATTCCCATTAAAGTTGGACCGACGGTTCAAATAACACCTGAATGGTATTGTGATCAGGGTCAGCTAAGTAAAAAGAGAAGCTGCCGTCCCGATGCTGCTTTGGAGGTTGAACAATCTTCACCCCTTGAGCCGTTACTTCCTGAAACAACGCGTTGACACTTTCCGGAGAATCCATCAAAAACCCTAAATGATCCAGGGGATGATTGGGAGATGGAGCAAATTTCTCAAACTCTTCAGTGGGAACTTGGTGTAGGGCGAGATTATCAACCCCGGTACTCAAATACACATTGTCGGGGTCGGGTTGCCAAACGAGTTGCATATCGAAGAGCCGCTCATAAAAGGCTTGAGAGACCCGGACATCACGCACCCGGAGGGCCAAATGTCGTAAACCTCGCGTTTTTCTGGTGTTTTCCATCAGATAAATACCCTTGCTTACCTATTCCCCCACCCCTTCACACGCTTTCTTTTCACTTTTTCCTTCCTAACGTCTCACTAGTCGAACGTTCGGCATCATACCCAGGACCTCTGAAGGGGGCAAGTTCATGATTGCGGGTAGAATATGGTATTTTCTCAAAGAGCAATCGTACATATTAGCGTCAGGACCATGAGGGAGGAGTAAGCTATGTCACCATTGGTATTCGCACGGAAGAAACAGTTCATCACACTTGGGCTTCTACTAATTATGTTAACTGTGAACGGCAAGGGGATAGCCGGGGAAACTGAGGGTTTGGCACCAACTCTCACCGGAAAAGACGGTGCTCTAATGGCCTTGATTCCCGAAGGGCCTTTTCCGATGGGCGTCCCCAAAGCTGCACGGGATGGTGGCGTTGACGAACGTCCTAACCATGAGGTGTTCCTGGACAGTTTTTATATGGATATTTATGAAATTACTAATGGGCGGTACCTGCAATTCGTGACAGAAACTGGTCACCGTGTCCCGCAGCATCCCACGGATCCTAGAAGGGGGTTATGGAAAGGGAATATGATGCCGGAGTCGGTCACCGATCTTCCGGTCATTAATGTGGACTGGTTTGATGCCGAGGCCTATTGTCGCTGGGCGGGGAAACGGCTCCCGACCGAAGCCGAATGGGAAAAAGCAGCCAAAGGGGACAACGATTGGCGATTCGCCTGGGGCGATATCGAACCGACAACAGAGCATGCGAACTTCAATCAAATTTCCTGGCGCGGGGAATCCACCTTGGTTCAGGTCGGTATTTATGAAAAAGGGAAAAGCCCTTACGGCATCTATGATGTGGCCGGCAATGTCTGGGAATGGGTTTCGGATTGGTACCAGGTTGATTACTACCAAGAGAGCCCGACGCACAATCCCAAAGGTCCGGAGACCGGTAAGTACAAAGCCCTCCGCAGCTCAGGCTGGCAAGGCGAGACACCTCAAATGCGTGTGTTTACTCGAATCAAAAGCCTGCCGACTGATCGGAATAATTCAACCGGGTTTCGATGCGCGCAGGATCTCCCAGTTCCAACTACCCCCTAATCGGAAAAATAGGGACTATTTGTCTAACCTGACCAATGAACCACGACCAAGCGAAAACAGGCTTTCAAGGTCTCCGCGTCGGTGCACTTGAAAGCCGAATGGCACAAGAGATGGAACGCCTGATCACGCGGCACGGAGGCATCCCCGTGGTCGCCCCTTCCATGAAAGAACTCCCTCTCTCTGATCACCCTCAAGCCTTGGCATTTGGCGAAACACTTCTTTCTGGGGAGGTTGATGTGGTGGTGTTATTGACCGGAGTGGGGTGTCGGACGTTATTAGATATTCTGGAGACCCGATTTCCCCTTGATGCCATCAAGGACGCCCTACAGAACACGATCCTTGTCGTCCGAGGCCCAAAGCCAGCTGGAGTCGTGAAAGCACTTGGCCTGCAGCCGCAGATCCTGGTCCCGGAACCCAATACATGGAGAGATATTCTCCATGCTCTGGATGCATCGTACCCCGAAGGACTCACGGGGAAAGCGTGTGGCGGTGCAGGAATATGGGAGTCAGCAACCCAGAACTGCTAGAAGGCCTAAGGCAGCGGGGCGCTCAGGTCACGCCTGTACCGGTCTATCGATGGACCTTGCCGGACGATCTGAAGCCACTCCAACAGCTTCTACAGCAGATTTTAAAAGAGGAAATCCCAGTCCTGCTCATCACCAATGCTGTCCAAGTCGATCATTTGCTCAAAACATTGGGAGACAACACGGCAATAAAGCAATTGCAAATCGTTCTGCCCCATATGATGGTGGCATCTATCGGTCAATTGGCAAGTGAACGGCTACGCCATCATGGATTCCCCGTCGATCTGGAACCCTCTCACCCTAAAATGGGAATCCTCGTCAAAGAAGCCTCTCAAGCAGCCCACACCATTCTTGAAACGAAGAGAAGATCTTCGTAAAACCATTCTATTTGTACCTGTTCAACCTAGGAACGGCAGTTGGGCGCAAAAAAGACGCGTGAGGTATTGGTGTGCATGGTGAAATAAAAAAATTCGTGGCCACCTTCTGGGTGATGAGACATTTTTTTATTTTGCTAGGTGCGCCAAGAGCTTGCGTGGACTTTTGTGATCCAACTGCGGTTTCTAGGTTCTACAATCCCTGTGCAGAAATCCCTTCCTCAAACAGGCCTAGGAGCCTGTCGGACTTAGGAAGAATCGGCTGCAAAAGTGTCTAAGCGGTCCATATTGTGACAATTTCTTGGACCATAGTCCCACTATGGGCCGGCGAAATCGTCACAATCTGCCCTCGCTTAGCCCATTTTTCGCTCTCGATTCCCTAAGTCCGACAGGCTCCTAGAAAAGAAAAGGGATCAAGCGCTTAGTTCCATTTCGGTACTGTTTATATGAAGGAAACTGTGCGAGCAGCAGTTGCTCTTCATACCGAAGTTTGACCCACAGCGTCATAGCCAGCGCTACCCACAATCCCAAACGAAACGCCAGAGGACGTTCGAGCATCCACGCCAGCGTGATCAACAACACACTGGTATACATGGGGTGCCTCACCCAACGATATGGCCCCCGGACAATCAACCTTCCGTGGGTCGGAACTTCTGGAAAAACTCGAAGGTTTCGTAGACCCATCACCAGGAACGCCCATAGCCCGATGACTCCTCCACCTACCATCATTCCTCGAAGACCCCAATGGGTCGGCCACAGTGGGCCGGTGAACATGATGAGAGCAACCAACACAAATTGAGTGCCCACTAACACGATGGAAAGCCACGAAGGGGATGAGTCTCCAGGACTTTTGAACGAAGTCACGAATTATCCTTCATCATTAAGATCTTCCGGAAATCTTCCGACGAAAATTTTGAGTGGGTACAATGAATCTATCAACCTCAAAAGTCCACGCCACCTTACTGACATCGACCAGCTCCGCTATGACCAATCTGATTGGCAAACTGCAAAACTCGTTTCTTAAACCGATTCTCCCGGCATTCTTCTTTTTTGCCGGGGTCACCTATGATTCTCTCACATTAACGCGCATTGACCGCCTGCTCGACATTCTCATCCTTCTCCTCTATCTCGCTATGTTGGGCGTACTGGTGATTCTGACCGGCCGATTTCAGCTAGGTCTGATACCTCTCGCGCCGGCTATGACTTCTTGGAATGCGCTCTCCCTGATACATCGAGCTCAACCGCATTTGGCCAAAGGGCTCCAATTTTTATTGGGGGGACTCTTCAGTGCCTATGCCATTTTCTACTCCCAAAGTACTTCTTTCTCCACCACTGCCGTCTTTTTGGGGATTATTGTGGGGTTTCTCATTGCCAATGAATTCCTTCCCAATCGATATTCGAGTCTGAAAATGCTGGTGAGTTTGTTTGCCCTTGTCACCCTCAGCTTTTTTACGTTTTTCTTACCCGTACTTACCGGGTGGATGAATAGTTTCGTGTTTGTCACGGGTGCATTGATAACCGGAGGGGTTGTCTGGAAGATCGTTCGCCTGACATTTCAAGGAGCGCCAGATGTGTCCCTACGCACCACCTTCACGATGAGCTTTCCGGCATTTGCCTTAGTGGTTCTTTGCACGGTGTTGTACTTCTTGAATTGGATCCCACCCATTCCTCTCTCTTTAAAGTTCGGAGGGATCTATCATCAGATTGAAAAACATCATGACGAATACAGCCTCACATACGAAAAAGGCCAATGGTACGAGATTGGGAAACACTCGGATGATCGAGTGGGGATTGATGCTCCGGTCTATTGTTTCTCGTCCGTGTTTGCACCTGTCACTCTCCAAACGACAATCTATCATCATTGGCAGTGGCGACCATCCCATGAACACGTATCGTTTGTCACCACGGATCGTATTCCTATCACGATTTCCGGAGGCCGTGAAACGGGGTATCGTATGTATACGATGAAACACCGCGCCCAGCCTGGTGAATGGCGCGTGAATGTCGAAACAGAAGATGGGCGCATTCTTGGACAAATGACGTTCTTCGCTGAAGATAATTATTCCCCAGAACATGTGATGACGACGATCACGCGGTAACAAAATGTTTGGCTTGTGAGAGAAAATAATCACTCATGACATGTCTTCCGAAAATGTTTTTTCATGATGTCTCATTTCTCATTTCAAGCATACAAAAAAAAATTAAAAAAAATCTGGCAATAATGACACAAACGTTGTAGTATGATTCAAATATCAAGATGCAGAACTACCGAAACACTTCCTTACCGAAAACTTTTTCTCCTCACAATAACGCTACAGATTTTTTTTCATCTTTCAAACAGAACAACCGAATAACTCTAGCGTGATCTCATACGTCATTCACAGGTTCATCTTTTCTTATTCAACAGCTCACCTTGATCATCGGTGAGACTTTACTGCGGCTTCGAGTCGCATCTATTCTGAAAGGGGGTGAGTGCATTGGCCACTAAGAAGAAAGCGCCAGCTAAGAAAAAGGTTGCTAAGAAGAAAGCACCGGCTAAGAAAAAAGCGCCGGCTAAGAAAAAGGCTGCTGCCAAAAAGAAGGCACCGGCTAGGAAGAAAGCCCCAGCTAAGAAGAAAGCTGCCACAAAAAAACGGTAGAATCTTCAGTTGGGCTGTGCGGACGCCGGATGGGGCTTGCTCCATCCGGCGTTTTTTTTGAAGCCCCGCTTCAGGGCCTGTTGAATATTTCACTTCCCATAGCCTGTAAATGCCCGAGGAATGATCGACGTCAACAGCCAAGGGAATGTTCAAAAAAGTCCGTTCAGCAAGGCCTCAGCCTTTTTGACGCGCGGAGCGTACTCTCAGTACGTGAGCACGGCAAAAAGGCGACCTGCCTGCGCGAAGCGCTTCCAGCCTTCGTAGCCACTTCGGCGAAGGAGGCTCGGCGAAGGCAGGGAACGCCGCTGGCGGCTTTTTTCAACATTCCCCTTCAGGATTCATCCCGACCTTCTTGGTCTCTCCTCACATGCTCCTGTCGCCGGTGCGTTTTCTCCTGTCATTGAGTTTCTCCGCATCAAGGTTCACACGTCCTCCTCTTGACGCCAAACAACAGCACCTGGAATGATCTTCTCCGCAACGTTCACCTGCTTCATAGAAGCCGTTTGTAGATTTGATCGAAGGGATTTTACATGGCACGTTTCATTTCCTGCGTCGTAGTGTGTGTTCTTAGTGGTAGCCAGCTTCTTTATCCAGTGGGATGGGCCATGGCATCCGATAAACCCATAGCCAGCTCTCCCCAACCTTCCTCGGCCATCAGTCAAAAGGCCGACAAAGAATTAGCCACGCTTCGTCAAAACCCCGAAGAATTCCGAACACTGGTGACAGGGGTGCAAATATTCTTGGGTCGATTTGGGTACGGCGTTGGTCCCTATACCGGCCAACTCGATCAAGCGACAAAAAATGCGTTAAAGGCCTATCAGAAAAAGACGGGACTTTCCGAAACCGGCGATATCAATTTTCACACGCTCAAACGTCTGACAGAGGACGATAGTGTGTTAAGCCGCATCGTCCCTTTTCTTCCAGCGCAGGTGACTCGAATGGAGAAATGGGACACATGGGTTGAAGTGCAGGGGAGTTGGATGTTGAAAGAGGGCAATACCGATGATGTGCTTCGCACATCAAAGATTTCGTGCATGCGGGAATTCCAACGATGCATCGACTCAACCGCATCCTTGGTGAATGCCAGTGTACCGCAACTGAAAGTGCATACGCATGTCTATGACATTAAGGAATGGGATGACGACAAGATCGTCTCGTTTCCATACGATGGAGAAGCCTGTGCCTTGAGTATTCTTCGTATCTCAAAAAATCCAACCGTGATTACCCGGTTCGTAACGCTCCAGGGTAAACCAGGGATTTGTGCAAAGGTCAAATCCGACGATCGGCAGTACTTACTGAAAGATGGTCAAGAAATTTATCAGAGTCTTAAAATGCAGAAAGCCAAAGCCATCCAACAAATCTTGCAAGTGGCTCAATAATTAAGGAGGAGGTCATGGTGTGCCTGTTCTCATCACCCGAAGCCATGGCCTAATTGGTGGATTCCTCGCAAACATTGAGGCCCATAATTTGAGGTACCAAATGACAGACACCAGCATCTTGTTAATCCTTTTATCCCTTTCCTCGAAAGACCCAAGAGAAATACAAGCCCGCGACAGCAATCGTAAACAGTTGAATGGTGTGGAGAATCGGACTGCGCTGCGCACCCTCTGACGGAGGCGAGAGAATAAAATGAAACCCCAAGAACTCGGGAGTTTGGTCTAGTGGAGTTTGCCACGGGGGAAAGAGTACGGCCAGGATGAGTAACCCGACCATGATATAGAGAATCCGAAGATTCAGGGGCTCTGGTTGGGGTTGGGATTCTGCTTCAGATTCTCGGTCTGCCCGAGTACCACATTTTGGGCAAAACCGGCCTTTCAGGGTGAGTCCATACCCACAAGACGAACAGGGCTTTGTTACACTCACGCTCTTGCCTACTTGCTTAAGAGGAAATGAAAACACGATGCCCTAACTATATCTATCTTGCCGGATTGCGGATGACTCGTCTATGGACCTGTCCGAGATAAGGGATCGGCAGTAGATCAGTCTTATCTCAGACAGGCTCCTATGCAATCGCTTAAGAAATATTTGACCAATTTCATCTTCATTTCTATAATTTCCCTAAGAATATCACATCCTCTTCTTTACTAAGAATAGTTGTCCCTCACATCATTTTGATTCCTTCTTTTCTCATTCACCCCGTTGGTTCATGGACCAATGCGATCCAACACCATCCGATTAACTTCCACCTTTCAAAGGATATAACGTGGCACCTTCAGCCCTTCGCGTGATTTCTGTTATTGGAGCCGGTGCTTGGGGTACGGCGTTGGCTCATTTGCTCGCGACCAAGGGGTTTAATATTCGTCTCTGGGCATATGAACCCGAAGTGGTGGAGAGTATTCAAACCCGACGCGAAAATACCTGGTATCTTCCCGATGTGGTGCTTCCTAATTCCATTCAAGCTATGAATAGTTTGCCGGACTGCCTTCACGGTACGGATCTCATCGTGCTCGCTGTCCCCTCTCACACGATGGCCAACATCGTGACGCAACTTCGCCCCTTTCTAAAAACCCCCCTGCCCATCACCATCGCCACAAAAGGCATAGAAGAAGGCACGCTACATTTAATGAGTCAGGTGGTCGAAGGGCATTTGCCTCATGCATGGCACACCTGGCTCACGGTTCTCTCCGGCCCGAGCTTCGCCGCCGAAGTCTGTCGCTGGAAACCGACCACGATATTATTAGCCGGACGGGATTCCAATTTAGTCAACCGGCTCCAACAAGTGTTTCTCACCCCGCAGTTTCGTGTCTATGCCGGTCGCGACATGATTGGCGCCCAGCTGGGCGGGTCTCTCAAGAATGTCATGGCTATTGCGTCGGGCATTGTGGACGGCTTGGAGTTGGGTGCCAATGCCCGGGCAGCCCTCATCACGAGAGGGTTGGCTGAAATGATTCGATTGGGCCAAGCCATGGGTGCCGATACGTCGACCTTTTATGGATTATCAGGGTTGGGCGATTTGGTGTTAACCAGCACGGGCACCCTGAGCCGCAATTATCAGGTCGGCATGCAACTCGCCAAAGGGACAGATATGGCAACCCTCCGTTCCAGCACCCGCACAGTCGCCGAAGGCATCACGACATCCGGGGCGGCCCTGGCATTAGCCAAACAGCATCAGGTGGATATGCCAATCGTACAAGGCGTGTTTCATGTGGTGTTTGAAGGACGGAATCCTCGGCATATTGTCAGTGATCTTATGTCTCGCACAGCCAAAGGCGAGACGGATTCGCTCTTTTCCTCGAGCCTTGCGGCCTTTAAATCAACAGGTCATTCATGAATCAGGACCGTTTGGCTCATCTGCTCCAACGTGTTCAATCAGGGAAGGTCTCTGTTCCAGGAGCTATCCGCCAACTCCGTACGCTGCCATTTGAAGATTTGGGATTTGCGTCGGTCGATCACCATCGATCCCTCAGGCAAGGGTTTCCCGAAGTCATCTTGTGCGAAGGCAAAACGCCGGGACAAATCACGGCCATCGCCCGCCAACTCCTCAAATCCGGTGGCCCGTTTTTAGCGACTCGCGTCTCACCAACCATCGCTAAGAATCTCAAGCGTCTTTCCCGAAAGGCCGTCTATCATGAAGTGGCTCGGATCGTGTCGGTCTCCGACACGCAACGGACCGGAAAAGGCTTTGTCGTGATCGTATCAGCGGGGACATCTGATATTCCTATAGCCGAGGAAGCTCGGGTGACCGCAGAAGTCATGGGGAGCCACGTGCAAACACTCTATGATGTCGGGGTCGCTGGGTTACACCGCCTGCTCGACCGGCAGACCATTCTCCATCAAGCCCATGTGGTTATTGTCGTAGCCGGAATGGATGGGGTCTTACCGAGTGTGGTGGGAGGCTTAATCGAAAAACCGATCGTGGCAGTACCAACCAGTCAGGGCTATGGAGCAAATTTTGGCGGCCTTGCGGCATTGCTCACCATGTTGAATGCCTGTTCATCCGGCATTGGAGTGGTGAATATCGACAACGGATTTGGAGCAGGCTGTCTGGCTCATCGCATCAATGCAGGGATGGATTCTCCTCAGAAGACGAAGAAGATTCGGTAGGGGTCTGAATAAGCGGCTGCTCGATAGCCGGGACTGAAGTTTGGTCCGCACTAGACGAAGGAGGCTCCGGTTCCAGGGCCGGTGATTCTGTGGAGTCGGCTTCCTTCAACAAAGCCTCTCCTTGAATATCGGATACCATGCCTTCCATGTGCCCATTCATCGTTTCTTGACCAGATCCGTTTTTTCCCAATAGCTCTAAGCCCTGATCACCCCCGTCCCCCGCGTTTAACCCCTCTTCCATCACAGAAAGATCATCCACCACCAATTCCTCTTGTTGGAGCGCTTCAATCTCTTCCGGGACCTCAGGCTCTGGTGGCAGAGGAGGCAAGACCTCTCCCGCATAGGCTAAGGCCTCCAACGTCCCTTGAATCCGGTGGGACACAATTTTTGTTCGAGGACCATTCCCCTTATCTTCCATCACTTTGGCTTGAATCTCATAAAAGTACGAGCCGTCCGCCACCAATTGATCATACTGGTCCTTCCCATCCCACACTAATTCCACAGGCACCAACCCAAGAAGTCCACCTTGGGTGGCTTCGGCAAGTGGCAGTCGTTGACTCACAAAACTCATTGTTCGACGGGTAGGCGACGTAATCAGCGCAGACACCTCCAGAACTTTGTCGTCAATAGCGGATAACGGTACCTTCACCATCATGGAAAGCGTCATAGGGCTTTGTCCAATAATAAAAGGATCGGGAGACGTCGCCACCTCTTCAACTTTAACTGGGGAAATAAAACGCTTTCTCTTCTTTTTGGCATCGACCTGCTCGCATAAAAACACAGATAAAGCCATACCCAGGCATATCACCATCAGCTTGGGCAAAATTCCTAGAAGCAACGGGCACCTCTTTTCTTATGGATGTTTCACAACACTATTTACCATTGTGCCAAACAATTTCTCTTCGCACCAATGAAATTCCAGATTTTTTGACCTTTTTTTGATTTCTATGGCCTTTGGCGTGGCCGAGCCGTGCAGCCGACTGCGGAAAGACGGCGGCGCCTTGTCTGAACGTAGCGAGTTTGCGCCAGAGAAACGGTGGTTAGGATGTTTGACCGAGGTCTTCTAAAAGCTGGAAGACCTTGAGCCGTAAGACCGGTAGGTCACGTTCAACGACATCCCACACCAGCTAAAGATTGATGCCAAAGTAATCGTGGATCAGCTTGTCTCTCATGCCAGCGATGGGCTTCCATGCAATATCGGGATGAGCATCTTTGAGCAAGGGAGATAGCCGCTTAGTCGCCTCGCCAATGATTTCAAGATTGCGAACGACGGCGTCTTGGGTCTTTCGATCAGCCCAAAAGCTCTCTCGCCCAGCCGCGGTGTACTCGATGATGTGTTGGATGGAGTCTCGAATATGCAGAAGGAAATACGATCGTCTTTCATAAAGGGACGGCTTCGGCGTGAATGTGCTGTTCGAGGTAGGGACTAAGTCCCTCATCGGTGAGGATATCAACTTTTCGTTCGAGGAAGCTTTCCAGCTCCTGACTGAGTTCGATCAAATCCAGCAGGCTGCGCCCCTTGTCCATCTCAACCAGCAGATCGACGTCACTTGTGGAGCTGGCCTCCCCTCTGGCCACCGACCCAAACACACGTACGTTATGCGCTCCATGATCCACAGCAAACTGGATAATGCGTTCTCGTCTTGCTTTGAGTAGGTCAATAGTGGTCATGGTTAAACCCTCCGGTTTCTCTCAAAACAGAATACCCATTGAATCCCGATCTGACAAGCGTTTCCAGCCTGGGCCAATAGCATAGGGGATCAACGAGCGCGTGACCATTGGCTGATGGCGGGTAGGGACGGAATGCTCATTGATAAATATTCAATATCTAGCCTTTGGCGTGGCCGCGCCGTGCCGCCGGGGTCGGCGAACCGCACAGGGAACCCGAAGCGCCACGACAGGACCAACATGGTTTTGGGTCCTTTTGCCGAACAAGGGTAGCGCCCTTCGGGACGCGACAGGCCATAAGACCTCACGTACCGGAGCGAAACCCGGAAAAATCGCAACCAAATTCAAAAATGCCGAGGCTATTGAATTTCTTCACGGCCATGTGTGTCGGCAGGGGAGAGCGGTTCCCAAAATTTACGATGTAAGGCACGAGCAAGTAAGACTCCTTTTCCAAGGGGAATAGCCAAAAGAATCATGAATTCAGAAAAATTCCTCAAACCACGCGGGCCAATTTTCAGATTGAATATTAGGAAACACCAGACCAATGAACAATAAAATCCAAATGATACTGAAAAACTCAACAATTCCTAGAAAGATTAAACCGCCGATATAAAACACTGTGACGGTTCCTCGGTTAGCTACCAGTTTTTTCCTTTTCCACCAAAACAAGATACCTCCAAAGACTAGTGGAACAAAGAAAAATGCTCAAGCTCGCAATCAACCTTATTTTTACACTCCTCATCGATTGTTCAAACACCGATTAATGTGCATATGCTCTCCTGAGTTACCCCATCATACCTACTACAACTTTTCCGGATGGATGCCCTGCCACAGACTGCGGGCATGACGATGTAGGATCAATGGACATTCTCTTTCATAGATTGTTGTGTGATCGCCTTACGAGGTTTAGTATGATACGTTTCGACGTTGTCCATTTAGGTGATTCTTTATGACCAGACATCTTCATATCGATGCATTTTCAGGTGTGAGCGGAGACATGTTTCTTGGTGCCCTTGTGGACACGGGTGTGCCCTTGCCCATTCTTGAAAAAGGTTTGAGAGCCTTAGGCATCAAAGGCTATCGGCTTCGCGAACAGCAGGTGATCCGCAACAGCCTTCGAGCCACTAAAGTGGATGTGGACATTCAAAAGGGGTTCACCAAACCGTTATCACTCTCTGCCATTAGAAAAACGTTAATGAATAGCAGTTTGCCTGCTCCTATTCGCATGCAGGCCCTGCAGACCTTTCAACTCATTGCGGAAGCTGAAGGAACGGTGCATGGGCAAATCTCCAGGTCGAGTGCATTTTCATGAAGTGGGCGTGATCGATTCCCTCGTGGATATTGTGGGAACCCTGTTGGGAATAGCCCATCTAAACGTGACGACGGTGTCATGTTCTCCGATTAACCTCGGCGCCGGCACTATTGCCACGGCGCATGGCCTGCTTCCAGTGCCGGGACCCGCCGTGGCCCAGATGGCCAAGGGCATTTCCGTATTTTCCAACGGACCGGCGTTGGAACTCACCACTCCCACCGGCATGGCGTTGATAAGAACCCTTGCCAAGGATTGTAAAACGCTTCCCCCTTTAACACCACACACGATCGGCTATGGTGCGGGCACAGCCGATCCCGAGGGTTGGCCGAATGTGCTTCGGCTCTTTCTCGGGCAAGAGGAATCCGTCTCACCGATCAAATCAGAACGGATCATCAAACTGGAAACCAATATTGATGATATGAACCCCCAACTCTACGACCAGATGATGAACCATCTCTTTGCGGCTGGGGCCTTGGATGTCACCCTAACTCCGACGATGATGAAACGAAATCGGCCCGGAACAATTATCTCGGTGGTCGCATGGCCTAAAGACCTTCAGGTCTTGACCACAATTCTGTTATCCGAAACAACCACGCTTGGCGTTCGTGTTCAAGAATTGGAGCGCACGATTGTGCCGCGTCAGGTTCAAACCGTTCGTCTGCCTAATGGGTCAATACGCGTAAAAATGGCGGAACTTGGCAATGGTCGGGTAAAGATCACGCCGGAATATCGGGATTGTGCTGCGTTGGCCGAACGCACGAAGCAGCCCATCCAAGCTATTATCGACCTGGCCAGACAAACATATACGCAGATCAACAAGTCTAAGACGGCTTCTCGATCAAAGAAGCCCACCAAGAATTCCCGATAAGATCTTTCCGACATGGCTGCGTTACATAATCCGAAACCGATTCTTGCCATCACAATGGGTGATCCAGCCGGCATTGGGCCTGAAATCATTGTGAAGGCTTTGCAATTGCCGAAAGTCTGGCGGGTATGTCGGCCTTTGATCATTGGCAGTCATTCGATCCTCGAACGCACCATCCAATCGCTCAAGGCCTCCATTCCGATCGCATTGGTTGATGGACATGATGTAACAAAAGCTAAGCAGGCATTTCGACGAGGGCACCTTCCCCTATTTGATCCCTTTTCCAAACCCGTGCGATCAATCAGACTGGGACGCGTTTCTGCTAAAGCCGGTGAAATGGGTGTAACCTGTATTCAATCCGCTGTACGGTTGGCACAGGCGGGCTGTGTGGCGGGAATCGTCACCGCGCCCATTAACAAAGAGGCGATCCATCTAGCCGGGCATCTTTACCCCGGTCATACAGAAATGTTGGCGGATCTGACCAAGGCCAAAGAATCTGGAATGATGATCATAGGCGGGCCTTTGAAAATTGTCTTTACCACCACCCATCTGGCATTACGGGATGTCGCAGAGGCGTTGACTATACACAAGATTGTGAAAGCCATTCGCTTGGCACATTTTGGCTTAAAGCAGTTGTTTGGTGTGAAGAAACCTCGGATTGCAGTAGCGGGATTCAATCCCCATGCTGGAGAGAATGGGCTGTTTGGCGATGAAGAAACACGGCTCATTTTTCCAGCCATCAAACAAGCCAAGACCCAAGGTATTACCTGTAATGGTCCTCACCCTGCCGACACCATGTTTGCTAAGGCAGTGACTGGAGCATTTGATGGCATTGTGGCTCTCTATCACGACCAAGGGTTGATCCCTTTAAAGACGGTGGCCTTTGGCCATTGCGTGAACATTACGGTGGGGCTACCCATCTTGCGCACTTCGGTAGATCATGGGACCGCGTTTGATATCGCCGGAAAAGGGAAGGCTGATCCTACCAGTCTGGTCGACGCTATCGTGATGGCCGCTCAGTTGGCCCCTACCTTTTCATCTCGACAGCAAGAGAGTAACAAGGGAAAAGGAAATTTCATAAAGGGCTAAGACGTGAGTCGGAAAGTTGCCTTTCCAAACCTCATTATGTCTTACGCCTGACGTTTTTCGAATCAAAGGATTTCCCTTTAGTTAGCGCATGTCTCCTTCTCCCTCAAACCCGAGAAAATTGGCTTGCACTGTCCTGCAGATCATTTTCCGAACCCAGGCCTTCGCCGATGACGTCTTTGATGCCACAATCAAAGATGTCGTGTTGTCTGATCCTGATCGGGCTCTGGCCTTTGAACTGGTGTATGGGGTCTTGCGACATGCAGTGACAATAGATTGGCGCTTGGATCAGATCTCCCGCAAACCCATGGCTCGCCTGCCCTTGAATGTGGCCACGATCTTGAGGGTGGCCTCCTATCAATTACTTTATCTGGATCGCATTCCGGATTCCGCCGCCGTGAACGAGGCGGTCAAGCTGATTCGGAAACAGCCCGGGCATGATTGGGGTGGTCTTGTGAATGCCATCCTCCGCAACTTGATCCGCCAACCAACACTTCCCATACCTGATGTCCACAAGGATCCCGTTCAGGCCCTTTCCCTTCAATATGCCTGCCCCGCTTGGATGGTCGAACGATGGATCAAGGCGTTTGGAAACGATCATACAGAGGTGATGTGCCGGAAGACCTTGGAGATTCCTCCAATGACGCTACGGACCAATACCCTACGCTATACCCGCAAGAAATTACTGGACCGCCTTGAGGCTGAAGGAATTTCTGCGCAGGAAACTTCAGTGAGCCCGGAGGGGGTCACGCTCGAAAAATGCGGCAACCCGGGCCAATTATCAGTCGTACAGGACGGGTCATGTTACATTGAAGATGAAGCGGCCCAACTTATTCCTCCCCTGCTTGACCCACAGCCCGGAGAACGTGTTCTGGATGCCTGCGCGGCCCCAGGCGGGAAAACGACCCATCTTGCTCAACTAATGCAAAACCAAGGCACGATCATCGCACTGGACCGTCAACACGTGCGTCTCCTCCAGCTGACCGCCAATTGCGAACGGTTGGGCATTCGCCTGGTTCAAACTCATAAGTGTGATATTGTCACCGAATGGCCAAAAACCAAACCCGAAGCCGCTAATACCCCGTTTACCGGCTCCCATTTTCTGGCCCAACCCTTTGATCGCATTTTGGTTGATGCTCCATGTTCAGGACTTGGCGTCCTACGGCGACATCCTGAAGGAAAGATGCTGAAACAGTTCTCGACAATTGAACAATCCAGTATCATACAAAAGCAAATACTCGATCGCGTCTGCCACCTCTTGAGACCAGGGGGAATCTTGGTCTATAGTACTTGCTCGATTGAACCGGAGGAGACCACTGAGGTCGTTTCCGCGTTTTGCCAGCAACAGCCAGATTTTCAGCCAGAACCCGTCACACCTTGGGTACCCACCGCCGGGCTCTCGCTCGTGACTGACCATGGCTATTTGCGTACTGCATTTCAGTCGTTTACCATGGATGGATTCTTTGCATGTCGGTTGAAAAAATCTGACACACGATGACTACTCCTTTAATTTCCCCTTCGTTTCTTTCCGCCGACTTTGCCCGCTTGGCTGATGCCATACAGCAAGTTGAAGCGGCTGGAGCTGATTGGATTCATGTCGATGTGATGGATGGACATTTCGTGCCGAATCTCACTGTAGGTCCCCCCATGGTGGAAGCTCTTCGCAAGGTGACGGCACTGCCCTTAGATGTTCATCTGATGATGACTAATCCCGATGAATTTATTCCGGCGTTTGCCAAGGCCGGAGCGGATATTCTGACAGTGCATGTAGAAACGTGCCCACACCTCCATCGAACGGTTCAAGCCATTAAAGAACATAAGGTGAAAGCCGGAGTCAGCTTAAATCCCGCCACTACTGCCACCACACTGGAACATATTCTTGGCGATGTGGATCTGGTGTTGGTGATGTCCGTGAATCCCGGATTTGGCGGACAAAAATTTATCGATGGCACCTTGGAGAAAATTCGCCAGATCCGGACCATGATCACCGCTTCCAAAGGCTCGCCTTATCTTGAAGTCGACGGTGGGATCACGGTTCACAATGTCGGTTCGGTTCTGAAAGCCGGTGCCAATGTTCTCGTCGTAGGGTCAGCTATATTCGGAAGCTCCAACATGCCTGACACCATTCGACAACTGCGCACAGCCGGTCAGACGGTGATTGTCTAATCGACTTCATGAATTCCCCCAACCAGACGGACAGCCTCCATCCTCTCGAAATTCAGGTCCTCCGAGCCCTCGGGGCAGCCACGACGAAAACCCTCAAGGATCCCGAACTGGTTCAATCCACCGCACTGGCACCTTCTCAGATCAGCATGGCCGTCGGCTGGCTGCTTACCAAGCAATTAGTAAACCTGGTCTCTGAAACCACGACAACCTATGTGGCACTGACCGAGGTGGGAACGCAATTTCAACAAGCGACTTCACCACCCGAGTGGATTATTCAAACGGTTCAGGCCGCATCCCAGGAAGGGTCAATCAAGAACGGTCAAAGACCTTCAAGCCACTGGGCCAATTTCAACCCTCCGACCTCAGTCGGGCCATCGGCCTGTTAAAAAAAGAAGGGGTTCTTTCATTAGGAGCAGGCGGTAGGCTACAAACTACAGAGCAAAGGAGTGCCTCCGTCGAGGCTCTACGGTGGTTACTGAATCAAATCAACGAAGGATCTCGACCGTTGGAATCGTTTTCTGTCGACCACCAAGCCTTGCTTCGCCAATACGCCGTGAAACGTGGCAATACCCAAGAGCCATTTCGTATCGATGACCATACCGAACGCACCTATGCCCTGACCTCCGAAGGGAGCCACCTCTTACCCAATTTGCGGGAAGACGTGGCGAAAGAAATTTCGCAATTGACGCCTGATCTCTTAAAAGACGGATCTTGGCGGAATCATTCCTTCCGGAAATATTCAATCCATCTCCGTCCCCCTCGATTAGCCGTGGGTCGCCGACATGCGTATCGCGAGTTTCTAGATACGGTGAAAACCAAGCTGACGAGTATGGGATTCCAAGAAATGCGTGGCGAATTAGTGGAGACTGAGTTTTGGGATATGGATGCCCTCTTTATGCCGCAATTCCATCCGGCACGGGCCATTCATGATGTGTACTTTGTGAAAGAACCTACCCATGCCAAACGCATTCCCGAACCCTTTCTCAGCCAGGTGGCCGAGGCCCATAAGAATGGAGGAGCCACAGGATCCAAAGGGTGGCAATATTCCTATGATCCTGAACGTGCCAAGCGCTTGGTTCTACGCAGTCAAGGTACTGCGGTCTCAGCACGCACGTTGGCCGCCAATCCACCCGTCCCGAGCAAATTTTTTTCCATTGCCCGGTGTTTTCGGTACGACGCGGTAGATGCCACACATGCGACTGATTTCTTCCAGGTGGAAGGTATTGTGCTGGGCCCGGATATTAATTTTCGAACTTTATTGGGATTGCTTAAACTTTTTGCCACCGAAATGGCGCAAGCCAAAGAGATTCGGTTTTTGCCGGCCTATTTTCCCTTTACTGAACCTTCGGTGGAATTGCACGTTCGCCATCCCAAACTTGGCTGGATGGAGCTCGGTGGCGCGGGACTGTTTCGGTCAGAAGTGACAGTGCCGTTGGGTGTGACCGTCCCAGTCATCGCTTGGGGACTTGGCCTAGATCGGATGGCGATGGTGGCATTAGGTATTCAAGATATTCGTGATTTATTTACCTCGGATTTAGAGGCGGTGCGCAACATGCGCCGTCAATTGTAAGACCTCATCATGCCCACGATATCCATTTTTCAAAAAGATTTTTCTCAATTGGTCGGACAACCCGCCTCTATGTCGGACATTGAACAATGGATGCCGTTGGTCAAAGGCGAGGTCAAGGACGTGTCCAGTGAAACTGGTGAGGTGCGGGTGGAACTGCAAGACACCAATCGTCCTGACTTGTGGTGCGTGGAAGGAATCGCCCGCCAAATTCGCTCTGTCCTCACGGGAAGTCTGACGCCTTACACGTTCTTTTCTACGCGTGGACGTGCGAAACGTCGCATCCAAGTCATGCCAGGGATGGAGAACGTCCGACCCTATGTGGCGGCCTGCGCCTCTCTTGGGTTTCCCATGAACCCGGAAGGCCTAGAGCAATGTATTCAAACACAAGAAAAGTTGGCAGATGCGTTTGGGAGAAAACGTGAGACCGTTTCTATCGGGTTGTATCGCTTGCCGTCCATTGCGTTTCCGGTGACCTATGGTCTGGTGAAACCCGATGAAGTACGTTTTACCCCGTTGGGGTTTGATGAAAAAATGACGCCTCATGAGGTCCTCACCCTTCATCCCAAAGGTCTAGAATATGGTGGCATCGTCGCTGGATGTGAACGACTGCCTCTGCTCTGGGACGCCGACGGGCAAGTGCTCTCCTTTCCCCCCATCATTAACAGTCGGGAACTCGGTGAAATTCAAATTGGCGATACGGACCTACTCGTGGAGGTGACGGGCACAGACCTGTCGATGGTGATTCTGGCCCTGAATATTTTTGCCAGCAATTTAGCTGATCGCGGAGCCACGATCGAGCCCATCGACATAGTATATCCTTATGAAACCGCGATGGGCAAAACGGTGAAAACGCCCTTCGATATGGGGAATGGTCTACGGGTGCCGCTCCATGCCATTGAACAAGCTTTAGGCATGCCGCTGGACGCCGAAGCGATTCAAACCGCTCTATCCTCCTACGGGTATCAAGTAAAAGCCACCCGACAATCTGTTGCCGTAAAGTTGCCTCCTTTCCGGAATGACCTCATGCATGTAATGGACGTGGCCGAAGATGTAGCCATTACACGCGGCTATGATTCCTTTTCTCCTATCTTGCCTCAAACATTTACAGTCGGAAGTTTGTCTGAACAGGAACAGCGAAGTGACCGACTTCGGGATTTATTAGTGGGTTTTGGGTTTCAGGAAATGTTTTCCAACATCCTAGGCTCACGACAGGAATTTGTAGAATGCATGCGCCTGACAGACACCGAACACGAATCGCTCGTGGAAGTCGACAATGTCATGTCCCTGACCCATGCCTGCTTACGGCCTTCTATTCTGCCTTGTCTCCTTCGCGTAGAAGCCTTGTCGCCCCGGGTGTTTTATCCGCATCTCTTATTCGAAGCGGGCGAAGTGGCGCGGGTGGACCTCAAAGCGGATGTTGGGTCGCGTACCGTGTTGTCACTAGCTGCTATAAGTGCACATCCGGGCGCGAACTTTTCTGAAATGCACAGCTACTTGGATCTTTTGATGTACTACATGGTATGGCCCTATAACTTGGAACCGGTGTCCCATCCATCATTTTTGGATGGCCGAGTCGGACGGATCCGTTGCCAGGGGCAGATGGTTGGCTATATTGGGGAGTTTCACCCGGAAGTGCTGGAAGCCTGGCAAATCGATATGCCGACTTCCGGGTTTGAGTTTGAGATTACGACACCGCAAGCTTAAGCGGCAGCTGGTTGCCCCTCACCTTGCGTGAGTGTAACGAGGTGAGCAAATCCTTGGGAGTCGTGAATGGCCATTTCCGAAAGCATTTTTCGGTTGATTAACACATTGGCTTTTCTCAGGCCATTCATAAACTGACTATAGGTGACACCATGCGCACGAACGGCTGCATTAATCCGGGTCACCCAGAGTCGACGAAAATTCCGTTTCCGCTGTTTCCGGCCTGTATAGGCATAGGCTTGGCCTTTATCGACGGATTCCGTCGCGGTTCGAAATAATTTACTTTTACCGCCATATTGCCCTTTGGCAAGTTTCAGACGCTTTTTCCGACGTTGCCGGGTTTGCGGTCCCCCTTTTACTCTTGGCATGATCCCTCTCCTTTATCTCCAAAAAAAAGTTTACTGGCTTCCTAATCTGCTAGCCAGCCAGATTTTCCCTACATTCAAAATCATTCGTTTACTTATAAGGAAGCAGTCGCGAAAGCGAATATTCGTCTACTTTGCACACCACCGCAGATTTGCCTAATCGTGCTTTTACGCGTGGAGCTTTGCTCGTCAAAATATGACGGAGTTTGGCTTTGCGGCGTATCCATTTGCCTGACCCAGATCGTTTAAACCGTTTACTGGCTCCTGAATGATTTTTCAATTTAAACCCTGCCATAATCGTATTCCTTTTTTTTGGAATTTGTGATTCCTTGCCTTTGGCTTGCCCCGTTGCTTACTTGGGGGACACCACCATATATAAGTTTCTTCCCTCCATTCGGGGCGGACTTTCAATATTCCCCGCGCCTTTTAATTCCTCAATAACCTTCTGAATCGCCTGGAAGCCAAGTTCTCTATTGGCCATTTCACGCCCGCGGAACATAACCGTAACTTTGGTCTTATTCCCATCTTCCAAAAATTCACGGATTTGCCGGATTTTCGTCTCCATATCATGCGTGTCCGTACGCGGACGGAATTTAACTTCTTTAACCTGTGTCGACTTTTGGTTAAGTCGCATCCGATGTTCTTTTTTACTCTGTTCATACTTGAATTTTCCATGATCCATAATCCGGCAAACCGGCGGTTCGGCGGTCGGGGCGACTTCTACTAAGTCATAACCTCCCTCCCTCGCTTGCTTGATGGCTTCAGACGTTTTGAGGATCCCAAGTTGTTCACCTTCAGCCCCAATGACTCGGACTTCCGGCACTTTGATGAGATGATTAATCCGCTGTTTCGGGGTCGCCAATCGCGTCATTCGAAAAGAAAAGACCCATTTTTTACCGCATCGGGCGTTTCGTCCCGAATAAGCTGAAGGATATCATTCATAGACATTGTTCCCAGGTTTTTGCCATTTCGCTGTCGGACAGACAGGGTTTCACTTTCGGCTTCACGGTCGCCCACCACCACCATAAAAGGTACCTTGGCCTTTTCCGACTCACGGATTTTAAGGCCAATTTTTTCATTTCGCAAGTCCAAGTCTATCCGACACCCTTTTGCCCGAAGGTTTTTACCAACTTTTCTGGCGTAGGCCTCATGCTTTTGCGAAATTGGCAGGATCGCCACTTGGACCGGAGCAAGCCAGGTCGGGAAGGCCCCGCCGTAATGTTCAATAAGAATCCCAAAAAATCGTTCTATTGAGCCCAACAAGGCCCGATGAATCATAATTGGTTGATGAGTTTTCCCATCTTCACCTATATAGGTCAACCCAAATCGTTCCGGGTTATTAAAATCAACTTGCACGGTGGAGCATTGCCAGGACCGTCCAAGGGCATCTTGAATTTTAACATCGATCTTTGGCCCATAAAAGACCCCTTCCCCTGGATCTTCTTGATACGCATATCCCCCATCTTTCAGCGCCGCTGCCAAAGCCTGAGTGGCTTGATCCCATTGTTCAAGCGAACCGACAGCCTTTTCCGGTCGTGTAGAAAGAAACATCTTGAATTCGTTGAAGCCGAATGTCCCTAACATAAAGGTCGTGAACTTCAGAACCTTGCGGACTTCGTCAGCGAGTTGGTTCGGGCTACAGAAAATATGGGCATCATCCTGGGTAAACCCTCGGACTCGCATTAGCCCGTGAAGCACACCCGAGCGTTCATACCGATACACAGTTCCCAGTTCTCCGTAGCGAACCGGCAGATCGCGATAACTGCGCAAATGCGACTTATACACCATAATATGAAAGGGGCAATTCATGGGCTTGAGCTGATACTCGCTCGACTCAACAGGCATGGAGGCGTACATATTCTCCCGGTAAAAGTCCAGATGCCCACTTGTCTTCCACAGATCCAAACGCGCCACATGCGGGGAATAGACGAGTTCATAATCATTTGCTACATGTTGGGCGCGCCAAAAGTTCTCTATTAACAGGCGAATCTGCGATCCCTTGGGATGCCATAAAATCAGACCTGGGCCCGTTTCATCTTGAATACTGAATAGATCAAGCTCCTTTCCCAACTTTCGATGATCACGTTTTTTTATTTCTTCAAGGTTATCTAAATGCTTCTGTAAAGCCTCTTCCGATGGGAACGAAGTGCCATAAATACGCTGCAACATGGGATTCCGTTCATCGCCTCGCCAATAGGCTCCCGCACTGGTAAGCAGCTTGAACGCTTTGATCTGCCCTGTGGAAGGCACGTGCGGACCGCGGCACAGATCGACAAATTCCCCTTGTTGATACATGGAAATCTGCTCGTCTGGAAGACCTTCCAGAATTTCCACTTTGTACAGTTCCCCGCGTGTTCGGTAAAAGTCGATGGCCTCGGCTTTGGACATTTCCAGACGAGTCACGGTTAGATTGGAGTCAATGATCGCTTTAGCCCGTTGCTCAATCTTCTCAAGATCTTCCGGAGTAAAGGGACGTTCGAATGCGAAATCGTAGAAAAACCCTTCTTCAATGGCCGGCCCGATGGTCATTTGGGCAGTGGGGAAACATTCTTTCACCGCTTGGGCCATGATGTGCGTGCTACTATGACGATAAATCTCTTTGCCTTCAGAGGAATCAAATGATAGCGGTTCTAGGGTCGCATCGTCGTTCAAAGTGGCCAGCAAGTCTGTTTCTACGCCATTAACTTTGACCGCAAACACGTCGGATGAGCCCAAACTGCCAAACTTATCTAAAGCTTCCTTGGCCGAAATACCTTTAGGAAAGGTTTGAGGCTCTTTGCCTGGAACCGATAGCTGAATCTTGTCCATTATTCTATTCTTCAAAACCCAAATATTTAGGAATTAGCCGTAAACGTTTGGCTTTTTTACCTTGTTCGACGCAAGAAAAGGCATCTCTCCCTCCGCGAGGAAGCGGGATGCCTTTAAAATGATCAAGGAAATGGTAGGCGCGGGCGGTATTGAACCGCCGACCTCTACCGTGTCAAGGTAGCGCTCTCCCCCTGAGCTACGCGCCTATATTCTACTCGACTTATGCTAGTCTGCCGAGGAACACATGTCAAGAAATAGCTGATAAATAAAGGGGAATCTTAAGTGGCGGGATCCTGAGCCGACCGCTTGCGTTTTCCTGCCCCGGTTTGTTTGGCCTGACTCACGGAAATGTGAAATTCGGAAATTTTTTTCCGCAAGGTATTGCGATTCAACCCCAACAAGCGGGCTGCTTTAACCTGATTGCCATGCGTTTCCCGCAAGGCGAGCTCTATCAGAGGCCGCTCGACCGCTCGCATCAAGGTGGGATACAAATTTTTGCCTGAGCCCACGTTCATAGCACGTACAAAATCCCCGATTTTCTTTTCCACGTAACTAGCCAAACTCACGTCTTTCACAACGGGCACAACGGGTTCGCTGGCCTCTGTTGTACCCATGATCTGTGGAATTTGGTTCAATGTGCGCCAAGCAGGGAAGGGGTCCGGCATACACGAACGTCTTCGACAAATTTAATTGTCCATTCAGTTCGGAAAGATTCGGCAGGATATCGGGACTCGGTTCATCCAAAATCACGCCGGCGAAATCCTCGGATTCCATGGCGGTTTCCAATGATAAACAATCTTCGACGACCATGACCTTCTCCTGTAGGTCACGACCTGTGACCCTAGACTTCAATTCAGGATCGTTTGTCAGAAGGGCAAATCGAAGTTGAGGAACGTGAGGTGGCATAATCTGTTGGTCGAGTGACAAAGAACAGCGATTATGTCGAAACTACTCTATTCTTTCAATTGAGAAAAATGCCTAGTTGGGATTCCCACTATTCAAGTCCCAATAATGGGCAGAGAACGCGCAGCAAACACCAAATCACGACCCCGCCGATCATATCCAAGAGCAATCCAGCTTGCACCATGCGAAGAATCGGCACACGTCCTGTGCCATACACAATGGCATTTGGCGGAGTGGACACTGGAAGTACAAATGCCAGACTCGCCGCCATGCAGGCCGCCAGCACAGGAGGAATCGGAGAAAAATCGGCCGAATGAGAGATAGCAATAAGCACCGGCACAAGCATACTCGTGGCTGCGGTATTCGAGGCTAATTCCGTTAGGACGAGAGCCGTCAAGATAGCCACACCCATTAAACTCCACACCGACTCAATGCCAAACAAGCCCACCATCCCTCGTCCAATCGTATGGGCCAACTCGGTCTTGACCATCAATTCACCAAACGCAATGCCCCCGCCAAACAACAAAATGGTGCCCCAATGGATATTGGCCGCTTGCTTCCACGTAAGCGTGAACGTGCCTTGCAAAAGGTTCAGCGGTAAAAGAAACAAAAGCCCCGAAGCAAAAATGGGTACCAGTTCTTTTGGGAGATGAACTCGAACCCATTGAACGAGAGCATCGTCCGGCTCTAGCCAAATGGACAACAAGGCCGGCAACACCCATAAAAATACGGCCAAAAGAAACACACTAAAGGCGTAAAATTCTCCACGCGTCCATGGCATAGAAGGAGCCGTGGTCATAGTAAATGAAGAATTGGCGGTTGATGCCAGGGAAGACGGGGCATACAACCAATACAACACGGAAAACATCACCAGAAGCATGATTCCGGCCACTGGCAAGCCCATTAACATCCACTGATCAAAGGAAATCGTAATATTCGCTTGCTCGGCCAGCAGCCCAATGCCGATTAAGTTAGGTGGCGTGCCAATCAACGTCGCCACACCGCCAATGCCGGCCCCGTAAGCCAGACAGAGCAAAAATCCCGTTTCAAACTTGCCTAGATCCTTTCCGCTCTGCCGCAGGGCATTCAACACACCCAGGGCGATAGGCAACATGACCGCTGTTGCTGCGGTATTGCTAATCCACATGGACATTCCCGCCACCGCCAAACTTAGCGCCATCATAATCCGAATCGGGTTGCTCCCCACCCATTCCCGGGAAAGAAGCCAATTGCCAAATCGTCGATCCAACCCATGTACGGTCAAGGCCTCGGAAATAAAAAAACTCCCGATAAACAAAAAAATGATGGGATGGGCAAAAGCCGAAAATACTGATTTCATCCCACCCACGCCAGTCAACACACACAAGGCACAGCCTAATAAGGCCGTGACGGGTAAAGGGATGGGTTCTGTAATCCACATCACCACCACCCACGTCAAAATCGCCGCTAAAATTCGAGCTGAATCGGAGAGGGAATCAGGAAGAAAGACAAACATCAACCCCGCGAGAAGCGGGGCGGCAACCAAACCCAAAAGATGCGGGGATGGGTGTGCGGAGAGTTGTTGGGAAGAAGAACTCATACAGCGATAGCGTGGAGTGGCAAAGAAGGCCTAGAATGGCTTTACGACAAATAAAAAATGAGGGAAGTTCAAGAACACCTTTTAGGAACTCTCTCTTTTGGGCCGCCCACGCGGGCGGAGGGTGCTTTCGAGGTTTAATCGGCGGGTCATGCGTTGCACCCAGGACTCTCTGCCAACCGGTCTGCCGCGCTGGACACACTGACGAACGGCCTCCAACTCCTCGCCTGTTTGCGGGTCATTCGTCCACTTCGTATATTGCCGAGGGCGCGGGACCGGCCAGTCAGTTAACCATTGGCTATGTTTGATTCCTTGGTTACGGCGCCACAAACTTGACCATTGCCAGTTCTCGGCACATTTCACCAACTTTGCCCGCAAAGCATTCCGTTCCACATAGCGGCACACGGTCAGAAAATGCTCGTCGCTTTGGACAGGAAACGATTTAAATCGACCTTGATAAAGATGGCCGCTGCCCACTGAATGGTGCTGGGCATGCCATCGTTGGGTGTGGGTTAGGGTCAGCCATGCCATAAATCGAGATAAATCGCCATCGCGTCTGGGCCAAAGCACCAAATGCCAATGATTTGGCATGACACAATAGGCTAAGATCCGAACCGGGACGTGCTCCTGTGCTTCGAGCAATACTTTCTCCCAGGTTAGATAATCCTGTGGCGAATCAAACATGACCTGTCGGCCATTGGCGCGATTGAGGACATGGTAGATAATGCCACCAGCTGCTGCGCGTAACGGGCGTCCCATGGTAAAATCCTAGCTTGATCCGTATCAATGGTCAAGAGAAAGGTACCTGACACCATTTTGAAGAAAATTTATTCGCGGACGGATTTGGCAAAACAAATCACCATACATCAGCAAGCGGGAGAGCGCATTGTTTTTACCAACGGCTGTTTTGATTTGCTTCATATCGGGCATACGCGGTATTTAGAAGAAGCCAGACGCCTTGGGGATCGCCTGGTGGTCGGTCTCAATAGCGACGTATCCGTTCGCCAATTGGCCAAGGGCACGGACCGCCCGATTGTCTCGGCTGACCAACGGGCTGAAGT
>PVMK01142570.1_pt1 | contig 33282 bp, 36 predicted proteins | sample 1853481 | NCBI WGS metagenome assembly PVMK01 (sample SAMN08533507, study PRJNA380276) | Marine sediment metagenome, whole genome shotgun sequencing project.
TTTTTGGCCTGCACACCAGGGAATCTCGCCGCTCGCTAATTGGGTGTCGACGATCACTTGCAGATGTCATCAATATTTATAGAAAGATCAGGTGCCGATCTGCTTATCGAAGTCTCAGATTTCATCCAACTCCACCTTTCGTTATTGTAAGCAGATATCAATATAAGGGATTCGGATCATTGGCAAGTACTATCTTCGAACTTGACTTTAGCAATTGGATTGTCTAGTTTAATTGACAAAAGGGGGCAGCGGAAGGAATCTCCACAACCGACCGCTGCCGGAACGGGAACTAAAATTGCGTTGTTGTGACGCGCAAAAAGAAAGGAGGCAAAAATGACTGACAGTGTCTACAAGGTTATTGAATTGGTGGGAAGCAGCCCAACTTCCTGGGAAGAAGCTGCCAAAAATGCCGTTGAAAAAGCCGGCCAGACCCTAAGAGATCTCAGAGTCGCCGAGGTTTCCAAGCTGGACATGAAAGTTGAAAACGGCAAGGTGGCGTCCTTTCGCACCCGCGTAAATCTCTCATTTAAATACGGTGGTGGCGAATAAACTGCCGAAGGTATTTGTTTAAGAATGGTGTTCGGTGTTTGGCGTGTTATGCATACACCCAACACCATTTTTATTCTAAGGCCTAAAGTGTTTATAGTTATTAAATACAGGCTATACCCTATTGAGTTTATCCCTGATTGAACATAGTCTGTCGTTGAAGATAAGCGGCCCTATATGAACTGGAGGCAGATTTTCCGATAGCCCGTCTTTAAATCCCTACCCTGTAAGTTTTCGCCCTAACTAAAGACTTAGTTGCATGTGTTCTTTGCAGTGCCATCAACCGGTTTAAGAAATTTTGACTGAAATATGACGGACAACATTCAATACGTTTGGCTGATAATTTATCTGTTCGCCCTGGTAGCACTGTTTACCTACGGCATGAACTGCTATTTGCTCATGATATTTTATCGCCTCAAACGCCCTAAGGCCCTGAAACAAGATGCCGAAATTAAGAAAAACTTTTATCGGAATTATTCTGTTAAAGACTGGCCCCAAGTCACCATCCAGCTGCCGATTTTCAATGAGCGCTATGTGGTTGAACGATTAATCCATTCGGTCTGCCGGTTTGATTATCCCCAAGAACTGCTTGAAATCCAGATTTTGGACGACTCCACCGATGACACCGTTGATATCGCCCAGACCGTGGCCAAACAAATGAAAGACCAGGGTTTTGATATTCAATATATCCACCGTAACAACCGCACCGGCTTCAAAGCGGGTGCGCTAAAAGAAGGCCTCAAAACCGCCAAGGGCGAACTTGTGGGAATATTTGATGCTGATTTTATTCCCAACCCGAATTTTTTAAAAGAGACGGTCCCCTATTTCACGGACCCTGAAATTGGAATGCTCCAAACCCGCTGGGGACATATCAACAGCGATTATTCTTTGCTCACCAGGGCTCAATCTATGGGAATCGACGGGCATTTCGGCGTGGAACAGGCATCCCGTTCCTGGAACGGCTTTTTTATGAATTTTAACGGTACCGCAGGCGTGTGGCGCAAAACAACCATTGAAGATGCCGGTGGCTGGCAGGCCGACACTCTGACAGAGGATCTGGACCTGAGTTACAGGGCACAGCTTAAAGGCTGGAAACTAAAATTTGTAACCGATGTGGTCTGCCCGGCGGAGGTGCCGGTAACCATTAATGCCTTTAAATCCCAGCAGCATCGCTGGGCCAAGGGGTCCATCCAGACCGCCAAAAAAAATCTTGGCCGACTTTTTAGATCCGATGCTTCGTTGCTGGTTAAAATCCAGGCCTTTTTGCATCTGACCCATTACATGGTTCATCCGATGATGCTTCTGGTGGTGCTGACCTCCATACCGATGCTGTACTCTCAATGGTTTTTTGACAGCCTTGCGTTTCCGATCATGATATTCACCCTGCTGTGTCTGGCCACCTGCGGACCGTCAACCATGTATCTGTTTTCTCAAAGAGTTCTTTATCGCGACTGGAAAAGCCGGATCAAGTTTCTGCCGTTTCTCATGTGCCTCGGGACCGGAATTGCGGTCAACAATACCAAGGCCGTCCTTGAAGCATTTTTAAATATTAAAAGCGGTTTTGTTCGCACTCCCAAATACGGCATCAGGAAACAGGAAGACAGCTGGCATGAAAAACATTATTCGATACCTTTAAATGCCGTATCAATTCTCGAATTTTTCCTGGGAGTATATTCGTTGGCCGGGCTTCTGATGTTTCTCTTCTTCAGTAAATACCTTGTCAGCCCCTTCCTGCTTATTTACACTTCAGGATTTTTCTACGTCTTTTTTCTTTCGGTCAAACATGGATATGGAAAATCCCAGTCATAAAAAGACAAACAGCTTGAATTCCCGGGCGGTTTTTGCCGCAATTATTGGATTGGGGGTTTTATCCGCTGCGATCTATCTTGCAAATTTTAAGATGTTTGATCTTGTTCCGGGTTTTTCCGGGCTGGCGGACATTCAGCGTTATGTCATCATGTTCCTGTTGCTAAGTGCCCTTTATTTGGGTGGTGTCTTTCTGATATTAAAAATGATTCCCAAAGAGGCAACATCCTGGGGCCTGATCGGCATAATTATACTTTTCGCAATTATTTTCAGGCTCAGTCTGATCCCGTCGGACCCAACGGTGCTCTCTAAAGACATGTATCGCTACATCTGGGACGGACGCGTACAGCAAAACGGCATGAATCCTTACCGCTATGCACCGGACGCCGATGAACTGGAAAACTTGCGGGATGATAGGATTTTCCCGAACATCAACCGCAAAGACTATCCCACCCTCTACCCGGCCGGGGCCCAGATATCCTTTCGGATTTTTTATGCCCTGGTGGGCGACAGTGTCACCGGCTTCAAAGGTATCATGGTGTTTTTCGATACCCTGACCATACTGGTGCTGATCGCCTTACTCCAGACATACGGATTCGCATTATCGCGGATCATCGTCTATGCCTGGAATCCACTGGTCATATTTGAAATTGCCTATAGCGGGCATTTAGAGGGTCTCACTGTTTTTTTAATGGCCGCTGCGCTGTATTTATACGCCATCCAAAAAAAATTACCGGGAGTTATCATGCTGGCCCTCGCAGCAGCAGTTAAAATGTATCCGGCACTCCTGCTTGCAGCCCTCTTGAATCACGGTAACCGAATTAAAGGAATGTTTGCATTTTTTATCACTTTGGTCTTGCTTTATCTGCCTTTTATAGGCGCCGGCAGTAAAATAGCGGGATTTTTACCTGTTTATCTAAAAAATCCGTACGAAAGTTTTAATTTAGGCTTAAAATATCTTCTGATGCGCCTGATTCCGGGAATCGATTACTACCTGATGTCGCTGCTGTTTATCATCGCCCTGGCGATTGTCGGACTGATCGTTTTTTTAAAAAACAAAAAAGGTATTGAGACCATACGGTATGCCTATATTTTAGTTGGATGGCTGATGATCCTGATGCCGGCCTCGCTTCACCCCTGGTATGTTATTTTGATAATTCCTTTTCTGACACTTTATCCCAGCCCGGCCTGGATAATTTTTACATGCACCGTAACCCTGTCCTACCTGAAGTATGTGTCACCGCAGGGAATTATGCCCACCTGGATTCTGCTGGTCGAATACCTGCCCCTGTTTGCACTTCTGGCAGCCGGATATATATTAAGAAAACATACCAGCCGGGGTAAAACTGCCGGTATGAATTTCAGCCGAAAAAATGAAGAAATGTCGGGGGTGCAATAATGAATCGAAATATCATCAATTTTGCGGTTTTCATATTTTTTATCATCGGTCTTTATCAGCCTGTATCTGCAGCTGGTTTTGATCATTCAATATTTGACCGGGTTCTAAAAACCTATGTCAACGATCAGGGGCTGGTAGACTACAACGGCATCGCCGGGGATCAGTCTTTCAAGTCCTATATGGATTCACTCAAATCAGCCAAATTGGATTCCATGACCCGCGATGGACAGCTGGCTTTCTGGCTAAATGCCTATAACGCCGTCACCATTGATAAAGTTATCAAGTGGAAGCCCAAAAAAAGTGTGCGCGCAACACTGATACCGGGCATCTGGACCTCAACCAAATTTTTTACCAGCCGGGAACACACCGTGGCCGGCAAGCGCCTGAGCCAGGACGATATCGAGCACGAAATTTTACGCAAGCAGTTTAAAGATCCCCGGATCCATTTTGCCATCATTTGTGCATCTTCCAGCTGTCCGCCGCTGCCACAGTTTGCCTATACGGCATGAAAATGTGCAGGCCAAGCTGGAAGAAGAAACCCGTAAATATATAAATTCGGACCGCGGAACGCGAATCGATTTGGCAAAAAATACCCTCTATCTATCAAAACTGTTTGACTGGTTTTCCGGTGATTTTGAGTATAAATCGGGATCGGTTCCGGATTTTTTGAAGCGATACCTTAATGAGAAAACGCTGGCATTTTTAGAGAAAAAACCCAAAATTAAGTATATACATTATGACTGGTCGCTAAATGCCCAGGCACCGCTCAAGTAACAGAGGACAGAAGACAGAGGTCAGATGACAGAGGTCAAATGAATTCGGAATTGGGATTGCGGAATGAAATAAGAGGCGCAAGGCAGAAGGCACATGGCTGAAGTAAGCAGGCTGAAAATATATTTACCACGGAACGACACGGGAAAAACACGGAAACGGCAAATATAAAATATGTTGATAAGCTGTTTAGCATCCGTGTAATTCCGTGAAAATCCGTGGTGAAAGACAGAAGACTGAGGTCAGATGACAGAGGTCAGAGGTCAGAGGTCAGAGGTCAGAGGTCAGAGGTCAGATGAAAAATGAATTCGGCCCGCCCTGGCGCGACGACTTCAATTAAATAGCACCGAAGTGGAACGCCTGAGGAGTTGGAGCTTTATAAACGATCCTCATAAAATAGGTCTGGGCCAGGGAATTGGGAATGCGGATTTCGGATTGTTTCGATTTGGGATTTTAGATTTCAGATTTCGGGTTGAAACGGCAAAGGATGGAAGCGGAATAGAAAATTATTGATATAAGGTAAATGATTTAAACCAAAAGCATGAAAATTTCCGTCGTCATACCGACCCTCAATGAAGAGCAGGCTATTGGTGAAGTGGTCAGTGCCGTGCCTGCTGATCGGGTTCACGAGGTTATCGTTGTTGACAACGGGTCCACTGATGATACGGCCCGACAGGCATCTTTAGCCGGAGCGCGGGTCATTCAGGAACCCCGACCCGGTTACGGATCCGCCTGTCTGGCCGGAGCAAAAGCCGCTGCAAAGGCAGATATCATCGTATTTTTGGACGGCGATCGCAGCGATGATCCGGTACAACTGGAAGCTGTGGCCGGCCCCGTGCTGGACAACCAGGCGGATCTGGTCATCGGCAGCCGCATCAAAGGCGTCCTGGAGAAAGGCGCCATGCCGCTGCACGGCCGTCTGGGTAACCGCTTGATCGTGTTTTTACTGCAGCGGCTTTACGGGGCCAATATCACCGATATCGGATCGTTTCGGGCCATTAAAGCGCAAACGTTACTCGATCTGGACATGGAACAAATGACCTATGGCTGGCCGGTGGAGATGGTGGTCAAAGCTGCCCGCAAGGGTTTGCGAATTCAAAGTGTACCGATAAACTACCGCAAGCGCATTGGTAAATCCAAAGTAACGGGAACAATTCGCGGCACCATCCTGGCCACATACTATATGTTCCTGGTGCCGTTGAAGTACCTGTTTAAAACGTAACTCGATACTCGTTGCTCGATACTGGATACTCGATGCTGGATGCTCGATGCTGGATGCTCGATACTCGATAGAAAAATCACAGAGTGCATGGTTTCAGGTGTTCCGCCGCAGGCGGATCGGGTGTCAGGGGTGGGCCGCAAGGTATAAGGTCAAAGATTAATGCTATAGGTTGCAGGGTATAAGATTAAAGGCGCAGGGCTCAAGGCGTAGGGGATAATGCAAAGCGCATAGCGCATGGTGCATAGCGTACAAACCGATAATTCGGATATCTCAGAGAAATCTGACGCTTTGCCCTATGCGCTCTGTGCCATGCGCTTGCAATCCGAAATTCCAATGACCGAAACAAGATCGCGTGCGTAATCAGGCACGCATCTTTAGTTTGATATTTTGAATTTTGGTCATTGGATATTACCCTTCGACGCTGCTCAGGGTGGTGAGCTTGTCGAACCATTTGTAATTTGTGATTTGTGATTTATTTTTTCGGTTTAACCGGGTTTGGAGTAGAAACATGGTTTCCCTTGGAATTGGCTTAACAAGTAACTGCAACCTGCACTGTGCCCATTGCTATCGTGATCAGGATCGGATTTACGATCTGACGCTGGCCGATGTTCAGAAAGTATGCGAGAATCTTGAAATCAGCCTCATCGGGTTTGGTACCGGTGAAAACGGTCTAAACCCGCAATATTTTCAAATTTTAGATTACCTGCACAGCCGCAATGTTAAAATGACCCTGGCCTCCAACGGCTACACCCTGTCGATTACGCCCGATGAAGAGCTCAAGTATTTTGGGGATGTGGAATTTTCAGTCGATTTTCCGGATCAAGCCCGGCAGGATAAGTTCCGCGGCGAAGGAAACTGGCAAACGGTCATGGAAGGAATCGAACGCTGCCGGCGGCTGGGAATCCGGGTGTCGATTCTGGCGGTTCTGATGAATCTCAATTATACCGATCTGGGAAGTATTGCCCGGCTGGCCGCCTCATTCGGTTCCAATTTCCGTGTCAATACCTATCAGCCCATGTACACTGACGAATTCCTGCTGAGTTTTGACCAGTACTGGGAAGCTTACAATATCCTCTTTGATCAGAGTGAAATCATCTCGGTGACCGAGCCGCTGGTAAACACCTTTTTGGGGGTTAACGGCCTGAAGGGCACTCCCTGCGGCGGCCGGAGCATGCGGGTGACTCCCGACAGAAAGGTTAAAGCCTGTGTTTACTGGCCCGAGTCGAATCTTACCATTGACGACCTGGTGGAGAAAAAAGAGGCCATATTTGAATCCCCCCTGTTTCAACAAACCCATCAAACCCCGAAGTTTTGTTTGAGTTGTGAGCATGTTCAAAATTGCGGGGGAGGATGCGCTGCCCGACGCAAGCTGCGGGGCCGTTTTGAAGAACCGGATGAATACTGTCCGATTTATCAGGGAAGCAAAATTCAGTTGAACGGGCAGTTCTCATCCGCCGGCAAGCCCCTTCGAACCGGCAGCATTTGCACCACGATTGTCAGGGGAACATAGAGAAGTCATTGATCTGTGAAGCAAATAGGCCCTTAGTGGCCTTTATCTGACAGCATGTTGTAAGGAACGTAAGGTGTCGGGTGTCAGGTGTCAACACCGCCTGAAAAGCGGCCAGTCTAATCGAAAAAGAGACTTTGGCCTTGCTGGGTCTCAAACAAGCATAAAAAACGAATATCGAATATCGAATCATGAATATCGAATGTCGAAGGAATGAATTCTGCCCGTCGTGAGCTTCCCTTCGAGAGCCTCAGAGTCTAACGACTGTGTCGAACGGTCCATTTTATTAAAAGGACTGAGCAAAGCGAAACCACACTTCGACATTCTGCGGTTCGACATTCGATATTCTGCGGTTCGCTGTTCAATCAAGTTTAGTAGGTTGGGTTGAGGTACGAAACCCAACATCAATGGGCGGTCTCAACCCAACCTACTTAAAATCGGACTTTTCGTTTAGTACCTTAGAAATTATATTTGTGCATTTTATGGCAAGATCTTTTTGTGGAAAAATCAAGTTATCCAAAGAAATGCCTAAAATGCCTAAATTGCACTAAAGTGCCTAAAATTGAGGTATTCTATCGATTTTATTAAAATAGAAAAAAGCAAGGTACGCTACTATATTCACTTACTGAATTCTGGTTTTGCATGCTGAAAATACCAGGCGTTTATAATAAAGACGGAGCGAAGCGACACCACAATTTTAGGCATTTAGGCATTTTAGCGCACTTTAGGCACTTTCCGGTTTATCCGGGTTAGGCATTAGTTAGCATGATTACAAAAGAAGCAAAGTAAAAGCCAAAAATGTAATTACAGACCTCGTTGAATAGTTTATTGGTTGAATGGTTGATTAGAGTCTTAGTTGTGAATTCTTTGCATTTTATGGAAAAACAATTTTATCACGAAAGCACGAAGGTACGAAAACACGAAAGAAAAGAAAAATTTCGTGCTTTCCAAATTTCGTGCTTTCGTGATTAATCTTTTTTGGTTCCGGTTTATCCGGGTTAGGTAAATTATAGTCATAATTTCAAAATGTTACGGTTGTTTAAAAACTTGTCCTTATCTTTTGAAACGTGAAGTGTCCAATTATTTTGCTAATAGGGGATAAATCCATATTTACAACCACTCAACTAATCAACTAATCAACCAATCAACGATATCTAAATTATGTCAAAAGTAGAACAAGATTTGAGACTTCCAAAAATTCTCTATATTGAGACGACGAACCGCTGTAACCTCAGGTGCAAAGGTTGCATTTTATACCGGGGGAACTGGGAGCCGGACCGGGATATTTCGCTGGAAGAATTAATACGGATCACCGATCAGCTGCCCGGTCTGGAACAGGTCTACCTGCACGGCATCGGAGAGCCGCTTTTAAATAAAGAGCTTCCCGAAATCATTCGGCACCTTAAAAGACGCCAAGTGTATGTACTGTTTAATTCCAACGGCATCCTTCTCGACGAACGGCGGCGCGATGGTCTCATGACCGCCGGCCTGGACGAATTGCGCATCTCGCTGGATGCCGCATCTTCGGAGGGGTACAAAAAAATCCGCAACAGCAATAACTTTGAGCAAATAATTGAAAATCTCAAATCCTTTTTATTGCTTCAAAAAAAGCAATCGGCGACATTGCCGAAACTGTCGCTGTGGTTTTTGGGGACCAAGGACAATATCGCCGAGCTTCCTGATTTTGTACAGCTGGCCGCCGAAATAGGAATCGGAGAAATATATCTCCAACGCCTGGTTTATTTCCAGGACGATGAGGGATACGGCGTGGCCAGAGGCCCCAAATCCCTGCAGGAATCAGCGGATGGGTCATGGGATCTAATAAAAAAAAGTCAGGACATGGCTGCAGGACTGGGGATCCGGTTCGATGCTTCCGGTTTGGGTCAGCCGATGGAGAGCCTGCAGGCTGAAGCCAGAGCCAAATCACCGTGGCGCAATTGCTATCGACCGTTAACACTTATGTATATAACCGCCAACGGCAATGTATTGCCATGCTGCATTTCCCCGTTCGCCACCGTTGATTATTCTTCGATTATACTGGGCAACGTGTTTGAAAACTCTCTGAAAGACATCTGGTCGGGTTCTAAATATGAAAATTTCCGGAAACAGCATCAAACCGAAACACCACCGAAAAGCTGCCGGGGATGCGGGGTTCAATGGAGTCTGTGATGGATAAAAAACATCAAAAATTGCTCTTGGTGGTCGTTGCCAAAGCCCCGGTGCCGGGAGAGGTTAAAACGCGTCTCTGCCCCGAGTTTACAACCCGGGAGGCAACCAGTCTGTATCGCTGTTTTATTCAAGATAGGATAAAGGAAATTGGCAGCCTCACCGGTATGGATCTGGCGATCTCATATACACCGGAGGATTCCAAGGGAGTATTTTGCCAGGTTCCTGTCAAACGGATTTCATTTGTTTGCCCAGCGCGGTAAAGACCTGGGGGAACGCCTGAGCAATATCTTCGTGGACAAATTGGCGGGGGAATATGATGCGGTCTCAATTATCGACAGCGACACGCCAGATTTACCGCGATCCATCGTGCAGCAATCCTTCCAACTGCTGATAGCCGACCGGGCCGACGCCGTATTCGGACCGTGTTACGATGGCGGCTATTATCTTGTCGGCATGCGCCAACCGCATCCGGAACTATTTCAAAAAATCCCCTGGAGCACAGAAAAGGTATTACCGCAAACGCTTGAAAAGGCGCATAGTCTTGGCCTTCAGACTAAACTGCTCCCCCAATGGAACGATCTGGATACCTTCCAGGATTTGCTCGAATATTATCAAAATATCACCTATCATCGATAAATATTCTGCGCCAACAGGTTATCGGCACTGAAAATACGCCTGCAAAATTGCAGATCACTCAGATGTTGCCCTCTTTTCCTGTTTTTTAGCTTCTTTGCCGCTCTCCAGCTGAAATTCTTTTTCGACTATGTATCGGAATGCACGATAATATTTTGCTTATAAGCAAAAATAGTATAAATATATTTTGCTTATAAGCAAAATTTATTGACCGGCAAGATTTGAAAATTGCGTTGCGTCTCATCTTTTAAAACTTGTGCATTTTCTCCACGATTATGAAGGATACAGAGCACAACTGTACTATCTTAGGAGCATCGAAAAAAAAAGTGGATTTTTTGGTGACCATCGATAAAAAACCATGGTTGGCTGTGGAAGCTAAAATCAACGATGCCAATGCCTCGCCTCATTTGTATTACTTTAAGGACAAATTGAAAATTCCATTTTCCTATCAAGTTGTTAAATCAAATGGGGTCGACAGGTTCATGAATGGAGTGAGAATTGTTTCAGCCAACCGGTTTCTTGCAGGTTTGATATAGCGCCGATCGCGACTATTGGGTGTCCCACCTTAAATAGTGAATAACGAATACTGCCCTTGTTATTCACTATTTAAGGTGTGACACCCGGCCTTTTGTTCTTCGGCTTCCTTGAAGATGCGTCGCACACCGCTGCCCCATTGCTCGATCAAGTCCAATTCCCTGAAGATACGGGCAATAACCGAATTTCGGATTTTGGAGACTCCCTGTTTCATGTCCTCGATGGTCATGCCGGGAAGGAGAATGCCGGGATTTTCAACCTCGATGCGATCATCGAAGAAAGCGATGCGGGTGGGGGCACCGCGCTGGGAGTAGTCAGCAGTTTCTAGGTGGTCAGTTCCTCTTCACCCAGTTTGCGATTCCCCCGAAACAGGGACTTCACTGCCAGCAGATCCAGATCATCGATGGATAACTCCGGCATGGGAAGCTCGTCAAAAGCAATCCCTTCAGCAGTGCGGCGCAATTCGGCAATCAACTCCCGGTCTGCCTGTCGGTTGGTTGAGCCTAATCGGACATAAACCCCGTTTTCAGGCCCTTCTGCCTTCATATAATGGGGGCGTAAGCCGCTGAGAAAAACCTCAGTTGGTCAATACTCATATGTGGCAAAGCGCCTCCTTCAACATCTTAAATTTCTCCTCTTCGGATCGAATATCATCAAAGCGCAAATAAGCGCCTCTACGGTGAGCCTGTCATTTCTTTCCCGTGATCGCTATTTTCTCCCCGGGCATCTGTTTATTCACCAAGGAATCCAAGTTCTGTCACATTACCGGTGATTCGTGAGACGGCAATATAATCAATACCCCCAATTGCCGGTTGACCACCTAACCGATAGCTGAACAATAATTCTTTAGCCGGATTAAAATCCCACAGCGAAATACCGTCCGGGGGTTTCTCATGGAAAGTGAGCTCAATCTTCTCTGAAAGATAATCTCTTACGATTGTGATAGCACTTTTTTTTCCATAAACGACCCTCTTTTGGGGTTTATAGTTTGTTTAGACAAATTAGCTCATAGAGTCGTGTGCGGAATATGGGGTAGTGTCTTGATTAGTGATAATAGATAGACGATTAATCACTGATGAAGGTTTGACACCGTATCTTCGTGGCGCGTCATTTCTCAGCAAGGTGCGAGGATCGATACGAAAAGGTTTTTCTGGTTTCTGCATGTAACTGGTAACCAGTCCGCGCCATGTGATGATGAGTTTATCCTCAAAAACCATACGGTCCAACCAGCGAACTTCTGGTAGCGGTTCACCAAGATCTGATGGAATCCATTGAACATCAACAAAAGACAGAGGGGTCGTCTTCATTCTTCACTTCGGGTCAGGAATGAAGACCCCTCTGTCTTTGTTACAGCCTGAATTCACCTTATCTCACTTTTTTATGATAACATCCCAATGACCGCCTTTGGCAGCACCAACTCGTTTAATAATCTCTTTTTCTTTTAAATATTTAATATTCCTTTCTATTGCTGTAGTACTGATACCTATTAGCCTACTTAATTCAGCAATAGAAATCTGCTGATTAGCCTGCATCAGTTTAATAATTTCAAGTCTATTTTCACCCAACTTTTCACCCAACTTTTCACCCAACTTTTCACCCGGCGTTCCTATTTTTTGTGCAATGAGTTCCACAAAAAAACCTGACAAATCGCACTTGAATACAGGTTCCGGCGAATTTGAAACACGACACGCATTGATAATTTTAAAAATTCCTCTACCCCAGGCCTCAATTAGACCTGCACGAAAAAACACATTAGCAATAACAGGATTAAAAGGTTTTGAAGGATGTTTCTCCTTCAATTGTGATATTGTCCAATTTTCCGGCAATCGACCCTTCGTTCCAAAAAATGATTTTATCGCTGTACACGCTTATCTGTATTGGATTAGCACTGCTGTAATCCTTATGAATTTCTTGGGGGACATCCATAAAATTATAACTTTCTACTCCTCTGCAAGCTTCAACTGCCCAGCCTTGGCAATCTTCTCACCGCGCTTTACCGAAATACTCACCGATGAAGGATTGCTATCAGATTCTGTCAGGGTATTTACTTTGGAGGTTATTGATTTGATATTCCATTTAACTGGGGTAGCGATTTTGCCTCCGGCTCGTAGAGCCTAAGCCTACGCCTCGGAGAGAACCAAATGCCCATGTCGCCGGTGCCGGCGATTATAGGAAACCGCATAGCCGGTCAGTCCGCCTTAGGCGGATCTCATAACCGTGGCAAGGGGCGTGTGGCCGGTTCGCAATAAAGGGTGACTGGGCATCAGCGCCCAGGCAAAGCAAAACGTTTCTGACTCAGTGACGATATCACCCAGGTGTTCAACAAAATTATCTCGGTCCTGATCATCTGAGAATATCCGCCGACGCTCGATTCCACGAACGATAATATGATGCAGAACTCCGGCAGCATCAATGCAAGCTTTACGCGGCATGCAAACCTTATATCAAAGTGTAATAAATTATAAAAGGTATAATTTTATGGGCCCCGATCCTGACACAACAAATAAATTTTTGAAGGTAATTCTCAAGCACTATGCCATTTAGGAAAGTGAAAAATCTATTGGCTTGACCCTATTTTTCCTTCTTAAACGGCTGATTTTGACCCCAAAAAGCAGGCTTTAAGCGTGTTTCAAACCGGTTTTTGAAGCCTTTTATTTGTTATTGCAAATAGTTCCCGTGGCCCGACCCCAGAGGTTTTTAAGGAATATTGGAAGGGAAACTCCCGGGTTACGGATATGATTCAAAAGATTTGTGGAAACACTCGCTTGCCGTAGCATTTGGATCGAAAATTATCTCAAATCTAAAAAATCCCAATCTGGCCGAAGAAGCCCATATGGCCGGTTTAATTCATGATGTAGGGAAAATAATTCTTGATAGCTACATTGTAGAGAAAAAAGAAGAAATTGAATCTTTTATGGAAAAAGAAGAAAAGGCGTTTTTCGATGCAGAAAGCCAATATTTCGGATTTAACCATGCAGAAATTGCATCTGAAGTCTGCAAAAAATGGAACTTTCCCGAATCAATAAATTTCGCAATCAAGTACCATCACCAACCTGGAAAATCGGATAGTGACGAACTGTCCTATATTCTTCATATGGCGGATTACATCGCCATAATGAGTGGCATTGGATATGATAGTGATGATATCCTTTATGAACTTGAAGAAGGGACCATGGACTATTTAAACATTACAAATGAAGACATGAGTGATATCGTTTTAAAAGTTACCGAATCCGTAAACAAAATTTCGATTTAAAAGTATGATCATAGCTGCCTGCAAATGGATCCCGATTACGATAAGTCCGGCGCCTATGGCAGGCAGGTAAATCGGCAGAAGCCATTCGGCCAGATTGACGGTTCAACCTGTCTCTAATACCATCAAACCTGCGGGTTAGGCTATGAAAATATTGAAGTAAATGCAGTGTGCCGGACAAACATTGTCGGCGCAGGCCGGAATAAGCCCCTGATCGACTCGATGGTGACAGAGATTGCACTTGTTGGCGATGCTTTGGTCGTTGTCAAATGCGATAGCATCGTAGGGGCAGGCGTCAATACAGGCCTGGCATCCGGTGCACAGATTGTAATCCATGACGACAATGCCGTCATCCCGCTTGTTGATCGCCTCCTCCGGGCAGACATCGGCACAGGGGGGATCATCGCAGTGTCGGCACAGGTTCACCTGAAATACAAACTCCAGCTTGTCATCTATCAGCCGGGGGCCATCCTCCGCAACATATATTAGTTTGACGCCGTCGGCCGCCCGATTTTCCTGTTTGCAGGCCACTTCACAGGTTTTGCAACCCCAGCATAAGTCATGGTCGATGTTTATTTCAAATTTGGGCATAATATCTTCCTATATCTCGTTCATGACCATCGACAGCAAAATCCGAAATCCGAGTCTGTACAGACCTCGTTGAATAGTTTATTGGTTGAATGGTTGATTAGGTAAATTATAGTCATAATTTCAGAATGTTACGATTCAGGATAACCAGGATTCCTTCCGCGAAGCGGATTGTATATTCCCGGTTTCTTCCGGAAACCGGAAATGAAAAAATCCTAACAATCCTGTAAATCCTGTCTAATTTTATTTTTAAGAATAGAATCCATTCCATTTATGTGTTCTGCGTCACTATCAGGCACTGGCTCACTTCCTCTCTTCCGGGTAAATTTTGCACAACAAAGTCCGGACACTGGTCGCTCCCATGGCCGGGTCACAGGTTTCGTATGCATTGTCGGTTAAGATATTGACATTGGATTCATCCCAGCCGTGGCCGGGGTCCTTTTTTTCGGGAAACCACCAGGCATGCTGGGCGCCCACCACCTTGGGATGGATACCGGCATAAATCCTGGCGCGTTGCCTTATTTTTCCCCGGACAGATTCTATAATGACCCACTGGCCTTCTTGGATTCCCTCCTTCGCAGCAGCATCGGGATGGATCTCCACCACCGGGTCCCGGTGAAGTTCCCGCAGCCAGGGTACCTGGCGGTTCTCGGTGTGAAAAAACCCGGGCGAACGCGCACCGGTGATCAGGATATAGGGATACTGCTGATGCAGATCGGGTGTGCTCACGGGGCTCTCCGGCGGTTCCCGGTATTGGGGTAAAGGATCATAGCCCCAGTTTTCGAGCAAGGTTGAATAAAGCTCAAACTTCTTCGTCGGGGTCGAAAACCTCTTTCCTTATACTTCTGATAGGTGACCTCCCCGCGGACGAGTTCCATCTTCTTAAAATCCTGCCAGGTGATCCCAGGGGTTCCAGAATATAGTCCAGGCCCCTTCAAAATCATCCCACCAATGCTCTGCCTGCCCGACCCGGTGGGCCAGATCGTTGAGCATTTCATGGTCGGATCGGCATTCACCGACCTGGATGACCTTGCGGCGGGGCAGCAGGTAGCCGTGGCGTTTCCAGAAATCTCCGATGTAGTCCATCTCGAGCCAGGTGGCGGCCGGCAGCACGATATCGGCAAGCTCGGCGGTGGGTGTTAAAAAAAAGTCGGCCACGGCCATAAACGCCACTTTTTCAAGAGCGCGGTAAACCTCCCTGGCATTGGCCCGCGTCATCAACGGGTTGGAGCTGATAAAAAAGAGCATCTTGACCGCATAGGGCTTTTCATCAATGATCGCATCCCAGACGCATTTGGGATTGATAATCCCAAAATTGCCCGCCAGGCGAAAGCGCTCGCAGACGCTTCTCCGCCTGTTCATGGGGCAGCAGGCGGTGGGCGCGAAACTGTCCCACATTTCGGATTTTGGGGGCGTTAAACAAAACCTGGCCGCCGGCCGCATCGATGTTGCCGGTAATGCCCATCAACGCCATCAGGGCACGATTGTTGTCGGCGCAGGTGGTCTGCTGTTCGATGGCCACCCCCCACTGAATAGCCGCCGGCTTGGTGGTGGCATACAGGCGGGCGGCTTTACGGATCTTACCCCGCGGCACCCAGGTGATTTCCTCAACTTTGTCCAGCGGATATTCATTGACCCGCTTGACAAACGGCGCCCACCCATAGACGTGATTTTCCACGAAGTCTCTGTCGTAAAGTTCTTCATTAACAATCACGTTTAGCATACCAAGGGCCAGGGCCGTGTCGGTTCCCGGTCGCAGCTGAAGCCAGATGTCGGCCCGGGCGGCGATTCGGGTAAGCCGGGGGTCTATGGCGATGAGTTTGGCACCTTTGTTGAGACTCACGGAAAAGGGCTCGCCTTTATAGCAATCCGGGTTGCTGATCACCAGATTGTTGCCCCACACCATAATGCACCGGGGGTGGTTTTCGTAATCGACAATGGGATTGGATCCGCAGGTAATTATGCTGGTGGCGATCCGGGGGCCGTAGCAGAAATGACCGGCCGTCAGCACGTTGGGAGTGCCCAGCAGATTGGCAAAACGGTAAATCACCGCCTCATTTTCCCGCCCGGTGCCGTATCCCAGGACAATGGATTCCGCCCCCGATCGCGCTTTGTAATCCAGCATCCGTTCGGCGATGGTATCCAGGGCCTCATCCCAGGAAATCCGCTCCCATTTACCGCTGCCTTTGGGACCGACCCTGCGCACCGGATGGGTCAGCCGGTCGGGGTGGTAGGCCAGCTGGGCGGAGGCCAGCCCCTTGCTGCACAACGTGCCGTGATTGATGGGGCAGTCCGGATCGCCGGCAATTTTGGCCACCTGGCCGTTTTTAGTGTAAACCAGGACCCCGCACCCCCCATGGCACATGCGGCAGTGGCTTTTGACCACCGCATCATATCCGTAGACTTCCATTTCCCGTTTGGCATTGGAGAATTTGAATTCAGCCATTTTAGTACCTTTCGGAGAATACACAACTAAGACAGGTGTTTAGTAACACTTTAATTGATAATTGGCCAGCAATATCAAACGAAAGGCGAAGGGACGATTGATGGATTTTGGCTGCAGAGTATCGAAAAAAACTGGCGGCGGCCAATCTTGTGGATTTCCGGTGTCCGCCGTGTTGGGAAATAGCAAGAGACCTTATGGTAACACTTTGTGCTATCCTGACCCTGTTACTGATGAGTTCATTTTTGTTTAGACACGAGTTCACCGCCCGCTACGCTCAAGATCGCAGAGCACGCAGAGGCAAAATCCGCAAGGGCATAATAAAGATAGCTTATTCTCTGCGTTCTCGGCGAGCTCTGCGGTGAAGACATTTTAAAATCATAGCAAACCATGTCTAAATAATTATTGCCATATTAGTAAGTGCTGAAGTTACTCTTATTCATATCCAGCATCACCGAATCTTTAACCCGCTGAGGAAGGACCGCGATACTATTTTTAATGCTCGCATCTACGTCGGTATAGCTAATATGTTGGTTTATGAAATCATCTATCCCGGATGCATTTTTCTGTATCATTTCCCGGACGATGGCATGGGTGGCCAGGGGTGCACTTTCGTATTTGTTAAGCAGAAACGCGAAGGCCAGGGCGGTGGCGGCCATGGGGATGACAGCCAAAGCGGGCAGCCCGCGTTCCCGGCAGAGCTTGGCTGCATAAATCGCATCCACCACCGCATGATGAATCATAAACCCCTGATCCCAGGTATTGTCCCGAACCCCTTTGCTGATGGCCACGTCCCACTGACGGGTGCCGCCGGCACCACCGTTTAAAAAATCGAAAAATTCGGCCTGTTCAGACCCGGATAATTCCTCTTGGAAGCATTCCGATTTGAGCGCCGCCGCCGAACAGATGCCCACCAGGCCGTTAAACACCATGAGTTGGCCGATCAGCTTGACCTCAGCACCGGCCGTGACGCTGGTTCCGAAATACTTGGGGTTGCCGATTGTTTGCAGTGTGGGCTCTAGCCTAGCATAAATAGATTCGCTGCCGCTGGCCAGAATGAGCATATTGGCGTTTTCCGCACCCAAGGGCCCCCCGGTCAGGGGATAATTCACGTAGTCGATGCCCTCATCGCTCAGGAAATCATACACCGCCTGGGCAAATCCGGCGCTTACGGTGGAAAGATGCAAAATGAACGGCTGGCCCTTTTTATTCCGCTGCATGAGGGGCACCAGGGCGCGAAAGATATCGCAATCGTCGCCGTTTTTACCGGCACAAATGACGACGCCGTCAAAATCGCCGTCGCCCACAAGCTCTTCATAGTCGTGAACTAGGTCGGCGCCATGATCTTTCCACGCCTGTCGGCACATATCACGTCTTTCATCTTTTGTACCGCGATCATGGATGCGAAGGAAGCGCGCAGTCCCTCCCGGTTTCAGATGCTTTGCCGATGGACTTAACATCAACCCCATACCGCCGATCCCCACGAGTTTAATCGTCATAGCGTTCATCCTTACTTAATAATCAAAAGAATTAATGGACAGACGAAATTGAAAGCGTTTGCCTGGTTGCCCAGGACGGTTTTCTATACCATCCATACATAAAAATATAGAATTTTGCAACCTGTCAGGTATTAAATTTAGCGTGCCTGATGTTAAAAGTGGAAGGGATTCAGTTTTGATGTGAATTTCGGTCGCTAATTTCAATTTCGCTTAACCTATACGGGGAGGGCTAAAAAAATTATACAAAAATTTAATTTTTTATTAAATTTTTATTGACTTTTTAAATTTGTTTAAGTAAGGAAATAAACTACCTTGGCCTATCCTTTTTGAACTTTCCTGCCCGGGATTGAGTAAAATGCCTAAAAAACTCGAACGGTTGCCGCTAAAATACCAAGCCGAAGAAGCGCTAAGGGAGATGATTCGATCCTACCGTTTTGCACCAGGCAAATGGATAAACATAGAGCGATTGGCAAAAGATCTGGGCGTTAGCCGGACCCCGGTCTGGCAAGCCTTAAAGGTGCTGGAAAGCGAGGGACTTGTCAAACATGTACCAAATCAGGGCCTACGAATGGCCACTATGACCCTGGATATGGCACACGATCTTTACCTGGTCAGGGGCTTACTCGAAGGGCTGGCGGGCAAGCTGGCAGCAGAAAAAATAGACCGAAAGACAATTTTGCGTTTAGAGGCCATTCTGGAAAGACAGAAAAGAATTGTTCAAAAACAGGACGTCTTGGCCTATTCCAATTCGGATTTTGACTTTCACGGAATTATTTATGATTCATGCGGCAACTGGCTCCTGCGCGAGCTTCTAGAAAACATTAAAGCCCGGTCACGCCCCTTTGTTTGCGACATCACTCCAATTCTTCCCGATCTTTTTCGAGATCATTTAAAACTTGTCGATTGCTTTAAAAAGCATAACCCTGTCTGTGCAGAAAAAGTGATTTGTAAACACAATGACAGAATGCGCAGCCTTGTCGCAAAAAAGAAAAGGAAATGAATAATTAGTTCGGTGAATATGGGTCCTATCTGGATCAAATTTAACTTAAAATATTAGGGGTGAATCTATGTCATACGCTTTTAAAGATCTCCATTGGTCCAAGGAAATTAAGATCAAGAAGTACCTGCTACCCCAGACCCTGGCTGAGGCCTTAGACTTGTTGGCGGAATATAACGGAAAGGCCCAGGTGATCGCCGGGGGGACAGATGTCATTCCCCAATTGCGCCATGGGGGCTTAGAGGTGGGAACCCTGATAGATATTACACGTTTGCCGGATATGAGCAGTATTCGTCAAGAAGCAGATACGATTGTCCTGGGAGGCCTCGTTACCCATGGCCAGGTTGCCGCTTCGTCTTTGATCAAGGAGAAAGCCGGAACTTTCGCAGAAGGCGCCGCTAGCGTGGGGTCACCTCAGATCCGAAACATCGCCACTGTAGCTGGAAATCTTGTCAATGGCCACCCCGCTGCAGACGCCAGTATGCCACTTCTGGCCCTCAATGCTTCTGTGACGATTGCTTCCCAGAATGGTGACAGGGTGATTCCCCTCGCTGATTTTTTCCTTGGTAAAGGCAAGACCTCCCTTGACTGTCGAAGAGAGATATTAACACAGATCCGCTTTAGTGCACTCAAGAAGAATCAAGGCAGTAGCTTCTTGAGGCTAAGTAAACGCGGATCACTCACTATTGGAGTGCTGATCCTTGCCGCTGTAATCGAGGCCGACAAGACGGAGAATGTGATCAGTGATGCTCAAATTGCCCTGGGACCTGTAGCTGCGATCCCGTTGCGCGCATTCAAGGCTGAAGAGATGCTTCGCGGCGCTCCGATAAGTGCCGAGACTATTGAAAGGGCAGCAGATTGTGTCTGCACGGAGTCAAATCCTATAACTGACCCGGTATGGGGGTCCGCTGAATATAAAAAAGAACTGATCAAAGTTTTTGCAAAACGTGGCCTCAAGAGGGCTTTAAATCAGATAGAAATATCTGTCAATTAAGAGGTGGATATGGATTATGTTGAGCTTTCTTTCAAACTGAATGGTCAGGATACATCGAATCAGGTTTTACCCAATACGTTGCTGGTAGACCTCCTCAGAGACACCCTGGGATTAACCGGAACCAAAATAGGATGTCGTGCCGGAGAGTGTGGTGTTTGTACTATACTGCTTGACGGAGCTCCGGTGAATTCCTGCCTCCTTCCGGCTTTAAAGGTTGCCGGGAGGTCCGTCACTACAATCGAGGGACTGGCTAAAGAGGATGGTCAATTGGATGTGATCCAGGAAAGTTTCATGGATGAAGGCGCTGTGCAATGCGGTTTCTGCACCCCCGGCATGATCATGAACGCAAAGGCGCTTTTGGAAAGGGAGACTGCTCCAACCGAAACAGATATCAAAAACGCCATATCCGGTGTTTTGTGTCGATGTACTGGATACAACAAAATCGTTGAAGCGGTTAAAACAGCAAGCCAGTACAAAAAGTAACCCTATTGATCAAGAGATTATCATACAGTTCATGAATTAGAGGAACCTGATATGAAGGAAAAGACTGATAAAAAGAAAAAAATAAAAGTCCTGACAAAAGAGAGAGTTGACCTCCAACAATTGCTCAAAGTTCCATCTACGGATCTTTCTGTTGTAGGCCAGTCTCTGGTAAGGACTGATGCCCGGCAAAAGGTTACGGGAGCCCTAAAATTCGGTGCTGACTATGCACAGGAGGGATTTTTACACGGTAAGATCTTACGAAGTCCCCATCCGCATGCCTTGATCAAATCTATCAATACTGAAAAGGCCAAGTCATTGCCGGGAGTGATTGCCGTGCTCACGGCCGAAGATGTCCCGGGAAGAAACGGATTCGGGCCCATCATACCTGACCAGCCCGTGATCTGTGGCGACAAGGTGCGTTTTGTGGGCGATGGGGTAGCCCTTGTAGCTGCAGAAACAGAGCTGGCGGCTCAAAGGGCCCTGGAGCAAATTAAGGTTGAATATGAGATTCTGCCTGCTGTCTTCGATCCGCGCGATGCCCTCAAAGAAGATGCGCCCAAAATTCATGAGGATGGTAATCTTCTATCTTATAACAAACTGCGCAAGGGAGATGTAGATAAGGGGTTTGCCGAAGCCGATGTAATTATGGAGAGGACCTACCAGGTGCCTTTTCTGGACCATGCCTACATGGAGCCGGATGTTTCCATGGCCATCCCTCAGCCTGATGGGACAATGCTGGTGGAAGGTCCCATGCAGGCCCCCTTCACCACGAGACGTAACATCAATGCGGTTCTCGGAGTACCCATTAACAAAGTCAGAGTGCGGCAGGTTACTATGGGGGGAGGTTTTGGCGGCAAGGAAGACTCCCCCATTGATCTGGGTTGCCGGGCCGCTGTCCTTGCGTGGCACACCGGTAAGCCGGTGCGTTTGGCCCTGGAGAGAGAAGAGGTCATGTTACAGACCTGCAAGCGTCATCCGATGATCATGAAAATTAAGATCGGCGCAAAAAAGGACGGAACCCTGCTGGCCTTTGAAGGCGTCATCTATGACGAGCAGGGAGCCTACGCCAGCCTGGGGCCTGTCATTCCGCCTGCAGGCGGCTCCCACGTACACTCGATGATCATGATGCCCGGTCCTTATGAGATACCAAATGCGAAGGTGGATGCCTACCTCTGCTATACAAACCATCCTTATGGGGGAGCAATGCGCGGTTTTGGTGCTCCCCAGGTGCATGTCGCCCATGAACAGCTCATCGATGAATTGGCCGAGGAACTGGGGATAAACCCCATAGATATACGGCGCATAAATGGTTTCAGGCAAGGATCGGCCACAGCTACCGGTCAGGTTTTGGATCAGAGTGTCGGCCTGCTCGAGACCCTGGAGGCCTGCGCAGAGGCTTTTAACTGGGACCAGAAATGCCGGGAGACAGGGTATATTGACAAAGACAAAAGCAAACGAAAAGGTGTGGGCATTGGTATAGGGTGGTATCGCACCAGCATTGGTATCAGCGGCGATGGATGTGGAGCAAATGTACACGTGCACGAAGACGGTTCGGTACTGCTCTTTACAGGTATTACCGAAATGGGACAAGGCGCGTACACTGTTCTTCCTCAGATCTGTGCCGAAGAGCTTGGCATACGGTTGGAAGATATTCGATACGTTGTGCCGGATACAGACATTGTGCCGGAATCAGGACCCACGGTTGGAAGCCGCTCCACTACCCTGGCGGGAAATGCCATTATATTGGCCGCAAGGCAGGTGAAAGAATCAATTCTTGATGCGGCTTCTGAAATACTGGATGTGCCCGCAGATAAGCTGGAAGCCAGGGACCGACTGATATATGATAGAGAAAATTCTGTAAACTCCGTGACGTTTAAAGATGCGGCCTTAAAATGTATGCAGACGGGCAGGCGTCTGATTGGGCAGGGTTGGTGGACACCACCGAAGTCAACCCTGGATCCTGAGACCGGTCAGGGAAATCCTTACTTTGTTTATACTTTCTCAACACATATGGCAGAAACCATAGTGGATGTAGAGACCGGGGAAGTGAAGATTACGGATTTCGTCGCGGCATTTGATATCGGCCGGGCAATCAATCCCAGACTTATAGAGGGTCAAATCGAGGGTGGAGTCGCTATGGGTCTAGGCTATGCGCTTATGGAGAATGTAGTTATCGACAATGGGTATATCCAGAATATAAGTCTGCAAAACTATCTGATTCCGACATCACTTGATGTTCCCAAAATCAAACCGATTATTTTGGAAATAAACAATAAGTATGGGCCATACGGGGCCAAAGGTATCGGTGAGATGCCCAACATTCCGGCGACACCGGCAATTTTGAACGCCATTGCCAATGCATGCGGCGCAAGAGTTCGATCCCTGCCCGCTGATCCTGAAGGAGTCTTTCGGGCGATTCGGGAGGCAGGGGGGCCGCCTGAGGAATAGGTGCCCGGGGGTGTAATTCACTGTTGTTGGTTAACAGCGGTCATTGATTGCTTTTCATCGGAATTCGAAGGTCGGGTGTTCTGCCGAAGGCGGATCAGCGCCACCGCTGGCCAAAAAAACGGCCGGTCTAATCGGAAAAGAAACTCTGAAAAAGCGAATATCGAATGTCGAATAATGAATGTCGAATGTCGAAGTAATGTATTCTGTCTATTTTATATAAATGATTGAGCGAAGCGATTCCACCCTTCGACATTCGATATTCTACGGTTCGACACGGCTGAGCTCGTCGCAGGCTGCGGTTCGCTTTTTAAATTCGTGAAGTTTCATACAAGGTGTCAGAAGGACGAAAGTAAGAACTGAAACCTGGAGAGCTTGAGCTTAAATCACCAACAATTTTGATTTACACCTTGCTGAAGGCCTTACAGGGTGTGACACATCACCTTTTAGGGCAAAATAATAACCTAAATTAAATGGAGGATGGAACCATGAAAAGAAAAACTATGTTTACACTCACCTTTTTAATCGCGATTATCGTGGTTTTTGGACTCTCCGGGACCGTCAATGCAGGCGATCCGAAGGAAATCAGGATAGGGCTCATGTTCGGCTTAACCGGTCCGGCTTCACCCATTGGTCCCGTGCAATTGAAAGGCGCTCAATTGGCCATTAAAGAGATAAACGATGCGGGCGGGGTAAAATATAAAGGGAAATATCTTCCTGTGGTAGCTGTGATTAAAGACGATGAGACCAAAGGTGATGTGGCGATTCGGCGCTTCAAAGAATTGAGGAATGAAGACAAAGTCCACGGTCTTGTAGGCTCCACTTTCGCCGGCATCTCCAAGGCGCTTAACAACCAGATGAAGCGGCAGCCTTTGCCTTATATCTCAGCATGCGTAGCACCGATGGATATGTTTAAAAAAGGCAACCTGGCACCGACTACCTTTGGCATCCATGGAACAGCATATTCTATTGGTTATTCGGGAGCTGCCTACATCGCTACCCAATTGAAGCTCAAAAAAGTATTTTTTCTGGCGCCTGCTTATTCTTTCGGTCGTGACCAGTTCAAGGGGGCAAAAGACGCATTCGATAAATACGGGGTAGAGGTGCAGTATGATGAAGCGCCGGTCAAGACCGCAGACTATACACCGTACATTAACAAGATCGCCGAGGCAAAGCCGGAAATCGTCATGATGGCTCAGTGGGGAACAGGCGCCATTGCTGTACTGAAGCAGTCCTATGAACTGGGTCTTAACAAGAAGACCCGGATTTGGTTCAACTGGATGACCAATGTCTTCGGCAGCGGTGTACCGGCGGAAGCTTTAGATGGAGTCTATTCACTCATGTCCTGGTACTGGAACATGGAAGGTTTCCAGGATCAGGAAGTGGTCCAGGCAGGTAAACTCTTCGTGGATAAATATATGGCGGCCTATGGCGATCCACCTGATCCCTATGCAGGGATGGCTTATGTAGGAACTAAAGAACTGGTGCGCGGTATTGAAATAGCCCAATCTACCGATCCGATGGCCGTTGCCAAGGCGATTATGTCCCAACCCAGGTTTCCCTCCATGAAGGGCCCTGGCACCTGGCGTGTCGATCAGCAGCCGATATTCAAATATGGCGCATTTGTGGTAAAGGGCAAAGGCCCCAAGGAGAGAAAGGGTAAATGGGATCTGGTTAGAGTTGTTGGCGCATATACGGGCGATGATTATTTGCCCAGCCTGGGTAGTGAAGGTTACAAATAGACATGTTATCCAGGTGCCAGGACTCGATATTTGATAGTATGAGACTCCGGCTGCCCTGAAAGGTAATCAAATTGAACGTCGAACATCGAACATCCAACATCGAACGTTCAATATTGATGGCGCTATGCTTTATCTGTTTTTAAACAAACGGACCGCAGCCTGCGACGAGCCCATCGGCTGTGATCTCAGAGTCGAACGGTTCCCCTCGACGTGCTCGGGGCCTGCCTTCGACATGAGCTCAGGCCGAATGTAGCTTGTCGAAGGCAGCGGAGTCGAATCCTCCTGAGGCGGACAAGTGTCGAAGGGTAGATTCGCTCTTGGCCTTCGTAGCCAATCCGGCTAAGTAGGTTTGATCAGTCCTTATTTTAAATTGACCACGCCAAGGCGTGGTTCGATGTTGGACGTTCAGTGCTAGATGCTCGATGTTCATTTTTTGTTAACCTATTAAAGGAAAGCAATGTCTGAACCCATCCTGGCAACAAAGGGCACGACTAAACGATTCGACGGGTTGGTAGCCGTCGATGATATCACATATGAACTGAGCGATGGGGAATCGGCAGGTATCATCGGCCCGAACGGGGCCGGAAAGTCTACCTTTTTCAACTTACTGACCGGTTATTTCAAACCCGACGAGGGGCAGATTTTCTATCGAGGCAATGAAATTACCAACACCCCTCCATATAAGCGCGTCACCCAGGGAATCGCACGGACCTTTCAACTGGTTTCCGTCTTCGATAGCATGACGGTTTTGGAAAATATGATGCTGGCCCGCGTCAGACAGGGGCAAAACTATCGGTCTAAAACCAGGTTTTTTTTCAAGAACGTGCGACATAAAGCGCTGATCGAGGAATGTCTGAAATCCCTCGATACCATGGGTATTTCAGATAAGGCTGAAAAAAAAACCTCCGATCTTTCTTACGGGGAAAAAAGGGAACTTGAGATCGCCATCGCTCTTTCCTTGAACCCAAGAGTACTATTGCTGGATGAACCTTTTGCGGGTTTAAGCCAGGTGGAAATCGTTCGTATAAGCAATGTGATCAAAGAATTGAAAGGGAAATTTGCCATTGCCATCATTGAGCACAAGATATCCAAACTGATGGAGCTGATTGACCGACTGAGTGTCATCAATGAAGGAGAACTTATTTGCAGTGGATCTCCTGATGAAGTCATCCGTGACCCACAGGTCAGGAAATGCTACTGGGGCGAGGAAGATTTGGAATGTTATTGAAAGTAAATAACCTGGATGTGTATTACGGACATGCTAAAGTCCTGCACGATATAAAGATTCATGTCGAGCAAGGGGAACTGGTTTGTATTGTGGGACGAAACGGGGCCGGCAAAACCACCCTTTTGAAGACCATCGGTGGTTTCATGACACCTGCCAGTGGCAACATTGCATTTCGCGGAGATAATATAGAAGGCCTACCTCTGGAAGAGGTTGCCCTAAAAGGCATTAAGTATGTCTTTCAGGATAAAAGGGTTTTTGGTGAACTTACCGTGAGAGAAAATATTGAACTGGCAGCCTACCCCTCCCACGAGAGCCTGCCTGAAGCCATTCAAAAGGTGTTGGATATTCATCCGAAGATGGAGAAACTGCTGAATTCTAAAGCCAAGGGCCTAAGTGGGGGTGAACGACAGATTCTTCTTATCGGCAGAGCGCTAATTGGAAAACCGCAACTGTTGTTGGTGGATGAACCCACTGAAGGATTGGCAGCCAAGATCATTGGCGAGATCGTAGATATTCTTCTAAAAATGAAAGCCCATATTTCCATGGTGGTCGTGGAACAGAATCTATCCACGGTGTCTCGCCTGGCTGACCGCATCTATATCATGAAAGAGGGCACAATCCTGCGGGAGATTGCCGATAAGAAGTTGATCCGGCAGCCCGCATTGTATGAAGAAGATCTTTAGAAGATTCGGGAAGGATTGATGATCAGCAAAATAGAGAAAAATCCGGTTTTAACCCTGGCAGTCATCGCTATCGGTTTTACCATTTTCGGCGTCTTTACCTCCCTTCCCAAGATAACCGATTTTATCATTTTTTGTATTTTTGTTCTGGGTTTTGATCTGATTTACGGGCACATGGGCCACCTCTCTTTTGGTCACATGCTTTACCTGGGAGCAGGGTCGTACGGAGCCGCTATGTTCGCTTATTTTGTCAGCTCGGATCCCTTCCTGGCCATTGCCTGCGGAATTATTACTGCGGCTGTCCTTAGTCTCATCCTGGGGCCGGTTGTTGTGAAAACATCGGGCGCTGCTTTTGCGCTTTTGAACCTTGCTTTAAATGAGGTCGGCGCGTTCATGGTGTTGGTCCCCTTTCCACAGTGGACCGGAGGAGAAGACGGCCTCTCGGTTTATTTTGAAAGCTATGGATTCATTGATGTCAATAACCCAATATTCTGGTACTGCTTTTGCCTGGGTTCATTGCTGCTGGCCTGTTATCTCGTCATACGGCTCGTTCAATCTCCATATGGTATATTTCTTAAAGCAACCAAGGAAAATGAGATCCGAGTTCAATTTTTAGGCTATAACACTTACATTTACAAGCTGATTACGTTTATCCTGTCGGGCGCCATCGCCGGTTTTGCCGGGGCGTTGAATACTATAAACCTGTCTTACACCAGTCCCAGTTTAATCGATCCCACCCGAAATGTGGAAGTCATCTTTGCCGCTCTTATGGGAGGATCCGGCAATGTCATCGGTGCCGTTGTAGGGGGAACAGCCTATATGACCATCAGCAATTACCTTGCGCGGTATATCATTCGATGGGAAATGTTTTTGGGAATTGCCCTTTTGGTCTTCTCCTTCAGGATCAGGAAGGGGATATGGGGATATATTGCTAGGAATTAAACGTCTTGGAAATTCTACAACTTAATGAAAATATAAGGTGTTTTTGAGGCCTGAGTTTTGACCTTATTCTTGGAATAATGGAATGAGGGAATAGTGGGTGTTTTTAAGGATATTGTCTATTTTATGTTTTCGTTCCGCCTTCGGCGGACCATTATCCCAACGCTCCAGTATCCCAAAACCCATTTCTCCATTATTCCATCATTCCAACATTCCAACTAGGGCGAAGCCCCTAACTTGGATATCCAAAAGGGTGATCTAAATATGCTTCAATCAATCCTGTTCGGCTTGACCACCGGGGGCATCCTGTACATTATCGCTGTTGGTCTTTCTCTTACTTTCGGTGCTATGGGGATCGTAAATTTTGCCCATGGACTGATTTATACTGTAGGTGCCTATGTTCTATATTCCATGCTCTCGCAGCTGGGAACGAGCTTCGTCGTGGGAGCCCTGATCGCAATCCTGGTAGCGATTCCCATCAGTTATTTTATTGAGAGATTTGTTATCAGAAGGCTATACGGGGAGTCCATTGATTATGCCATTATCGCGACTTATGCCGTTTTGCTCATCGGAGTTGATTCAATCAAATGGATTTATGGGCCCAATCCTTTGCCGATCAGTGATCCGGTGGGAACTTCCATCAGCTTCTTATCTGTAGAAATGCCCGTATATCGGCTCATTATTATCGGGCTTTCCTTTTCTATATTTATCGGGCTATCTTTGTTTTTTAAAAAAACCCTGGTGGGTAAGATTGTTGTTGCCGGCCTTCAGGATCAGGAGGCGGTAAAAAGCCTGGGAATACGCGTCGAGAAATACTTTACGATGATTTTCGTTCTGGGCAGCGCCCTTGCTGCACTCGGTGGCGTACTCTATGCTCCGATCAGTACCCTGGATCCTTATATGGGATTCCACATAATCATCCTCTGTTTTGCTGTTGTTATTGTTGGCGGCATGGGAAATCTATGGGGAACTGCTTTAGCCGCCTATGGCCTGGGCATGGTCATGTCGATTACAGGAAGATTCTGGGGGCCGGCTTCCGATGTAATGGTTTATGTGGTAATGGCAATCGTTTTAATTTTCAGGCCCATCAAAATTTAATTGCGACCTTAAGATCCGCCAAAAGCGGAGAATTGAAAATTGAAGATTGTAAATTGAATATTCAATCGTTACAAAATTCGGGTATTGTTCTTTTGCTTGTAAAATTTCTAATGTGACCAATGATGAGGTGAAAATGGAAAAGAGTTTGGAAGCTTATATGAGATTCGGGATCGTCCATTTCATGGCCTTCCCGGAGCTGGGGGGCGGCAGTGGCCCCTGGGAAGAGACTGTCCAACATATCGCACTCGATCCCTTTTTTAACGCCATAGAGATCACCCATATTGAGGATCCCCAGGTCCGTGAGCGTGTGAAACATCTTATTCAGCTGGCCAGACTTTCGGTTGGATATGGGGCTCATCCCAGCATCCTGGGTCAGGGCTTAAATATCAATTCAATTGATGAGGATGAAAGAAACCATGCCTGCAACGTGCTCAAAGATCATCTGGATGAAGCTCAATATATGGGAGCAGAAAGCTTTGTCATTCTCTCGGGTAAAGATCCAGGTAAAGCGCAACGGAAAGAGGCAGTGGATGCACTCATTAAGTCGCTGAGGATATTGTGTAACTATTCGGATAAAAAGGGAGGGCCCAAAGTTGTGGTCGAGGTCTTTGATAGCGAGGTAGACAAACACTGCCTTCTGGGACCCAGCTCTTTGGCACAGGCAGTTGGTGAAGAAATGCGCAAGGATTATAGCAATTTCGGGCTGTTGGTTGACTTGAGCCACATCCCTTTACTCAATGAGTCTCCCGAACAGGCGCTCGTCCCGGTCAAAAAATATATTGCCGGTTTGCATATAGGCAATGCCGTCATTGATCCCGAATGCGCCGGTTATGGGGATAACCATCCCATTTTTGGGACACCCGGCAGTGCCAACGACGTTCCCGAGGTTGTTGAGTTTTTGCGCGTTCTTTTGGATATTGGCATTTTAGATGGAAAGCAAAGGCCGATCATTAGTTTTGAGATAAAACCCATGGAAGGACAGGATTCCCTGGTGATAATCGCGAATGCCAAAAGAGTCCTCAAAGAGGCCTGGGCTATGATTTAGCTTGCTTGGTCAATCCTGCATTTTTATGACCACCGATGTTATGTCATCCTCTATTTTCATTTCACCTATAAATTTATCCACGGTATTAAAAATTGCATCAATAATTTGGGCTGCATCTGAAGAAGCGTTTTCGGAATGGCAGAAAGACCGCCGTCTGGAAAAAAATACGGCGCCAGCCGCTTTTGCAACACGTGTTCGAGCAGAAAAAAAGCGACGGTGATGATGATCAGGCCGATACTCAGGCCATTATACAAGCTGCGTTGAACCAGTTGTGTTCCAGAATCATAAACCCAATGAATCGTAGACCAAATAATTGCCCACAGGACCCATATACTAAAATCCAATGCGATTAGAACAAATGGCTCGTTTAGCAACCGCTGGCGAGCTTTTAATTTAAGATCCTGAGGTATGGATGTGCGCCTGGACAGGGCATTTAGGTAATGGCGGATAGGTTTTTCATAGAGCAATGTCATCACAATAACGAAAGAAAATGCAGGTTTACTAAAAACCTGCCTTTGGCAAAAAACGATTCAATTCGGTTCGTTTATACCGCTTTTAAAAATTTCGGGTCCCGCATGGTTTTTAAGACCTCGATGCTGGTTTTATACCCCTTGTTGAGGCGACACAAATCAATGGCCATGCCGGTAATCTGGGCCACGGCCTGGACAAAATTTACATCTTCCAGGGTGAATTCCCACGGTTCCGCAGTATAAACCCGCAAGACCCCGATCACTCTATCGTGAAGGGCAATCGGAACCGACAGGATGGAGGCAATGCCTTCCTTCACGGCTTCTTCGGAATATTGGATTCGGGGATCGTCGGAAACATCATAAATGGCGACCGGTCCTTCCTTAAATGAGGCCGCTATGGACTGCAAAGAACTGATCGGCCCTTTCTCGAGATATTCCCGGCTAAGACCATAGGATCCGGTGAGTTCCAGCTCATCGGTCCGGCGGTTGATTAGAAACAAACAACAGCCTTTGACATCCAGGGCGGTTTTAACACTTTCCACCGTCATTACAACAATATCTTCAGGTTCCCTGGTAGCGGAGATGGCGGCGGTGATTTTCGTCAGCGTTTCATAATTGAAGAGTTGCTTTTTCATGGGTTCCTCCTTTCTTTTTGATGTTCAATAAGGTTCGTATTCAACGAAAAATGACACCAAACGAACTTCAGGAACTCCGATGCCGGTCTATCTTTCTCCTGCCAGAACGGGAGGGGCGCACTAAATGTTGAGCAAAATGCGTGTGACGGTAATGGTGACGGAAAACAGGGTTGAACTCAGATCCGTAATCGCAGAGATGCGTGGGAAGAATCCATTTCAGCTGTGAAATCAGATTTCAGTCGAGAAGCGTATTTAAGCCAAATTTAGAATAAAGATTTGGTTTTGTCAAATACAATTCAAAGTTTCTTATAACGGCATACATTGGCGTATAAAATCGGCTGGGATTTAGTGGTGTTATATCCTTGAGGCCGGCAGGCTATAAGACTTGGAGGCTGGAAAGCTCGGAGGATAGGAGGCTGGGAGGTTGAGAAGTTGAGAAGATAGAAGGCCCAGAGAACTTGTGGTCTTTGGGCCTTCAAGCTTTCTAGCTTCCTGGCTTCCAAGCTTTGTGGCCTTCCGGCCTCCTGGCTTCCCAGCCATTAGCCAGTGTCGCTAAAAGCTACATGATTTCAATATATTATAGAAATTCCAAGACGTTGAACTATTGTTGGTTCAAAAATTCCATCAAGGCGGCGTTAAAGGCCTCGGACTGCTCGATATTGGACAGGTGCCGGGCGGAAGGCAGAACGACCAGCCGGGAATCTGAAATACGTTCGTGCATGGCTTCGGAAGCGGCCACCGGGGTACCGGGGTCCTCTTCGCCGACCACAATCAGGGTGGGCAGATTAATCTTTGAAAGCCGGTCAAGGTATTTCAGCCTGCGGATGGCTTCACAACAGCCGATATAGCCTGCCACCGGCGTGGCCAGGATCTGCCGGCGAATCATTTCCAATTCGGGAGGATTCTGCTGCAGATATTCAGGTCGAAACCAGCGTTCCAGGGTTTCGTCAACCTGGCCCTGCAACCCTTTTTCACCCGCCGCCTCAATGCGTTGTTGCCAGATGGGCTGGGTTTCATCGGGCATGATCGCCGCCGTATCACAAAGGGCCAGACTTTTCAGACGGTCTGCATAATCCAGGGCCAGGCCTTGTCCGATCATACCTCCCATGGAAAGCCCCACAAAGTGCACCCTATCGATTATCAGCGCATCCATCAAGCCGATGGCGTCCATGGCCAGCTGCTCAAAAGAATAAGCCCCTTGCGGCGCATCGCTGTCGCCGTGTCCGCGGGTATCAAAGCGCAAGACCTGAAAAGCGGATTCCAGCACAGCCATCTGCGGTTGCCACATCACCAGGCTGCAGGCCAGGGAATGACTGAGCATCACCACCGGACTGCCTTTTTTGCCTGTAAGCTCATAATTAATATCAATTCCGTTGGTATTCATCTTCATATAACCTGCTCCTTTCCTTAAATCTGAACCTCCTGTATAAAACTTCGCCTATCCGAAACAGTGAAAAGATTGAACGTCGAACATCGAACGTCCAACATCGAACATCGAATATTGATGACGCTACGCTTTATCGATATAAAACAGGCAAACCGCAGCCTGCGATGAGCCCGTGGTTGTAAGCCCAGGGCATAAGCCCGTCGAAAGCAGCCGAATCGAATTTCGAAGGGAAGATTCGTCTTGCTCAGTCTTTTTTTAAATCGACAGAATACATTATTCGATGTTGGACGTTCAATGTTCGATGTTCGATGTTCATTTTTTAGTTAACCCGACGTATGAAACTAACCAAGGACAAAGTTTCTTTTAAGATTAGACTGGCCGCTTTTCAGGCCAGCGGCGGCGCTGAACCCTGAACCTCTGAACCCTGAACCTTTGAACCCTGCCTGCCGCGCCGTAGCCTTTAGGCGAAGGGGGGAACCTCTGAGCCCAGCAACTCCAACGCCACTCTACAATGGGTTTCCACCCCTAGCGGCAGGATATCTTCATTGAACATAAACTTGGGGTTGTGAACCGGTGCATACCCTTCCCACCCGGTCCCGAGGGCAAAAAAACAGCCCTTCGACTGCTGCAAAAAATACGACATGTCTTCGCCGCCCATGGTTCGCGCAGGCTCAACTACCTTTTCCTGCCCCACGACTCTTGCTGCGCAGTGCCGCACGACTTCGGATATGTCGTCATCATTAATGGTGGGAGGATATCCTTTGGAGAA
>PVMK01125457.1_pt1 | contig 33278 bp, 30 predicted proteins | sample 1853481 | NCBI WGS metagenome assembly PVMK01 (sample SAMN08533507, study PRJNA380276) | Marine sediment metagenome, whole genome shotgun sequencing project.
ACGCATATAAAAATTCTTGGCTTTAACATAATCCTTGTCCTGCAACGCAATGTCTCCCTGACGTAACAGGGCATTAACATGTTCAGGTTCACTTTCAAGAACGCGGTCAAAGAATTCCGATGCCTCTGTAAGTCTGGAAGCGTAATATGCATCCAGCCCTTTTGCATATGACTCCTGCACTTTAGCTTCTTTCTTCTGCTGACGCTGGATCTGCCAGCTATCTAAATAACGTCTTGTGTCCCTTATCAATACGATAACTGCTGTAGAAAGTATTCCCACGGCCACCGAGACCAGAATAAGTGCGATAACAGGGACCGTGTAAGTCATGCCCTGCCAAACCGTCAGCTCCACCATCCCTTTATTAAAAAAGGCAAGAAGGCTCAATAACACCAGAAATATAATTATAAAAACAACTGAAACTTTTCCCATTCTATACCTGTCCTTTATTCATATAGTTATCCCTTACTCAACTGATATACGTTTGGCATCCATCCAGAACTTGTCAAGATCGTAAAAAGCCCTGGTCTCTTCATCAAAGATATGAATCACCATATCACCGTAATCCATCAATACCCAGCGCCCGGAGTCCATTCCCTCCTTACCGCGGGGTTCAATATTCTCGCTGGAAAAATGCTCGTCTATGGCGTCTGCTATGGCCCTGATCTGGGGCCTGTTTTCTCCCGAACATATTACAAAATAATCTGCAATCGATGAAAGGCCTTTTAAGTCAAGAACAACTACATTATTGGCTTTCTTGTCTAGCGCCAGCTCAGCAGCCTTAACTGCCCTTTGTTTAATCTTGCTATCTACAGATATGGCTCTTTTCCTCTAAAAACCGTCAAAACACTTAAATTATATACATTATTACTTATTAAGATTTTCCAGTTTTATTGTTTTTATACAGGTTATGAGAAATTATATAGGATTTCACCGAATCAGGCAAGAGATACCGGATGCTTTCCCCTTTAAATATGAGACCTCTCACATTAGATGCAGATATATTAATGCCCGTAACATTTAAGAGATAGCCCTTTTGTGCATCAGAAATATGGAATGAATAATCCATTAGTTTATCTTTATCAAGATCGTTTAGGACTCTTTTACTGACTCCTCCTATATATGGTGAATCACTGATGTTGCTAAATAGATAACCGGGCCTTGAAATAACAACCAGATTTGTCATGCTAAGCAGTTTTTCCGGCTCTTTCCATGCAGGGAGATCAAGAAAGGCGTCAATGCCCAGAATAAAGTAAAATTCAGCATTCTCATAAACTTTAATAAGCTTTTTAATAGTATCTACAGAATATGACCTGCCTCTTGCTTTTGTTTCAACATCCGATATTGTAAAATTCCGATTACCCTTTATAGCCTTTTCAACCATTCCATAGCGTTCAGAGGCAAGGGCAAGATCCGGCTTATCAAAGGGGGTCTTTCCGGAAGGGATGAACAGCATTTTATCCAGTGAAAGCCTTTCATACACTTCCTCTGCTGTTCTGAGATGCCCATAATGGACTGGGTTGAAAGTACCGCCGTATATTCCTATCTTCATATTGTGTACAGGTTTCCGTAGTCAGTAGTCAGGGTTCAGTAACTGACTACTGTTCCCTGTTACCTGACACTTGCATTTATGTCCTGATCTGTCCGCTCCCAAGTCCTATGAACTTTGTGCAAGTGAGTTCTTCCAGTCCCATCGGTCCTCTTGCATGGATCTTGTCCGTTGAAATCCCCATCTCAGCACCAAGCCCGAACTGGAACCCATCACTGAACCTTGTGGAGAGATTTACAAATACAGATGCCGAATCCACTTCTCTCAGAAACCTCATGGCCTTACCATAGTCTTCAGTAACAATCGTCTCTGTATGTGCAGAGCTGTACTCAGCTATATGGTCCATTGCAGCATCAATGTCCTTGACCACCTTAACATTTAAAATAAGGTCCACATACTCATTATGAAAATCAGCAGCCTTTGCTTCGCTGACAGATGTAACAATTCTCTTTGTTCTAGCACAACCCTTCATCTTCACTTTGGCTTTTTTGAGGCGCTTTGTTATGGCAGGCAGAAATTTCTTTGCAACCTTCTCATCTACAAGCATGGTCTCCATGGCATTGCATGTTCCCGGCCTTTGCACTTTAGCATTAAAACATATCTCCTCTGCCATTTTCAGATCAGCATCTCTGTCTACAAAGACATGGCAAACTCCCTTATAGTGTTTAAGAACCGGAATGCGGGAGTTTTCGGTAACCGCTCTTATCAACCCCTCACCGCCTCTGGGGATCACAACATCGATAATACCTTCAAGTTTCAGCATCTCCATGACTGCCTGCCTGTCGGTCTTATCCAGAAAAGTAATAACACCTTCATGTATCCCCTCTTTTTTTGCTACATCTCTAAGTATCTTCACAATTGCCTTGTTGGAATAAATGGCCTCGGAACCACCTCTTAGAATAACCGCATTCCCAGCTTTTAGACATAGAGCAGTTGCGTCGGCAGTCACATTAGGCCTTGATTCGTAGATAATTCCGATTACTCCAAGGGGGACCCTCATTTTGCCGATGGTCATCCCATTAGGCCGCTGCCACATCCTGGTTATCTCGCCAACAGGATCAGGCAGATTGGCAATATCTATTAATCCCTGAGACATTTCGTCTATTCTCTGAACAGTCAGTGTCAACCTGTCTATCATGGCCTTTGTAAGTCCTTTTTTCTTTGCCGCTACAAGGTCTTTCTTATTTTCTCTCTGCAGCTCCCTGGCTTTCTTTTTAAGTGCCTCAGCCATTTTTATTAATGCATTGTTCTTTTGCTCTGAGGAAGCCCTGGCGATCGCCCTTGCACCTTCCTTTGCCTCTGTAGCTTTTTTTAAAACATATGCTGTTAAATCCATTAATATTCCTCCTGTTTGAATAATCAGGTGCTTATTTTAGCATAAAAAGCTGGCTGATAATGATGATAAATTAAAAAATCCCCCTTCATCCCCCTTTTTCAAAGGGGGGGAGACTTGCTTCCCCTCTTTGGCAAAGAGGGGCTAGGGGAGATTATAAAATAACTATGCCTGAAAGGCACAGATCATTCTATTTTTGACAAATATCCAGCAAAAAAATATCATATTAATCCCTATGGCTCCACAATTAATAAAAGACCTCCAAAATCTGGCCAACCCTGAAAAAGCCAAAATTCTTCAGCGTTTTTTTAAGACCGGAAAAGGAGAATATGGAGAAGGTGATCTTTTTCTTGGCATCACCGTTCCGGAGCAGAGAAAGCTGGCCAAGAAATACCAGGCTCTTACACTTAAGGAAGTCCAAAAACTGCTTTCCAGCAGCTATCATGAGCACCGATTGACATCCCTCCTGATTCTTGTTATTAAGTATTCAAAGTCTGATGAAGAAGGCAAAAAGGAAATTGTAGATTTCTATCTTAAAAACACGAAGCATATAAACAACTGGGACCTTGTCGATTCTTCAGCTGATAAAATCATTGGAGATTATCTACTAGAGAGAGCGAGATCAATATTATACAAACTGGCAGAGTCAGAGAACATTTGGGAACGACGAATAGCAATTATGGCAACATTCAGGTTTATAAAAAACAATCAATTTAAAGATACGATGAAAATATCCGAGATGCTTATAAGGGACGATCATGATCTTATTCATAAAGCAGTGGGCTGGATGCTGCGGGAAACTGGTAAAAGAGACATGGCTACTGAAGAGGCCTTTCTAAAGAAGCATTACAAGAAAATGCCCCGTACCATGCTCAGATATGCAATAGAAAAATTTAATCAGGATAAGAGGAGAACCTATTTAAACAATCTGGTATAATACAAACTTATGTCAATACTTAAAAAACACATTAACGAACCAAAGATAGCCTACTTCTCAATGGAGATAGGTCTTAGAGACGAAATTCCAACCTTCTCCGGTGGACTGGGAATACTTGCTGGAGACACTGTCAAATCAGCTGCTGACCTGAACCTTCCTTTTATAGCCATCACTCTGATGAGCCGCAAAGGATATTTCAGACAGGAGATAGATGAAAAAGGGCATCAGATAGAGCACCCTGTAAAATGGGACCCGTCAAAACTGATGAAACTTGCATCAGAGCAGGTATCCGTATCGATTGAAGGCAGAAAAGTGATTGTTCAGGCATGGGTATATTTTGTAGAAAGCCCCAGGGGTCATAGTATTCCTGTGATATATCTTGATACAAATCTTCCTGAAAACAGTGATGAAGATAAAATATTAACAGATCAGCTTTATGGCGGTGATGAAAGTTACAGAATCAAGCAGGAAGTCGTCCTGGGCATCGGTGGAGCCAGAATGATTAATAAAATGGGATTTCAGATCAAGAAATATCATATGAATGAAGGCCACGCGGCATTTCTCACTCTTGAACTTCTCCATGAATTTAAGAGAGACATTGAAAAGGTCTGGGACGAAGATCATGTATGGGACATTGAGACAGTTAAGGACCTGTGCGTATTTACAACGCACACGCCTGTTGAGGCAGGTCATGATAAGTTTACTTATGAACTGTTCAATAAGGTCTTCGGTGATTTTTTCCCTGTGAAGATCATGAAGAAGCTTGCCGGTGAAGAAAATGTAAATATGACACTTCTTGGTTTCAACCTGAGCAACTTTGTTAATGGTGTTGCAAAGAAACATGGTGAAGTCTCACAAAACATGTTCCCCGGATACCAGATAAATTCCATCACAAATGGCGTCCACTCCTATACCTGGACTTCGGAAAGCATGAAGAAGATTTTTGACAAATATCTGCCGGGCTGGGCAAACGAACCTGAAATATTTGTAAGGATCGGGGCTATTCCGGATAAAGAAATCTGGGATGCTCACATGGAGTCCAAAAAGAAGCTTATTGAATATGTAAATTCAGTCTCTAATACTGATATGGATGTTGATACACTTACAATCGGTTTTGCACGAAGAGCAACAGCTTATAAAAGAGCAGATCTTTTGTTTACTGACCTTGAACGCCTTGAAAAAATAGCTACAGGCAAGATCCAGGTAATCTATGCGGGCAAGGCCCACCCTAAGGATGAGGTGGGGAAAAAACTGATTGAAAGCATTTATGCCCTGAGTGAAAAATTAAAAGGGAAGATAAAACTTATATTTATTGAAAACTACAATATGGAAATCGCTCTCCAGCTTGTATCCGGAGTAGATATCTGGTTAAACACCCCCCTGAGACCTCTTGAGGCTTCAGGCACGAGCGGTATGAAGGCCGCCCATAATGGGGTTATGAATTTCAGTGTCCTTGACGGTTGGTGGATCGAGGGCCATATCGAAGACTTTACAGGATGGGCGATCGGACCTGCGCCAACAGAGCTTGAGCCGGATAAGAACATGAATAAAATCGATGCCGATGATCTTTATGACAAGTTGGAAAACAAAATTATCCCTAAATATTACAATGACCGTAAGAACTGGATCCGCATGATGCAAAACGCAATAGGCAAGAATGCTTACTACTTCAATACACACCGTATGATGCGCAGATATGTAACAGAAGCCTATATAAGGTAGTAATCTCCGTTATCACATCTTCACAAGTAATTCCAAAAGATATTAATACTATCTAAGTATCAATGATCTTCAACTGCTTTGATTTTCAAGGATAAATCAGTCTCCCATATAGAGAGCACATGTCAAGCACAACAGTTCCTCATTAGAGAAGCTTTTTGTTTTTTAACTTCTCCTCCATTGTAAGCTACCAGCAATCTTTGCCAATGCCGTTTTTTCATTAAGAATTGGCTAACAGTCTTCACTGTGCCAGTCTCCCATCAGGATCAAGGCTACACTCAGAGATAACTCTCCCAAGAGAGCCCCTTCCGCTTAAGCGGACCAGAAAATCTTCGGCTCCGTGCCGGGTCCATTTGGTATCTTATCACATGGTTCTTTCACCAGACTCATAGGGCTCCCGGCCCGGGCAGTAAAGATGCCGATAACTCCTCTTATAGTAGGTGCAACAGTGTTCCAATCTTATCGGTGGTTTAGTGCCAGACTAATAATAGGTTCGCTGTCGCACCTGTTTCTTTATGTAAATAACTTCTCAGGCATAAACAACACTCCATCTCTCATAATGTAATAGGCCGCTCTCGACAGTTTATTTGCTAAAGCATTATAGGCAACCGGTGCATTTGTACTCCTCCGCTTCCGATCATAATAAGACCTTGCTTTAGGGTCAAAACGCCTCGAAAACTCTGCTGCCTCTGCATAAGCCCATGACAAATACTTGTTGCCGTTCTTCCTATTGCCTGTTCCTTTCTTCTTCTCATTGCTATACCTCGCTGCCGGAACTTTCCTGCAGTACGAAACATAGTTACCCACATTCGGGAAACGGTCAATTGGGCCTGTCTCCATCATGATTGTTAATGCCAGAACCCGTCCTACTCCCGATATGCTTAAAAGCAAATCATAGGGTTTCTTTAGAGGGAGCTTCTTTTCCACTACTGATTCAATTGCCATGATCTGCCTGGTTAAAAAATCAATCGCATCCTTGCTTACTTTGCCGGTTAGTGAAAGATCATCATTGCCAGCCAACAGCGGTGCTACATGATCCGTAGTCAATGTCTTCAGTTGATTTGTACTCATCTTTGTACCAATGTTCCTGGCCAGGATATTCTGAAGGCTTGTTATCAGTGATGTCCGGAGCTTTACAAAGTGCCCTCTCTTTCTTAGTAGATCTCTCAGAGGCCTTTGCTCCTTTGGATAAATGTATCCCTCAGGTAATATCTTTAATCTCAGCATCTCTGCTAGCCAGAACGCATCATGCTCATCATCTGAATGTTTTAACCCTGAATACTGCTGGATTCTGGAAGGATTGGCCAAATGCACATCATATCCATTCTCAATTAAAAGATCTACTGCCCAGTACCAGTTATAGGTTGACTCCACAACAACTCCATCAATATCGTCTTTAAATTTCCTTAATGCTGCTAATATCAACTTGGGATCATTTCGAAGTTTTCTCTTCCATATCTTTTTGCCATCTTCATCGATGATGCCTACGTATGAGCTGGTTGAGTGTAGATCAAAGCCTGTGTACAATCTCATATTACACCTCCTTTTGGTTAGAAGTTTCGCTTTCTAAAAGCATACCGCTTAACGATACCTTTCGGAGGTGCTCTCTATATGATTATCTTATCAATGAATGTGTTCTGTCTGAATTTCGTTGACTAGCCCTTCTTATCAATAAACTTTTCTGCTAAGTTTAATATTACATTACTAATTTTAATTGTTATCTATTTGCGTAACTGTGCAAATAGAGACGGCCCAACTGATAATTACATTGACACCTTAATCCTGTAATATGTAAAATATTAATAGCTTTATTATTTATAATCCACTCTTAATTAAGTAATACATATTCTTTTTGCTTTATTTAAAGTCGTTGTTTAACCTCATTCCGGGGATGTTTTTTTGAGATTATTTCAATCTATCAAATTAATAAATGAAGAAGCATAGTCTAATTCAATTATCAATTATCATCTGTTTTTCAATTATTCTCACGAGTGCAGCCTGGTGTGGGCAGGTTGTAACTGATGAAATAAGGCAGTGGGCTAAAAGGACGCTTGAACAAGAAAAAAAACTGGGAACTGATAAAGGATCAAAAACAGTTGCGATCCTTTACTTCAACAACAAGACAGGGCAGAAAAGACTTGACCCTCTTCAGAAGGGTTTGACACTTATGCTCATCACCGACCTTTCTTCTGTTAAAGGTCTCCAGGTAGTTGAGAGAGTGAGGCTTCAGGCGGTAACAGAAGAAATGGGACTTGGAGTATCCGGATTGGTTGATTCTGATTCCCCGCCCCGTGTAGGAAAGTTGCTGGGAGCCCGGTGGTTGGTGAGCGGAGATATATTGGAAAAGGCCTTGATTCCGATTCGTATAGACTCGAACATTCTTGATGTACCGGATACGCAAGTGCTTGGTCACCCCATGGCTGAAGGAATATTGGAAGAGTTTATTAAGATTGAAAAGGATTTTCTCTTCAAGATAATAGAGTACCTGCAGATTGAACTGACTCCGGACGAGATAGCAATGTTAGAGAGACCACTTACGACAAATATAAAGGCATTGTTTGATCTTTTTAAGGCTATACATGAAAGTGACATGGGCAATTACAGGCTGGCTGAAAGATATTATGAAATGGCATTAAAGAGGGACCCGGGGATATCTTCTGCAGAGGGATACCTTGAGGAGTTGCGATCTTTGAAATTGACCGATTCGGCCAGTGGAAATGGCAGAGAGCTAATGTATTCACTAAGGGAGGAAACATCTCTCACAGACCGACAGTCACCAGGCATAACAACGAAGAGGGAACAACGTCCGAAGGCTGATAATACACATATAAACATAGAGATTCTGTTACCGTCGTTTTAATAAAGGAATAATTAAGTCAAAGGACGTGATAAGAATGAGAAAATTAATAATAGTATTTTTTCTGGCATTATTAGCATTTAATACCCAGTGCGGCAGAGGCGGTGGAGATGGAACTGTTTCAGACACAACACCTGTAACAATAGCATTCGGCAAGGTGAGGACAGGGCCTGAGACAACAGCAGCACTGGTAAGAGGTGAGCTGAATACTAATAACGTGCCAGGTGACAGGATGGCATTGACAACTGTAGCGGGCAGGCAATTGACAATATGCAGGATTATCATCACAGGTCCGGGGATGGCAGATATGGTAATGGAGATAGACATTGCCGGAAAGGAAGCAATTAGTCATACATTTAACGTTAAGAGCGGACTTAATAGATATTTTCTTGTTGAGTTAATTGATAATTATAACATTACGTTATTCAGTGCAGACCGGTCTGGTGTCAATCTTGATGGCAGGACATTAAATATAGAGGTGCAGGCAGAACCGACAGATACATATCTTTCCCCGCCTGAATTTCCGGGTCTCTCCAGTATAAGTAATGTAGAGACAAGATCGGTGAGACTTGGCTGGGAACCTGCAACAGATAATTTGACCCCGCAAGACAGGGTACAGTATGAGATTTATTTATCAAATGAATCCATAGCGAAGCGTGAAGATATTCATACTGTGTTTAACACGGTTTATACATTAGGCAATGCCACGGTATTAGAGGGAGACACTCTGATGTCATATATATATGATGCGAATAATGAACTGGTAATGATAACGTACGACTTTGAAGGTGCATTACCGGATGAGGGATCTGTATCAGGGGTGTTAAATATAGACTATCCATCGGGCAGGTTAAAGCCGGGCCAGCCATACTATTTTATAGTCAAGGCAAAGGATGAGTTTGGACTTCTGGATGACAACTTCATAGAGTCATCAGCAGTAACAGTATATATGCTTGATGTTGAGACAGAAGGAAGTGGAACAGTAACGTCAAAACCTGCGGGAATTAACTGTGGATCCAATGGATCGAGCTGTTCAGAGGATTATCTCAGCGGTACAGAGGTTATATTGACAGCGATGCATGGTGAAGGAGGCACATTTTTAGGCTGGTCTGGTGATGAATGCTCCGGAACAGAGGATTGTATAATAACACTTAATGACAGCACATCCGTAAGCGCAAGTTTCTGTCCAACATATAGATTTTACCGGGATGCGGATGGTGATACCTATGGGGATCCAGATAACACAATTCAGACTTGTGTGCAGCCATTCGGTTATATAGATAACAGTTTTGATTGTAATGACAGTAATGCAGAGAGTAATCCACAGGCTGATGAGGTATGTGACCAAGTAGATAATGACTGTGATAATCAGATTGATGAAGGGTATGACAATGATGGGGACGGTTACTCAACATGCGGCGGAGACTGTGATGACAGTAATGCTCTCATTAATCACGGGGCAGTAGAAGTATGTGATGATGAAATCGATAATGACTGTGACGGAGCAACAGATGAGTTTGATACAAACTGTCAAACTTGTACCCCTGGAGCTACTCATTCATGCGATACAGGCCAGCAGGGATTATGTGCAGCAGGATCAGAGACGTGTGTGATAACAGGCACCTGGGGAGCCTGCGTACCAAACGTACAGCCTTCAACAGAAGTGTGTGATAACCTTGACAATAACTGTGACGGATCAAGGGATGAGAACCTTGTACGATCAACAACATGTGGTGTTGGAGAGTGTTCAGGCAATACAGGAGAAGAGACATGTACTGCTGGAACATGGGGTAATAATACGTGTGAACCTTATGCGGGCTCCACAACAGAAGTATGCGATAATCTGGACAATAACTGTGACGGATCAACAGATGAGAACTTTGCACGATCAACGACGTGTGGTGTTGGAGAATGTTCGGCAGTGCAGGAGAAGAGACATGTACAGCTGGAACATGGGGTAATGATACATGTGATCCTTATGCAGGTTCAACATCAGAAGTGTGTGATAACCTTGACAATGACTGTGACGGATCAACAGATGAGAACCTTGCACGATCAACGACGTGTGGTGTTGGAGAGTGTTCAGGCAATACAGGAGAAGAGACATGTACAGCTGGAACATGGGCTAATGATACGTGTGATCCTTATGCTGGAGCTACATATGAAGTGTGCGATAACCTTGACAATGACTGTGATGGCCAGGTTGATGACAGCTGTTCAATAGATATTACGGGAGTATGGGATGTTAGATATGACTGGCGATGCAAGAAGGGTAATCATATTGACTGGAATATTAATGCTGACGGAACATGCAGTTCGGAGGATAACCCAGGCACCTGGACAATAGCAGAGGACCAAGTGACAGTTTATTACCCCGGGATTACATATGTGGGAACAGTAACGGAAAACTATATGTCAGGGACCATGAGCTCGGGCTCTAAAAATGGATGCTGGTCTGCAACAAAAGAATAATAATATTTTAGTTCACAATATAGTGCGCCAGTCGCTTTTGAAGGAGCACCGATAGGTCATGCAGAAATGAGAAATTATATTAATCAGCGTTTCATAGAATTTGCAATGAAGACATCCACGCTCTCATTGCTCATATTTATGATGATTATTTCTGGAACAAGACTTTCATATTCTGAGACAGTTCAAGAGACAGTTGATTCAGAAGCTGCGGCACGGCAACTGGCTATAAAGGCACATGGTACTTATATGGAAGGATCAACACACCCTCCGCTATCAGACTCTGCGTTTGCCTTACCGATTATTGATGAAGATTCTGGTAATGTGTTGGGACATATAATCGCCAATAAGATCAGATTAATATCTGTCCTTAACGACGCAGGGCTTACAGAAATTTCTTCTGCTATTGCAGCTGCGCCAGGGACAACCGGCATATCTACCGCAATTGATATCAACGTTCAATCGGGGATCAAGTATGACTGGTGGGATGATGATAGAGACAACAATGCCAGTCAGTTAAGTATCCCTGTGAAAATTGTGACTTCATATGATAAATATTCAGCGACTCTCCTTGCAGGCTTTGCCAATACCAGTGTTGAGCTATCGGATGGTACAGACCAATCCTTATCAAATATTCTGGATACAAAACTCAACCTGTCTTACGAGATGATAGGAACTTTGCCCGTAAATATACTTATCGGGCTTGATTTTAACTTTCCGACGGGAAAGACAGATTTTACTCAGGAAGAGCTGGTTTTGATCATGGATCCTGATCTTATTTCGATAAACACCTTTGGAGAAGGATTTAATGTTAATCCAACAATAACTGCTGTAAAGAAGTGGGAAGACCTTGAAGCAGGTGTTGGTGTTGGATATGTATGGAGAGGCGAATATGATTTCAGTGAAGATTTAAGTAATTATGATCCCGGAAATATTGTAAATGCACTCGCAGAGATGAGGTATTATTTTTTATCTGAGTGGAGTGCCCGGGTATTTGGATATTATGCCCATTATGGCAAAGACAAGGAGGATGGGACGGATTTTGCACAGGAAGGAGACCATTATCTTTTTGGAATGGGAATTAAAAATGACCATATAAAGTGGGTGGGTGGTGCGACGGTTCGAGCGGTCTTCAGAGACAAGAGTAAATTTCAAGAAACAACAGGAGGGCTGTTTACAGAAGATAACAACAGCCAGGGCATTGAATGGATTGGGAATATATTTTTCACATATAATTTAGATGACAATACAGCATTGCAGTCGAGCTTTCAGGGTCTTTACATAGGGGAAAATGACTATCCATCAGATTCAGCCCGATTTATAGGAAGTAGGAAAAAGATATCATTAGGAGTAGGTGCTACGAGGGAATTTGTTCGGAAAATCAAAGGTGAGTTGAATATTAAGGGGTTTATCATGGACGATGCAGAGACCAATTTCCCAAAACCTCTTGAGAGTACAAACTATAAAGGGCTGTCAGTTATGGTTTTGGTAAACAAAGGTTTTTAAGAAGTCTGAATGCGCTGTGGCTAATTAAGTGATAAATAAAAATGAGGGAGAATAATAATTTAATACCTGATAAAGCTCTCCCCTTTGTGAGAAGAGGGCGGAACGCGCCGTATCTTAAAGATACGTAAGATGGCCGAGCGGCCGAAGGATGGCTTCCATATGAAAATATATATAATTTGCATAGTGGGTGGTGTCAGGGCTCCATTCTTCACATAATTTGTGGGTGGTGTCTCCATTCTTCAGTGGGAAAGATAATATTTCACGTCTACTTTTATTGTCAAATATCAATATTGGGACATAACAGTTTCAAACGCCAATCTTCACTCTTGAATAAATTCTCAAACTACACATTCTGGTAGGGAACATTTTTTATTCAATTAATTATCACTACTGAAGATATTTATCGTAAATCCTCAATTTCTGTTCTTTGCTACCGCAAAGATATGTCGGTAAAATCATCACAATTACTCTTGCTCTTGCAATACAGGCAGCGAGAAAGTTAGACAAGAAGTGATTAAATAAATAGTAGAAAGGAAGGGCGGCAGCCATGGAGGGCATGGCTGCCGAAATTTTGAAGTGAGACTAAATTATTGGGCAACTATACTATCGGACAGTTCAGGAAACTTCCAAATAGGATTTGTCCTGTTTTTCTTATAGGGGAATTACCTATAAACTTATTTAGAAGAAGGGTCCAAAATGAATTTCAAATTCATAATTTCCAATGACAAATGACCTGACTAGTTATCAAGTAAAAACCTCTTAATCCGCTCAACATTGTCCAGGTTCTTTCCAAAGTCAACCAGTGTACTGCGGGCAGAGGGCCTGCTCGATATTTCAACTATTGTAGCCCCCTCCCCTTTTACCAATTTCAATAAAACATTATCACCCCAGGTCTTCCAGTTAATCCCGGCCCTGGCCTTAATTATTCCCGCATCAGGACTTTGAGATTTAATGCTGCACCTGCTGATAGTTTTTAATGAATGCAGGCAAAGACGATATGCATCCTCATAGGAAAGGGGGATTTCAATACGACGCCTCTGGTTAATTGCGAAATTATGATTAAAACTATCATCCACAACTTTTCTGCTTAATGATTTATGAAGTGATATCAGTATATAAGATACTAGTGTCCCAAAAACCAGGCCTGAAAGAATGCCATTAAGTATTACGTCAAAAGTCTCTTCCCTTTGCAAAGAAAAGATACCTATGAGAAAACCAAAAGGAATCCCTGACAACAGAAAAATTTTAAAAAATAGGGTTCTCATCTGAAAGCGAACTGACATGATTGCGGATTATTTGAAAAATACTATTGAAATGATAAGTTACTTCGATTGATCAGCTGTGGCAGCAGCCTCTCTTTCAGCCTTTGCCTTTGCCCTGGCTGCCTTTTTGTCCTCATATATTGCTAATACTTCTGCATAGTTATAAGTCCCTGTAATAGCAACAGTAGGACATTTTGAAGCACATATGCCGCAACCTATACATTTTCCCTGATCAATTACATGAAGCTTTTTCAGTTCACCGGAAGCCGCGTTCACCGGACAGACCTTTGCACATGCATGGCAACCAATACATTTATCAGTAACAAGTGCCTTGGGTCTTTTTGGTATATGATCAAAAATCGCATTTGTAGGACATTTAGTTACGCAGAGACCGCATACCTTGCATTTATCCAGATCAATGCGTGAGAGAAAATTCTCCACCTTTGCAGCGTTATAGGGACAGACTTTCACGCATAGACCACAGGAGATGCATCCTACCTGGCAGTTCTTTTTTGTGACTGGGCCCTTGTCCTTTGAGTGACATTTAACAAGCACCTCTTTTGCAAGAGGCAAAATTTCGATTACATTTGTGGGACAAGTCTGCGCACATACGCCACAGGCTGTGCACTTAACAGGATCAATTACAGGAAGGTTCTCTTCACTCATGCTGATAGCATCAAAAGGACATGCCCTGAAACAGGAGCCATAACCAAGACAGCCATACAGACATGATTTATCGCCACCACTTGCAAGTATTGCTGCCCTGCAGTCTTTTACACCTTCATATTTAAACCTGCGTTTTGATTTTGAACATCCGCCCTGGCATAATACCCTGGCGATCTTGGGTTCTGTCTGTTCCATAACTTTGCCGGTGAGCCTTGCAACAGCTTCGGCAGTAGCAGCGCCACCAGGCGTGCATAATGTCGGTTTCACATCAGGATCATTAACAACCGCCTCAGCATACTGACGGCATCCCGGATAGCCGCAGGCACCGCAATGCGCATGGGCAAGTGACTCAGACACCTGTTCCACCCTGGGATCTTCCTTGACTGCAAATTTCTTTGCCGCAAATGCAAGGCCAATCCCGAAGAGAGCGCTAATTCCAAGCAGAAAAGCGGCTGAAAATTTCAAGACTTGAACGAGGTCAACAGATTCCCTTGCCTCAACGCCTGCACCTACACCAATCATGGGAAGGGGAATCCGGTCAATCATCTGAATCAGATCGGAAATAAAATTTATAATATTAAAATCAAACATAATAATTCTTTTATAAACAGTAAGGGCGAGGCGGCGCCTCGCCCCTACGATATTACAATGTTATTAATCCTGAAAAACCAGTAAATGCCAGCGCTATCAGCCCTGCAATAATAAAGGATATAGGTAATCCTTTAAAGGGAGCAGGCACATCTGCAATTTCCAGTTTTTCACGAATACTCGCCATTATAACAAGGGCAAGGGCAAACCCTATTCCTGAACCAAGCCCGAATGCAATGCTCTCAAAAAAGCTGTAATGCTCTCCCGCATTAATAAGGGGAACCGCAAGTATAATACAGTTTGTTGTTATCAATGCAAGGTAAACGCCCAGCTTGTAATAAAGTGTAGGGCTAACCTTTTTCATGATCGTATCGGCTGACTGAACAAATGCTGCAACAATACCAATAAAAATAATGATCTTCAGGAATGTCAGGTCAGGAGATCCCTGAAACATGGAATTCTCTACCATCACAAAATTATAAACCACCCAACTCAAAGCAGCGCTTACCACCATGACAGCGGTAAAGGTTATGCTCATGCCAACAGCAGTCTCCATCTTCCTCGAAACTCCGAAGAAAATGCATAGTCCAAGAAACCTGGTAAATACAAAGTTATTTATCAGTGATGCTGCAATGACAAGTTCGAATAGTTTTCCAAATTCCATATAAATACCTCCGCGGCGCTAAACGCCTGACGCTCCTTTGCCGCCAAAAAATCTCATATCAACCCAGTTAAAAAATCCCATAAGCAGTCCAACTGCCAGAAAACCTCCTGCAGGCAGAATCATAATAAGCAATGGATTGCCTGAGATAAGAGAATAGCCGTAAAGTTCCCCTTTACCCAGGAGTTCCCTGAAAAAACTGATGACAATCATGGCCAGTAAAAAACCAATCCCCGAGCCGAGGCCATCAATAGCTGACGGGATAATTTTGTTCTTGCTCGCAAACACCTCTGCCCTGGCAAAAATAGAAGCAAAAGCAACAATGATCTGGATATAAAGTCCTATCTCTTTGTAGACCGGCCTTGCGTACGTAGACATCAGCATATCTATGATTGTCACATATCCGGCAATAATAAGCATGAAAATAGGGATCCTGATTTTCGGATGTATAAATTTCCTTATTAAAGAGACCGTAACGTTAACCATGGTCTGGACAAATACAACAGCCACGCCCAGGGCCACTCCATTTTTCATACCGTTTGTAACGGCTATTGAAGGGCATAAACTTATGGCCATACGGAAAATCGTGTTCTCTCCGAACATTCCGTTTTTTAGTAATTCCCAGTTGCTTTTTGTATTAGCACTCATCACTGCACCTCGCCTGACAATTTCTCTTCCAGCATTTTGACTCCGTTTTTGACAGCGTCCTCTGCAACGGCACGAGTCGATATTGTAGCGCCTGTAATGGCTTCTATCTGGTCCGGGGCCTCTCCCTTTATTACAACCATATTATCTGAACTCTTACCTTTAAACTGGTTCAGAAAATAATCTTTTTCTATCTCGTCTCCCAGCCCCGGGGTTTCTGCATGTCCCAGGATACTGATTTTCTGAATAAGAAAATTCCTGTCTACTGATGTAAGTATATGTATATAACTGGAGTAGCCCTTTCCATACCCTTCCGCAATGTAACCGATATCTACAGGATTAAGGCATTCAGTTTCTTCTTTCATTTCTCCTGTTTTTTCATCTTTTACCGTATATTTTTTTAATTCTCCACATTTTCTTGCAGCATAATATTCCGCTTGTTTCTCATGGGGATGCCAGTCTCCCAGCTTGTCCACCTTGTCAGCCTCGGGCATCATTAATATAAGGGCCGCCTCTTTTTCCGCCTTTTCCTTTTGAAACTTTATAGGAGAGGTAACAGCATATATATAGGCCATTATTAGACCACCAATGACATACAGTACAACGAGGTTAAACGTAATTTTTACCATTTCACCTGTGTTCATTTTTTCTTCTCCTTGACAGCACCGAACAGTTCCGGTTTAACTGCTCTGTCGATAAGCGGCGCAAAACAGTTCATCAATAATATGGCAAACATTACACCCTCAGGAAAACCTCCCTTGAGCCTTATAAGCATAGTAATGGCCCCACAGCCAATTCCATATATGATCTGTCCCTTTCTTACGGAAGGACCGGTAACATAATCTGTTGCCATAAAAAACGCTCCCAGTATCAGTCCACCGCTGAGAATATGAATCAAAGGATCACCTGCAAAAAGTCCTTCACCTCCAAAAGCCCATCCCAGCAAACCAACTGTTGCCACAAACGATACAGGAATATGCCAGGTGATATATCCCCTTACAAGAAGAAGCATCGCACCTATAAGCAGTGCTATTGCGGAAGTTTCACCAAGTGATCCTGCTGTGCTTCCCATTAAAAGACTCTTATATAGTTCTGCCTGACTGCCGAAAACCTCCATGAGATGGACAATGCCTTCTTCTTTCAAAATAGCCAGCGGAGTAGCAGTTGTTTTTGCATCCAGTGCAATAAATTTCGCAGTAGGTTCTGACCATGAAGTTAGGAGCTTGGGGAAAGATATTAACAGGAATGCTCTTCCTATAAGAGCGGGGTTAAAAATATTATATCCCAATCCTCCAAAGAGAAGTTTCGTAAGAACTACAGCTATCAATGATCCTATTACAGGTATATAAAATGGCACTGTTGCCGGAAGATTCAGTCCCAGTAATAGACCTGTTAAAAAAGCGCTGCCATCACCTATAGTTGTCTTCTTCTTGAGACTGATCTGATAAACATGCTCAAACAGGACAGATGATAGAATGCAGAGGCCCGTTACATAGGCTGCGAGTGGACCAAAATAATAAACAGACATTAAAAAGGCAGGAAGCAGGGCGAGGTTTACTGTCCACATAATACGCCCTACTGTCTCTTTACCTCTTACGTGAGGACTGACTGATACTACCAGTTCATGTTTTTTTGCTTCTGCCATCTATTCCTCTATATTGTAAGGGCACGGCATGCCGTGCCCCTACAGATTTTCATTATGGTTTCACCTGCGACTTGGCCAGTCTGATAAACTGCACCATCGGTCTCTTTGAAGGACAGACATATGCACAGGAACCACACTCAAAACAGTCAAACAGGTTATAGTCTTTTGCTTCTTCAAAAAATCCCTTTTCAGACAGGATACTTAACATTGATGGATTAAGTCCCATTGGACAAACATCAATACAACTTCCACACCTTATACATGCTGTATAATCATCGGAAGAGACATATTCTGCCTCGGTCATTACAAGGATTCCTGACGTACCTTTAACAACAGGCACATCAAGGGTCCACTGGGCAAAACCCATCATCGGTCCGCCTGCAATTACCTTAACCGCGCCCTCAACAAGTCCCCCGCACTGTTCAACAACCTCAGCCATAAGCGTACCGATCCTGATGCTCATATTGGCTGGTTCTTTAATTCCATTACCGGTTATAGTGACAACTCTTTCAATCAAGGGTTTGCCATAGCGGACAGCGTTATATACAGCAAGAGCAGTACCAACATTCTGAACAACCACCCCTACATCCATGGGTAGACCCTTGCTCGGTACTTCCCTGCCCTTCACCGCCCTGATAAGCATCTTCTCAGCACCCTGTGGATATTTAATCTCCAGAGGCCATACTTTAATATTCTCTTCTCCGGATACAACAGAGTTAATTGCTTCTATGGCATCAGGCTTATTTACTTCGATACCAATATGCCCCTCAGTAACACCCAGGGCCTTCATTATAATTTTAAGACCTTCAACAACTTCTCTTGGATGCTCTACCATAAGCCTGTGATCCGCAGTCAGATAAGGTTCACACTCTGCACCATTAATGATCACAGCATCAATTTTCTTTTCTTTAGGTGGAGAAAGCTTCACATTTGTAGGAAATGCAGCGCCACCCATACCAACGATGCCAGCGTCTCTTATTATATTCTTGATTTCATCGGCACCCAGGTTCATATAATCAGGATTTTCATTAAAGTCAACAGCCTCATCCTTGCCATCACTCTCAATTACAATTGACTGTACCATCTTGCCGGCAGTGCTCGGAAAATCAGCAATTGCTATGACCTTTCCGGAAATGGATGAGTGAATAGGAGAAGAAACAAAACCTGATGTGGAACCTATAACCTGGCCCCTCTTGACCTCGTCCCCTATGCTGACTTCAGGTTTGGCAGGTGCTCCAATATGCTGGCTTACAGGAACGACTATTCTCTGGGGAATATTTGCACTTGTAACCGCTTTTCCAGAGGCAAGTTCTTTGTTGTAATTAGGATGTATGCCTCTATCAAAAGTGGCAGTCTTAGTCATAATAAATCCTCAATTAGTACGATTGAATAACCAAAGAGGTAAAAAAAAATAGTCTATAGCACTATGCAAACTACATGCATAACAGCTATAAACAAACCGTATTATAATTAACATTTTATATAATCAAAGTCAAGAAAACCTCTACTAGCATTTTTCTTGCCAGAGACTTTACATGGCAAAAAACCTGTGATAGACTAGGGTATGATTAAGACCAGACTCCCCTTGATTCTGTCTATTTTACTGGTAATCGGCGCTCTGGTTATTCTTAATTTTGATGGGAGAAATGTAAAAATAAGTCCATCTTACCAGACATCTTCCATGAAAGACCTCTTTCTGACTCACAAGGAAAAAGGGGTAATAAAATGGGAGCTGTCCGCTGACACGGCCCTGATGCCAATAGGTAAAAAGGAGATTTACCTTAATGATCTAAAGCTGAAGATAAACCGGCAAACAGATATATTCCTCACTAGCGGAAGCGGAATATACGAAGTTGAAGAAGAAAATATTATTCTTAATAAACCTGTAGAATTGAAAATGAAAGATACGACATTTCAAACTACAACCATTAAATGGAACAGTGCAGATGAATTTATCACCACTGATGATGCAGTTCAGTTCGTTGGTAATAAATTCAGGATTGTTGGAAAAGGTCTGACTGCACAGTTAGGTAAAGAACAAGTAAGGATCATGAATGATGTTAAAGCCATTTTCTATCGTTAGCTGTCTCATAATTATTTTTTCATTAATTATTATTGTATCTGCTTCTGCTCTTGACGATAAAAAAGAGAAGCAGCCTATTATAATTACATCTCAGTCACTTACGGCAGACAACAAGAAAAATATTGCGATATTTGAAGGATCAGTCGTTGCTAAATCAGAAGATCTGACCATTTATTCCGATAAAATGACCGTCTACTCTGATCCCGATGGGGGCAGTATAAAAAAACTTCATGCCACCGGAAATGTAAAAGTACTTAAAAATGAGACGACTTTATTTGCTGATGAGGCCCTGTATTTCAATGATGAAGAAAAAATCATATTTTCAGGTAATCCAAAGGCCGTGCAAAAAGGAAACGTGATCACAGGATCAGAAATCATTTTTTATATTGAAGATGAACGGGCCATAGTACAAAAAAGCAGGGTAGTTCTTCAGAATAGAAAAGGACTTAAGTAATGCATTCTCTTGAGGTCTCAGGACTGAAAAAAAGTTATAACGGAAAGCCCGTAGTGTCTGACATCACTCTAAATATCAACTCCGGAGAGGTGGTGGGACTGCTCGGACCAAACGGTGCAGGCAAGACTACAACTTTTTATATGATATTGGGACTAATTGTTCCTGATGACGGCGCAATATCTCTTGATGGAGAAAACCTCAACAGCTCACCCATGTACAAAAGAGCGAGAAAGGGAATAGGCTATCTTCCTCAGGAAGCATCAATTTTCAGAAAGCTGAAGGTTGAGGACAATATAATGGCAGTTCTTGAGATCACTGATAAAGATAAAAAAACAAAACAGGCAAAGCTTCAGAGCATTCTCGAAGAGTTTAATCTTGTTTCAATAGCAAAAAGCCAGGGCCATCATCTATCAGGGGGAGAACGAAGAAAAGTTGAAATAGCCAGAGCTCTTGCAGTAGACCCTGTGTTTATACTTCTTGATGAACCATTTGCAGGAATAGATCCGATTGCAGTAAATGAGCTAAAAAAGACGCTTAGACAGCTTACAGATAAGGGAATCGGACTTATAATTACAGACCACAATGTGCGGGAGACTTTATCAATTACCGACAGGGCATATATAATAAGTGATGGACGTATTCTCGCACATGGTATACCTACTGAACTTGTTGAAAATGATCTTGTGAGGAAAAGCTACTTAGGAGAGGAGTTCAGACTATAATGGCAATGGAAATGAGACTGGATCTCAGGCTTACGCAAAAACTGATTCTGACGCCACAGCTGCAACAGTCAATAAAGCTTCTTCAGCTCCCTCTGCTTGAACTTACTCAGGACATCAACCAGGAGTTAATGAACAATCCCCTTCTTGAAGAAGGAGTGGAGAAAGAACCTGAGGGAAATGCAACATCAGGTACATCACAGGATGAGGAAAAGTTCACTCAACCGACTGATAACACGGAAGCGCCTTTAGAAAAACTATTCGGGTTCACGACTGATAACTATTTCGAAGAGAGAGAAAGCGATGGCAGAGACTTTGGATATTTCGGTGAATCCACAGAAGAAACCATGTCTCCCTTTGAGCGCAACAGCGTTAAAGCGGATTTATATGATCATCTTCTTTGGCAGTTAAGACTTTCAACCATACCTGAGTCACTTGGCAAAACAGCCGAAATTATAATTAACAACCTTAGTGACGACGGATACCTTCAGACTTCTACTATTGAAGAAATTGCTGAAAGCTCAGGGGTCACTATTGAAAAGGCAGAAGATGCTCTTCATTTCATACAGGGCTTTGATCCGTCAGGAGTGGGAGGCAGAAATCTTCAGGAATGTCTGCTCCTTCAACTGGAACCTCTCAACCTCAAAGGAACACTTGTAGAAGAGATATTGACTAACTGGTTTAAGGAACTTGAGGGGAAAAAATACAAGCAGCTTGCCTCCAAATTCAAGATACCTATTGATGATATACTCTCTGCAATAAAAATCATAGAAGGCCTTGAACCTAGACCTGGCAGAAATTATTCAAGTGATGAACCGATTCATATTATTCCTGATGTATATGTTGAGGAATCAGAAGGCAAGTTTATAATCACGTTAAATGATGAAGGCATTCCAAAATTAAGACTATCCAATTATTACAGGAAGCTCCTTACAAATAAGAAATCATTGGGCCCGGAGGAAAAGGAGTTTCTGGAAGATAAACTCAGGTCTGCAATATGGTTATTACGAAGCCTTGACCAGAGGAACAAGACCATATACCGTGTAACTGACAGCATCCTCGAGTTCCAGGAAGATTTTTTCAGAAAAGGTGCAAAATATTTAAAGCCTCTAAACCTCAGAAATGTTGCAGAAGATCTTGGGCTGCATGAAAGCACAATTAGCCGGGTAACATCTAACAAATACATTCAATGCCCTCAGGGTCTCCTTAATTTCAGGTATTTTTTCAGCAATGCCGTTGCAACAGCAGACGGTGATATCTCATCTTCAACAGTAAAAAACATGATAAAACAAATTATTTCTGAGGAAGACACATCCCGCCCATTAAATGACCAGAAGGTCGTTGATATACTGAAGGGAAAAGGTATTTCTGTCGCCCGTAGAACAGCGGCAAAATACAGGGAAGAACTAAAGATTCCATCACATTTAAAGCGTAAAAAGTGGTTTTAATTTCGATTTGATTATTCGTTATTAGTGAATAAGTCTTTCTAAATAACTAATAACTTTTCCAAAAAGGAGGAGCACAATGAATATAATTATCAACTGCAAACAGATGGATTTGACAAATAACCTCAAAGAATATGCAGAAGATAAAATTAGCAGATTTAGCAAATACCTAAACAATATTACCGAAGCAAACGTCATTTTAAGTGTTGAGAAGTACAGGCACAAGGCAGAAGTCCACCTGAAAGCCAACGGTTCATTAATTCAGGCCGAGAGCATAACAGGTGAAATGTACTCATCAATTGACGAAGTGGTTGAAAAACTGGCACGCCAGGTCAGGAAACATAAAGACAAGACTGTGTCACAGAGAAAAGGTAAAAGCAAATCTGAACCGATACCTCTTACCAGTGACACTGTTCCTTCCATAATAAAAAATAAGTCCTATGATATTAAGCCCATGAGTATTGAGGAAGCAGGAATGCAGATGGACCTGCTGGACAAAACTTTTTTTGTCTTTACTAATGCCTCTTCAGGAGATATCAATGTCCTATATAAAAGAAGTGACGGGAATTTTGGTTTAATTGAACCTTTAAAGTAATGACTCCCCGAATAAAACAGACTTCTTCCATTATTCTGACCGGACTGTCCGGTGCCGGCAAAACAGTCGCTTTAAATGCCTTTGAGGATAGCGGGTATTTTTGCGTTGACAACCTGCCAATGACACTGATCGGGAAAATGATCAGCCTGAGCAAAAACACTCCCGGGAGATCAAAAATTGCGATAGGAGTCGATATAAGAGAGAAGAAGAACTGGGAAGATTTCTCCGATTCGGTTGCATCTTTGAGAAATAAAAACAAAGTGGAAATACTATTTCTTGAGGCGACTGATAGTGCCATTATACGCCGGTTCAAGGAGACAAGAAGACCTCACCCCCTTGGACATAAAGATCTAAAAAAATCTGTCCAGAGAGAAGCAAAGCTCCTCTCGCCCATAAGACAGGAAGCAGACACTATAATTGATACATCCTCTTTTACTCCTCACCAGTTAAGAAAGCATATTACTGAATCCTTTCTGAAAAAAGCCCCGAAGAAGATGATTATCAACCTGATCTCCTTTGGTTACAAGTATGGAGTGCCAACTGAAGCAGACCTTCTCTTTGATGTCAGGTTTCTGCCAAATCCTTACTTTATCCAGGAATTAAGACATCTCCCGGGCACAACACCCAAAGTAATAAAATTTGTTTTGTCCCAGAAGCAGACTACTGAATTCCTGAATAAACTATATCCTTTACTCGACTATATTATTCCCTTTTACAAGCAGGAAGGCAGAAGTTATCTGACTATAGCTATTGGATGCACAGGGGGTATGCACAGGTCTCCTGCTGTTGCACAGGAAATAGAACGGGCACTGAAAAAGAAAAAGCTAAAGACAACTCTTGCCAACCGTGACATTAAGGAATCTTCTTAGAACCATCCTGCTTATACCTGATAAGGTATCATAATGATGAAAAATACAACCGCAGTCGCGCCTGTATATCTTGATAATAACGCAACAACCCCTGTTGATCCTGAAGTGGTCAAAATCATGATAAAATGTCTTAAGGAGTATTACGGAAATCCCTCCAGCAGTCACAATACAGGGTTGGCAGCAAGAAGAATTATAGATATTGCGAGAAAAAATGTAGCGGACCTGATTGGGGCAAATCCGGAAGAAATAATATTTACATCCGGTGGCACAGAGGCAAATAATATGGCTATAATAGGGACTGCCCTGAGGTTTAAATCAGGCCACATTATCTCGTCATGCATTGAGCATCCTTCTGTTACTAATCCTTTAAAATACCTTGAAAGCCTGAACTTCAAGGTGACTTACCTCCCCGTTGACAGACACGGCATTGTCAGTCCTGATGATTTAAAAAGGCATATAACAAAAAAAACCAGGCTAATAACTATAATGCACTCAAACAATGAAACCGGTTCAATACAGCCAATATCTGAAATAGGCAGAATAGCCAGGGAAAATGGAATAGTTTTCCATTCTGATGCTGCACAGTCTGTAGGGAAAGTCCCTTTAAATGTTAAGAGACTAAAGACAGAACTGCTGACAATTGTGTCACATAAGTTCTACGGCCCAAAGGGTATCGGAGCTTTGTATAAAAAAGAAGGTATAGAAATTACCCCGATATTGTTCGGTGCATCTCATGAAAAGGGACTGCGACCCGGCACAGAAAATCTGCCCTCCATAGCAGCTCTGGGCAAAGCATGTGAGCTTGCAAAAAATGATATGAAACACAGAGTAATCAGTTTAAAAGCTCTAACCAGATTTTTTTATGATGAACTGAAAAGCCAGATACCGGGCATTAAACTCAACGGGCATATGACAAAAAGACTGCCTAACACTTTGAACATGTCATTCCCCAATGTACAGGGCTCACTCCTACTGGACAGACTGAAAAATGAAATTGAAGCCTCAACCGGTTCTGCATGCCATGAGGGCAAACATACTCCATCCTCTGTTTTAAAGGCAATGGGTCTGAGCAACAAAGATACTTTTTCCGCTGTCAGGTTAAGTCTCGGGAAGAACACATCAGAAAGGCAGATAAAAAAGGCGATTAAAGCTATTGTAAAAACTTACAGGAGTTTTTGAGATCGCTTTCAGTCACAGGCCCGTAAACAGTTACAGCAATAGGACTCTCTCCAACAATCCTGTTTGAAAGAGCTCTGAGGTCATCGATAGTCACGTCCTCAACCATCTTTATAATCTCATCAGGTGTGAAATATTTACCATAGTATATTTCCTGTTTGGCTATATTAGTCATCTTGTTGCTTGTAGACTCAAGGGCAAGAATAAGGTTCCCCTTAAGCTGGGCCTTGGCCCTTTGCAGTTCATCCTCAGTAACAGACCCGGCAAGGTTCATCACCTCATCAACCGAAATATTAATCACTTCACTGACATGTTTCTTGTCTGTACCGGCATACACAGACCAGATGCCTGTGTCTATATAAGAGACATGATAAGAATAAATTGAATACACCAGTCCTTTCTTTTCCCTCACATTCTGGAACAGCCTGGAACTGAAGCCGGATCCAAGTATTGTATTGAGCAGATGCATTGTATATCTGTCATCACTGCTGTAAGGCATTCCTTTAAGACCTATACATATATGCGCCTCTGAGAGATCTTTTGTAAGAACTTTCAGACCGCCCGAATAACCGGGGACAAAAACATCCTTCTTTATGCTGTTTCTTTTAAGGCTCCCGATTCCCTCGTTAAGACGGTTGATCAGCTTATCTTCATCAAATTTACCACTGCATGAAATAATTATATTTTCGGTTCCGTAATAATTATTGACATGATTGATCAGATCATCCCTCTTAAATACTCCTATTGTTTCTCTCTTACCAAGAACGGTCTGTCCCAATGCATTATCACCCCAGATATTATTGGCGAATAATTCAAATACAAAATCAGAAGGAGTGTCCTCTACCATACTGATTTCCTCATTAATTATTCCCTTTTCCTTCTCAATATCATTCTCCGGAAAAGTTGAGTTCAGGAATATGTCAGTAAGCAGCTCAACTGCTCTATCCAGGTATTCATCAAGGACTTTCACATAATACAATGTGTACTCAGTCGAGGTGAAAGCATTTAACTCTCCTCCCAGAGAGTCTATCTCCATGGCTATGCCCTCTGCCGAGCGCTGCTCAGTCCCCTTAAAGAACATATGTTCAAGAAAATGGGAGATCCCGTTATTTACAGGTTCTTCAAAACGTGATCCTACCTTGACCCATATACCTAAACATACGGAATGCATCTCCTGTGCTGTCTCCATCACAAGAGGAATATTATTTCTTAATGTTGCTTTCTTGAACATATTTTTTATTGAATGGTGCTAAGTATTTACTGTGTAGCCAGAAATAAAATGCAGGCATAAAGTAATTATACGGTGAAACAGGGAAAAAATACAGGTCACCTTGATCACTTTTATTAATGTAGCTATTAGTGAATTGACTGTATACTAATGTGGCAGGCTAATCATAGATTAGCCACTTGATTTGATCAGGAGCCCCCCTGCTCCTTCATTGCGTCTTTCCGGCTAAGGCGAATTCTGCCCGTTTTGTCAATTTCTATCACCTTTACATCAACCGCATCACCTTCTTGCAGGACATCAGTAACTTTGGCTATTCTTTCGTCAGCGATCTGAGATATATGAACCAGTCCTTCCGTTCCCGGGAGAATTTCAACAAAGGCCCCGAAATCCATAATCCTCTTGACCTTTCCGTGGTAAATTTTCCCAAGTTCTGCCTCGGCAATTATCCCTTCAACAATACTGATCGCCTTCTGTGCGGAATCTTCATCTACAGAAGCAATGCTGATAGTTCCGGAATCATCTATATCTATCTTTACACCTGTTTCTTCAACTATTCCCCTGATCACTTTACCACCGGGGCCAATCACGTCTCTGATCTTGTCTGTCTTTATTTTCATCGTGAAAATTCTGGGAGCATGGGCTGACAGGTCGTCCCTTGGAGCAGTTAGTATTCCGTCCATCTTGTCAAGAATATGCATCCTTCCCTGATGGGCCTGATTCAAAGCAGTCTCCATTATTTCATGTGTAACATCGCTTATTTTCACGTCCATCTGAAAGGCGGTAATACCGTCTTTAGTGCCTGTAACCTTGAAGTCCATATCACCAAGATGGTCTTCAAGACCCAGTATATCAGTGAGAACAACTGTTTTGTCTCCCTCTTTTATAAGACCCATGGCTATTCCTGCTACCGGAGCCTTGATAGGAACACCCGCATCCATCAGCGCAAGTATACCGCCGCACACTGTTGCCATGGAAGATGAACCATTGGACTCTAATATATCGGATACTATTCTTATTGTATAAGGGAATTCCTCTTTCGTTGGGAGCACAGACTTTATGGCCCTTTCTGCCAGCATGCCATGTCCAATCTCTCTTCTTCCGGCAGACCTGAGGAACTTCACTTCGCCAACACTGAAGGGAGGGAAATTATAATGAAGCATAAAAGACTTCTTTGATTCTCCATCCAGCGCATCAATTCTCTGTTCATCATCGGAAGTTCCAAGAGTCACTACTGCCAGTGCCTGGGTCTCACCCCTTACAAAAAGTGATGATCCATGTGCCCTTGGCAGGAATCCTACGTCTGCACTTATCTTTCTGACCTCATCCGGTTTACGTCCATCAGACCTGATCCCTTTTTCAATGATCATATTTCTGACAAGGTTCTTCTCAATCTTTTTAAAAGCAGATGAAATATTTTTCGAAATATCTTCTTCTCCGGTATTCATCTCCTCTATAACAGAACTGCGAATATCATCCAGAGCATCCTGTCTCAGCAGCTTATCGGAAATAACAATAGCCTCTTTGATCTTGTCCAGTGCAATATCTGAAACCGATTTAATCAGTTCATCATCCGTCTCTGGTGGAGTAACTTCCCTCTTTGTTTTGCCTATTTTAGAAACAAGGTCTTTCTGCACTTCAATGACCTTTCGGATCTCTTCATGGGCCAGGGCCAGAGCTTCAAGAAGAACTGCCTCGGAAACTTCGTTCCCTCCGCCTTCGACCATCATGACCGCATTTTCTGTTCCGGCAACAACCATGCTGTAGTCACACTCTTCAATTTCCTTACGATCAGGATTCACTACTAAAGTATCCCCTACAATCCCAACTCTTACGGCACCTACAGGTCCGTCAAAAGGAATATCAGAAATACTCAGGGCAGCAGACATTGCAATAATCCCGAGTACATCAGAGATATTTTCTTCACCAAAGGAGAGGACCGAAATTATTCCCTGTGTTTCAGAATAAAATCCATCAGGGAAAAGAGGTCTGATAGGTCTGTCTATTAGACGGGACGTGAGAGTTTCTTTCTCGCCGGGCCTGCCTTCTCTCTTAAAAAAACCTCCGGGTATTTTTCCTGCGGCGTAAGCCTTTTCCTGGTAATCAATTGTGAGGGGGAAAAAATCTATATTTTCTCTTGCTTCTTTTTTAGCAACAGCAGTTGCAAGGACTACGGTGTCACCGAATGTGGCAACAATTGATCCGTCCGCCTGTTTTGCAAAACGTCCAGTTTCAAGATTAAGCGTTTTGCCCTTGACTTCAATCTCAGCATTTGTCATTCATTCTACTTTCTTAATCCAAGCTCTTTTACAAGCTTATCATATCGATCTTTGTTAGTTTCTTTCAGGTATCTCAAAAGCTTGCGCCTCTGACCAACCAGTTTCAATAATCCTCTGCGTGAGTGATGGTCTTTTTTATGAGACTTAAAATGATCATTAAGCACGAGAAGTCTTTTGCTCAAAAGGGCTATCTGCACCTCAGGAGATCCTGTATCACTTTCATGCACCTTATACTCTTTAATAATGTCTTCTTTTAGTTCTTTTGCTAATGGCATAATTCACCTTCCTGTTTTAAAGAGATACATATTAACACAAGTCCAGTAACTATGTAAAGCTCCGAACTGTCTAATAATCAACGTTAATTAGTATAAATAAATATGTTAAAAAATCATAGACCGCATTAACAAATTGCCCTAAAGAATTGATGAAAATTTATCAAAATCCGCTAAATGTCCTAAAAGATAGCAGGAGCCATTAACTAAACGACAGGAGGGAATATATGAAAAAGATATTTGTCCTTGATACAAACGTTTTGATTCATGATCCTGAGGCATTTCTTCATTTTGCCGAAAATGATGTGGTTTTGCCGATCACAGTAATTGAAGAGCTGGATAAGATGAAAAGAGGAAACGGGGAAATCCCCTACTCTGCCCGGCAGGCTCTGAGATTACTGGACCATTACAGAGAGACCGGAAAACTCTCATCCGGGGTAAATCTTCCAAACGAAGGCACTCTCAGGGTAGAAATCAAGGAAGACAGCCACCTTCATAAGCAATCAAATGATAACAGAATTATTTCAACAGCCGTAACCATTGCCAATAATGGGTGCAAGGGACAGCCTGTAATTCTGGTGTCAAAGGACACCTCTGTCAGGATAAAAGCAGATTCCCTCGGACTGATAACCCAGGACTACTTAAAAGACAAGACCACAGTTTTCCAGAAATTCGGGAATGTACATAAAGATGAATCAGAATCTGCTGATATTCATTCGGTCAGGTACCTGCAATCGGGCGACCTGAAAGAAAAACTCCACCCATGGATGCAGCCGATCTATGACAATCTGGATGTAATAGTCGGCACATCAGATGAAAAAATTGATAATAAGGACACTGACTATCGAAGTTCTGACTATTTAATTGAATCTGACATTATTCATATAGAACCTCTTACATATATAAGAGGTCGTAGTCTTCCCAGGCGATTTCTGATCATTGATGAAGCACAAAACCTGAGACCACTTGATGTGAAAACAATCATCACACGCTGCGGCGAAGGAACAAAGGTTGTCTTTACAGGTGACCTGGAGCAGATTGACTCTCCCTTTCTTGATGCAGCATCCAACGGACTTGCTTATCTTATAAACAGGTTCATTCAGGAGGAGAACTTCTGTTATCTCAATATGAAACAGAGCGCCCGGTCTGCACTGGCTGAACAGGCAGCAGAGTTGCTGTAGACAATAAGATTACGCACTACACACGAGTATACTCATTCTGTTGATTATCCTCTAATTCTATAATAGGTATTTTCGAAACATCTTATATTAAAAGCCTTTTTGATTGACGGAGCAGGCAATAATTGTTAACGTATAAGCATAATCTGTTAAGGCTTTAACAGCATACATCTCTATTAAATGACGATTTCCCCCCTATGGTATAGAAAGGTGTAAGCACTACTTTCTGCGTGAAGATTTCCAATCTGCATTTTTCATTTTAAGAGATTGTAGTATCTATTTTTTATAAACTTCAAAAAGAGAGGTAATATGATTAAGCACAGGTTTTCTCAATACCTGCTGTTGTTATCATTTCTGATACTGCTGGTTTTTGGCATATCAGCATGCGGCGGCGGAGGTGGGGGAGGCGATAATCAGGATACACAACCTCAACAACAACCCACTACGGCCGAAGAATCACCACTTGTGTCAGTGGGTAGCAATGTTGCACTGAATATCTTATCCACGAATTTTTCAATGAAAGTGGTGGTTGGTCCCTCATTTGCCGGGGAAACAACAAGCAACAGTTACAGGATGATTTCATCTATCTCAATCAATTAATAAGGATTAATTTATAAAAGGGAGAGTTGACATGAAGAAAACATTGATAATAATAACGGTCATCATTCTGATGACTGCCTCTGTCGCTTTGGCAGCGGACATACCCAGGATGATGAACTATCAGGGGTATGTAGAAACAACCAGTGGGGTTCCGCTTGACGGAGATGGATACTTTAAATTTTCAATTATTGACGATCCAACCAGTCCAACCACAACGTACTGGTGCAATGATTGCACAGGAACACCTGCAGGTACTTATGTGCCGGAATCATCTGTGACAGTGCCGGTAACAAATGGGGTATTTACTGTCAAGCTTGGAGCAACAGGAATGAGTGCGTTGACGGAAGCTGTATTTCAAAACCAGAATGTATATATCAGGGTGTGGTTCAGCGATGACAGCTCTACATTTGAGCAGATGTCACCCGATACCCAGATCCTCAGCTCGGCTTTTGCCTACAAGGCACAGACTGTTGCTGCTGATGCCGTAACATCATCTGCAATTGCAGATGGAAGCATAACAAGTTCTGATATCGATACAACTAATCTGGATTCAGATACATTGGATGGAAATGATTCGACTGCATTTGCCACAAGTGGTCATGGACACACCTGGACTGATATAACTAGTAGACCTGCTGGTTTGGATGATGGAGATGATGTTGGCTCTGGAAGTGGAGCATGTGATCAATCGTGTGTCGATGATTTTGAAGGAAGAATTGCTGACCTTGAACAGATCATCTTAACTCATTTTTCACGCACGGGCAACGACATTTATATTACTGGTGCAAATCTTCATGTAGAAAATGGTAATGGTACCACAAATGGTATAGTAAATGGTTTAGGGAATATAATTGTCGGTTATAATGAAGCCCGGGCCTCATCTGATAAGACAGGCTCTCATAATTTAATTGTCGGGAAAAACCATAACTACAGCAGTTACGGCGGGATTGTTGTGGGGCTTGAAAATACAATATCTGCGCCATATGCTTCAGTGAGCGGCGGAGAAATCAATACAGCAAGCGGAATCACTTCCTCTGTCACCGGCGGAGTGGGCAACACAGCAAGCGGTATCTATTCATCAATCAGTGGTGGGCAATTCAATACAGCTTCAGGAGATAGTTCTTCAGTTAGTGGTGGAAACAATCATGAATCTGCTGGTATCGATGATTGGCGAGCAGGAGGAGCATTTCAAGATCAGTAAAAGAAATTTAAAATATAAGTTTATTTCGTACAGAAATTAATTAATGGCAGGGTCAGTAATGGCTCTGCCTTTTTTTATATAATTTAATATCAATAATGCGTTACCTCGCCTTACTGTCAACTATTTCGCCTGGACTCATCACCCCCATGTGTGATTATATAATGAAATGTTTTACTGGTTAGCAGCAAATGTTGTTGTATTAACACATCTGGGATTTATACTATTTGTCACTTTCGGAGGGTTGTTATTACTGAAAAGCAGAAAGTGGGCATGGATACATCTGCCCGCAGTCATCTGGGGGTCAGTAGTAGAATTGAAAGGCTGGATATGCCCTTTGACTCCGCTTGAAAACTGGCTGCGTGAAAAGGGAGGGTATGAAATATACGGAGAGGCTTTTATCGAACACTATATCATGCCGATTATTTACCCCTCCGGATATACAAGAGGATTTCAAACATTACTTGGGATAATGGTGATAGCAATTAATGTTGTTTTATACACATGGGCTTATCACAGAAGCAGGAACACTATAAAATCTTAATTCGATATTCAATTAAATATTACTGAAAGACCTGTCATTCCCGCAAACAAAGTGCGTCGGGAATCGAAGCATGAGAAGATTCCGGGCAAGCCGGAATGACAACTAGCAAAATCAATCACTGCCCAAATGGCAACTTCACATCCTTCACCCTGTTAAAACTCATCCTGTGAATAGGGCATGGGCCATGAACATTGATTAATTCCATGTGCGCCTTTGTGGAATATCCTTTGTGGCTTTTGAAATTGTACGCAGGATACTTCTCATGATAATCAAACATAATATCATCTCTTACAACTTTTGCAATTATAGATGCTGCTGCTATGGAAGCGCTCACAGACTCGCCTTTAAACATTGACTTCTGTTTAATATCAACTTTTGTAAGTTTAACAGCATCAATTAGCAAAAGAGCCGGAATTAATGTTAAATCCTCTACCGCAGTTTTCATGGCAAGTTTTGTCGATTCCAGAATATTGATCTCATCAATTACTTCAGGCCCCACAATTCCAACACCAACTGATTCTGCATTATGAACAATGTCCCAGAATAAATTCTTTCGCTCCTTCTCAGTTGTCTTTTTTGAGTCTCTGATACCAGGCAAAACGCAGCCCGATAAAAATATAACTGCTGCTGCGACTACAGGACCAGCAAGGGGGCCTCTGCCTGCCTCATCAATACCTGCGATAACAGGATATTGCTCTCTGAGTTCGCTGTCATATTGGAAAATTGGGGGGATACTGGTATTTAAAGATTCAGTCTGTTTCATATTAGGTAATATTATATAGAATGCCACAACGCATATGTAGGGGC
>PVMK01131934.1_pt1 | contig 33271 bp, 30 predicted proteins | sample 1853481 | NCBI WGS metagenome assembly PVMK01 (sample SAMN08533507, study PRJNA380276) | Marine sediment metagenome, whole genome shotgun sequencing project.
TTGCGGAGATGAGGTTTGTGACAACTGCGAGATCTCGAATCAGCGTGATTTGTGCGAGAACTTCCTCCGAGACTGTGACGGTCCCGATTGCACAGAGCGGGCCTTGCTCCTGTGCGCAGACCCCATCTAGGTCACGCCTATTCCCGTGACGAAGCTCGCGCAATCGCGACTCCATGTGCGACGTGGGGTCGTTTGAGGTGCAGCCGTGACTCGGTACTTATTCGGATTCATGTGCGTGCTGGCGCTCGGCCTCATGGGCTGCGGCGAGAGGTCGGGCACGGGTGGTAACGGTGGCGATGGTGGTGTTGCAGAGGGACCTTGCCTACGCCCGCTCAATGAATACTGCGGATACTCGCGTTGTCCGACCTATGAACAGGCGATCGCCGCCGCCAAGAGGTCGGCCGAGCACAACGTCCCCTGCGACACCTGCGACGCGTTCACTGCAACGTACGATGCAGGGCGATGCGGAGATGATCTCCGATACGTTCGGGTGGATTGCGGTGACGACCACACCGAGTTCTTCGAAGCTTCGGGAACGCTGGTCGCCGCATATCTGTGGTCGGACCAATGGGGCTTTGCTTGCTGGGGCTCCTGGGCAGGTTACTTTGGATTCCGCCCAGAGTGCGAATTGGAGCAAGAACAAGACTTCTGCGATCAAGGCGACTGACCGAGCTCAGAGTTACCACTCGCCGTCGGGGCGTTCGAGGTGCAGCCGTGATCTAGCGAACCGATCGTCGCTCACCTAGGAGCTCGTCTTGCTTCACGTCGTGCCAACAGCGCCACGCATCGTCAGAGCAACCGCACTTGCACGGTCGGCGCGAGTTCATCGACGGCTGCCGCTTCATCCACTCGTCCATGCGAACGAATTTGGGGCGTCCCTTGCGCACCTCGGAGGGGCCAGTCTCGTAGTTCAACAAGAGCTCTGCGCGTGGCCGGTTCGTCACTTCCCAGATCCGCCGAAAGTGATCGCACGTCATGCCGCCTCGAAACGGTAGACGGGCTTAGTTCGGGCGCGCGGTCGACTCGGGGGGGCTGTGTCCAGCTTGTGCCGTGCTCTGTCGATATCGTCGGTTGTGATCGCGCCCAACAGACCCGCGGCAGCGCGGCACCAACAAACCCCAAGCGCAAAGCCGGTTGCGTCCGCAAACTCGTTGCGAGGCCACCCACCTGCATCGAGTGGCAAAGCCTCGAGGTCTTCCGACGGGAGCCACCTCCGGCACAGTTCCCCCGTATCGGACTCAACAATGCGCCAGATCAGCCCCCCGCCCTTTCCAACTGGACCCCGGCCTACCGGTTGCAGTCACAAAAGCCCGGGTCAACCTGACCAGTTGTGGTCTATTCGTGGCGTTTTACGATCTCGGCGGCGGGTGCTGTTTTGCCTGCTTTTTCGGACGTTTTCACCCGGGATTTAGCATCCATCCGATGATCTGATCTTCAACAGTACCTAAGATGCCCAGGCCAAGGTCCACTTTCTGGGGAAACCCTACGTGCCCCCCCTGGCTGGTGACGATCCGCCGAAGCTGCTTCGCATTCTGCAGCCAGGGACGCACGGTGTCGATGCTTACCATCGGGTCCCGCTCGCTCGCAATGAACAGCGTTGGAATATCGATGTCCTCGAGCACGTGACACGCGCTGGTCTGCGCCCAGTAGTCCTCGGCCCCCGCGAACCCATGCCGCGGGCAGATGACCCGCTCATCCCACTGTTCGATGGTATCGATTCGGGACGCCTCTCGGACCGGCAGGGGCACGTCCCGCCGCGCCGCCACGTTCCGATAGATGTCCTTGAGTCCGGCCAAAACGTGATGCCGATAGAATACGCCGCGCGGTCGATCGATCGTGCGTGCGCAGGGCTCGAGATCGATCGGGGAGCACACCGTCGCGGCCGCTCGCACGCGGGGGTCTGGCTGCCCAGCGAGATAGCGCAGCGCCATATTGCCGCCGAGTGAGTAGGCGAGCAGAAGGATATTGTCGTAGCCGGCGAGCGCCTCGCTTCCTAGCGCAGCGTCGAGGTCGGCGGTGAGACCAGCGTGATAGAAATCTTCTCCGTTGCGATCGGCGCCTCGAAGGTTGAGTCGCAAGCTGTCGATCCCAGCGCGCGAGGCGCAGAGTGCGGCCCTACGAGCATAGTAGCTCGTTGCGCCCCCGCCGAGCCCATGGATGATCACGACGATGGTGTTGGCCCCATCTTGGCGACTCAGCCGTCCGCTCAGCCTGAGCGTGCCGACCGAGCTGTCCTCGAAACTCGTCTCCCAGCGTTGCGACTCCGGAAGCCTGGCCGGGAGCAGGTTATGACGAAGGAACGGGCCGAGGGTCCAGAAGTGACCCCGCCAGTTCATGAGTCATTGGGTTTGAGCGCGCTGATGGCCGGAGCCTGGCCCGCGCGTTGATGCCATGCGTAGAAGGGCGGGCGATCTTTGCACGTCGGTCGATCGTCGTCCGAGCAGTAAATCCGGACGTGGAAATGGCTTCGGTGTGGCGCGCCGTGCCGGGGCTGCGTGATCACGCGCTTGGCGCGCATCAGCACCTCGGGGTTCGCGCCTTCCTTCACGGCCCGATTGAGGAGGCGCCGCTTGATCGCATTCGAAACGAAGATGTGTTGCACGTCCGTCGTCGGCTGGCTGAGCAATGATTCGATTAGCGCCCAGTTGCGCGCGGCGTCGAACCTGTAGACGTTGCCCCACTGCTTGCCCATAGCCTGGTTGTTGAGCCGCACGAAGAGGTGCACGTTCACTGGTGTCGCTCGTCGATCGAGCATGTAGAAACCGAGGTCGACATCACGGCCACTCTGATGTGACACGTGCGGACGGGAGCGACCCCCGCCGGCCCGCGATAGGTCGCCGACTGTGAGTTGTGCGCGCGGGTAACGGAACGCGACGTCGTGTGCCGCGCTTTCGATCAAGCGGACGAGCTCGCCGGTGCCGTGACGTGAGTCGAGAGAGCCGACCTTGACGCGGAGGTCCCTATCATCGTTGATCCGTATGCCGAAACGGAGCAGGCCACGGTTCGGGTAGCCGACCGAGACGCTAGGGTTCGGCTCGAGGTCCGAGGGCGAAACGCTCCGCGGCATCCGCGCGATCTTGTCGAGATCGTCATCCGACGGCTCGGCGTGCGCCTCCGCGTGCTGCGCCTCGCGCAGAATCGGGTCGCCGGTCATTGGGAGCTCGGCCGACGCAGACGTGCCCAACGACCCTGACAGCCACACCAACGATGCCGCGGCCAGAGCACAAATCCACGGCACTAGCCTGGACCGCCTGCCTGTCTGTGAATGCCTGTTCCCCATTTTGCGAGGCCAAGTGTGGCCCGAATCCCCTTGAACGCCAGTCTGCCGGTTCGAACCCCCGCATGCCAAGGCTGAGAGCCCGTTCAGCCTGCGTTTTACAGGGTTTTCTCTAGCTCCGGTCGCCCAATTCGCACAGACAATTCAAGCGACAGCGGGTTGCTCGTCGGCTGCTTTTTCCGGTGGAAGATCGTTCGGAGGGGGGATTTTTGCACCCATGAGGTATCGCACAAAGAGCCACCAAATGACGGCGAGACCCCACAGCAAACCCAAAACGACCCCGCCATCGACGATCCCACGCCACGGCTGTGGCAGTGTTCGGACCCACCAAATCAAGAGGACCAAGGCACCGATGAAGATCCAGCTCACGGTCTTTTGCCGACGCGTCGAGTGAAACAAGCTGATGCAGAAGGGAAGAGCGAGTATGACCCAAAGGGGCTGAGGGTTCTGGCCGAGGTAGACGGCCCGAGACACCACGCGAGGGGAGAACCGTAGCTGGAATCCCCGATAGCCTTCTAGGTAGGCGTTCGCAACGAGCCATCCGACGAAGAGCCATTTCTGGCCGGCGGTCATCAGATCCTCGGTCCAGAGTTCGACCGCGTACGGCGTCAGCCGCCAGATCGCCCTCCCGAGCAAGAGTGACACCCAGACGATGCCCCAGGTCGCGATCAGCTTTTCGGCCCATGGGCGCATAATTGGCGGCGAAGCTAGCAGCCTCGCTTAGGATGTCGACTTGCCCGAGGGGCGTGTCGCCCGCCATCATCATTGAAGTAGAGGAAGCAGTTTGGACGACGCAGGGTACGATTTGGGGGCGGAGCACGAGCTGGCGGCCCGGCCTCGGCGTCCCGGGTTCCCGGTGGAGCCGCGACGTCTGCTGCGGATCGTAGTGGAGCATCGAAAGCGGCTGCTCAGGGCGTTCCTGATCGCCTCAGCGGTGGCGCTGTTGGGGTTTCTGTTCGTCCCCGAGACGTACGAGTCGACTGCGAATCTCCTGTTCGAAGGCACCCCCCTTCTCGAGCCCGGGGGCCGGCAGCCCCGAGCGGACGCATTCGTTCAGTCGGCGACCGCGCCGAACCGGCTGCGGGAGGTGCGCGACAGAATGGGTTGGGATGTCTCGCTCGAACGGTTGGACCGTATGGTCGACGTCTCGCTCGATGGCGAAGCGACGATGCTCATCTCCGGCCGAGCTGCGACTGCAGAGGACGCTCACGAGCTGACGCGCGCTGTTCTCAGCACATTTCTCGCCCGACAGACGAGCTTCAACTTGCGCAAGCTCGAAGCGCTCACGGCGGAGAATCTGGCCGCGCTCGGACGGGCCAAGGAGAGACGCGAACAAGCAAACGAGGCGTACGACGCGTTCCGGGAGAAGAGCGGTAGACCCGATTTGATCCGCGAGCAGGAACAGCTGTTGGCACGCGCGGCTCGGTTTCGCGCCAAGGCGGACGAGGCCGCGGTGGAGGTTGCTGCTCAGCGCGCGCGCATCGAGGAGCTAGAGAAAGCGCAGCGTGAACTTCCCCGTCAGATCGTAGCGACCGCGACCAAGGGCACTCCGGTCGACACCCCGCTGGCGCAGGCGCGCTCCGAGCTCGCTGTGGCCCGCTCCTCGCTGAGTGAGCACCACCCGACCGTGCAGGCACTCAAACAACGGGTTGCGAGTCTCAAAGCACAGCGAAAGGACCAACCGGCCGAGCTCGGCGAGCAGACCCTTGCCGCCAATCCCGCGCGTGCCGCGGTGGACCAGCAACTCGCAACTGCGCGCGCCACGCTGGCGGGCGCTAAGGAGCGGGAGTCCGCGCTTCGCGTTCTGCTCGAGGCGAACCAGGACGAAGCGGAGTCGCTTGCCCTCGGAGAGGGCGAGGCCCGGCGCGTGCGTGGAGAGCTCGAGCTGGCAGACCGCCGGTTCGAGGAATTGACCGGGCGGGCCGCCATCCTCCGGGACGCCGCGCTGAGCCAGCTGACTGGCTTTCGTGTGTTGGCAGTACCGATGCTTCCCGAAGACTCACAGCGCTCGACGCCGGTCGTCGTGTGTCTCGCGCTGCTGCCAGTTTTGACCGTACTGCTTCTCGCGCTGGTGATCATCGTACACCAACTGCGAAGCCTGACCCTCGAGGCCCCGAGAGAAGTCGCGTGGTGGGGCAACGGCCCCGTGCTCGCCACCAGCGTCTGGCCGCGTGAGGCCGACGCGCTCGACTCGTTCGTGGCTGAGCTCGAGGACCACGGTGTATACGGCGGGGGTCGCACCCTGGTCGTGCCGGCCTCGGAGGCCGAGCGGGAGATCGCGTGCTCCTTCGCGATGCGTCTGGCCGAAGCACCGTGGCTTGCCGCCGCCATTCTGGACGTCGGAGACAGAGCAGCCGGAGACTCCTACGGGTCGCCGCTGGTGACCCCGGCGCCGGGTGGTCATGCACCGCGCGCTACGGGGGCGCCCAAGCGCCTCTCGTCCCAAGCCACGCCATCGGTACCGCACGGGCGCGCGACGCCCACGATCCAAGGTTTTGTGCCGCCAACGGTCGGCACCACGCCATCCACTCCGGTCGTCACGCCGCCTCCCGCGTCGGAGAGGCGGGGCCCTTCTTCCTCTTCTTCTAGGCCGCCGCGCAAGAAGACGATGATCGGGCTACCGGCAGTCCGGGCATCGGACCCCACGCGAGTCTCAACCGAGCGCGTATCTCCAACGAGGTCCGGCGAGCCGTCGTCTACTGTTGGTGGACCCGAGCCCTTTCGACGCAGACGTGGCGCCCGGGCAAGCGTTCGCATGGTCGTGCCTGTGGCCGCCCGCGGATCCGAAATCGGCGAAGACGCCTTTCTATTGACTCGACCGATTCCGGTGGCGGCCGACGAGGCGACGTTGAATGTCACGATCGGGCAGGCGGTCCATGTGAGCTCCGAGCCGCCCGATTCTGCAGCATCCAAGGCAGTCATGCGGGCCGCGGTGAGGCTGCTGGGCGATGACGAGGAAGAAGCTACAGGGCTTCGACGGACGGAGCCTCCCTCGCTGCCCGTGCTGGGCGCTGTGAGCGGCGTTGTGCTCGCATGGAACGGGCCCTTGAGTGGTCCCCTGCTGCGGCGCGCGGCACGCCTGGCGCACCGGGTGATGGTGGTCGTTTCGTCTGGGATGAGCGTGGTCGACCTGGCGCGCGTTCATACGCGCCTCGGTCGGGAGAAGGGCGTCGGCTACGTACTGGTCAACGTCAGTGATGCCTACGTCGACCTCCACGACCGTGTGGGATCCGTCGGAGAGTTCTGGGAGGGCGCCCGGGATACCGAGGGCAAAGTGCCCTAGAGGCGCGTTGCGGCTGCAATCTCTCTAGTCTATCTAGTCCTCCCTGTGTCCGACACCGACGAGCGAATGAACACGTTCCCGCCCGCGACCAAGTCCGAGTGGATCGCAAAGGTCGAGGCCGATCTCAAAGGCGCTTCGTTCGATGGGCTGCGTTCGACTGCTCCGGGCGGGCTCCCGCTCGAGCCGCTCTATACCGCCGAGGACGTCGCAGGGTTGAGTGCTCCTGGCGCGCCGGGCGTCTATCCCTATGTTCGTGGGGCCTCGCCTCTCGGTGGCTGGTTGATTCGGCAAGAATACGAGGACCCGCGGCCGAGCGTCTGCAAGGAGCTAATTCGCCAAGATGCCGAACGGGGGGTCGAAGCGCTGTGGGTGCGGCTCGGTCCGAGGACCGGATGCCGCATACTGACGATCGACGAGCTCGACGACCTGCTTGGGGCCATCGATTTGAAGACCACGTCCATTTGGGTGGATGGGGGTTCGGACGCGCTTGCGGTCGCGTCGGGTTTGCTGGCGCTGGCGCAGCGCCGCGGGGTTCCGTACACGACGCTGACGGGCGGACTGGGGTTCGACCCACTAGGTCTGCTCGCGGGAGAGGGGGCCATTCAAGGAGGGCTCCGTCCCCGGCTCGGGCAGCTTCGGGATCTGGGCTCATGGTGCTCCAGCAACGCGCCTGGTCTGCGGGCGGTCAACGTGTCGAGCTCGCCGTACGACAGCGGTGGCGCCAGCACGGTGCAGGAGCTCGCGTACACGATCGCCACTGGCCTCGAGTATCTTCGCCAGTTGACCGACGGCGGTCTGAGCGTGGACGCGGCCGCGGGTCAGATCGGGTTCAGCTACGCGGTTTCGGGGGACTTCTTCATGCAGGTGGCCAAGCTTCGAGCGGCCCGATGGCTCTGGGCCAAGGTGGTAGTGACCGCCGGCGGCGAACCGAGCGCCGCCGCGATGCAGATGCATTGCCGGACGTCGCCTTTCACCAAGACCGAGCGCGATCCCTGGGCGAACATGTTGCGAGTCACGGCGGAGTGCACGGCTGCGGTCCTCGGAGGCGCCCAAAGCATCGCGACGGCGGCGTTCGACTCCGCGATCGGCCCCGTCGATGAGCTCGCTCAACGCGTCGCGCGCAATACGCAGGTCGTCCTGCGCGACGAATCGCGCCTTGGCGAGGTCGCGGACCCAGCCGGTGGCAGCTGGTTCGTCGAGCACCTCACCGACGATCTGGCGCGTGCCGCATGGGACGAGGTTCGTTCGGTCGAGGCGGCCGGCGGAATCATCTCCGCCCTCGGCGCAGGTAGGCTCGTCGATGCGGTTGGCGAAGTCGCGGATGCGAGGGAGCAGCGTCTTGCCCGACGCACAACGCCCATCGTCGGCGTGAGCGAGTTTCCGAATCTGCACGAGGACCCTGTCGAGCGGGAGGCTGTCTCGAAGGAGGAGCTTCAGACGCTGCTCAAGGCCTCGATCGATTCCCTGGATGTCGGCGCGTACGGCGAAGGCCTACGTGCTCTCGTAGGCACCGCGAACGATGCGGGACGCGAGCCGGGCGCGCTCACCGAGGCCTGCCTCGCGCTCACGACGGGCGGGGCCGACATGTATAGCGTCGCCACGGTGTTGCAGCATGGCCAGCCCGATTTTCACGTAGAGCCGATCCTCCAGTGGAGAGCCGCAGAGTTGTGGGAGGCGCTTCGCACACGCAGCGATCGGCATTCGACGCGGCCGGTGGCGTTCTTCGGCAATCTCGGATCCGTCCCATCGCACATGGCGCGCTCTACCTGGACGCAGAATCTTCTCGCCGCCGCCGGCATCGATGCTGCGACGAACCACGGCTTTAGCGACCCCGAGGCGCTCGCCGCCGCTTGGAAGGATTCCTCCGCGGCTCTCGCTGTAATTTGCGGCAGCGACGAGAGCTACGAGACGTGGCTCGGGCCGGCCGTCGCCGCTTTGAAGGCCGCCGGATGCCCGCTGGTGCTGGTTGCGGGCCGTCCCGAAGAGCGCGAGACGGCACTGCGCGAGGCAGGGGTGAGCGACTTCGTATTCGTTGGGGCGGACGTGCTCGGGGTGATGAGCCAGGTCCTCGACTCCATAGGGGTGCGATGATGAGCCGGTTTCCTGACTTCAGCACGATCGAGTTCGACGCCCCCGTCGAGGGCAGCTCGTCGCGGCTCGCGGACTCGGGGGCCCTCGTCGGCGCGGGAGCCGACCAAGCCTGGCAGACACCCGAAGGCATCGCGGTGAAGCGTGTGTACACATCTGATGATCTCGATGCTGTCACCCATCTTCAGACCATGCCGGGGCTTCCGCCATTCCTGCGCGGCCCGTACTCCACTATGTACGTTCGCCGGCCCTGGACCATTCGTCAGTATTCGGGCTTCTCGACCGCCGAACAGAGCAACGCGTTCTATCGCCGGAACCTCGCCGCAGGGCAAAAAGGGCTCTCGATCGCGTTTGATTTGGCGACGCACCGCGGATACGACTCCGACCATCCGCGCGTAGCAGGAGACGTGGGGATGGCCGGGGTGGCGATCGATTCCATCAAGGATATGCGCATCCTGTTCGACGGCATTCCCCTCGACCAGATGAGCGTATCGATGACGATGAACGGCGCCGTGCTGCCGATCCTCGCGCTCTACATCGTCGCGGCGGAAGAGCAGGGCGTTGACCCGAAGCAGCTCACAGGAACCATCCAAAACGACATTCTCAAAGAGTTCATGGTTCGCAACACGTACATCTACCCGCCATCGCCTTCGATGCGCATCGTCGCGGACATCTTTAAATACACCTCCGCGAACATGCCGCGCTTCAACAGCATCAGTGTTAGCGGCTACCACATGCAGGAAGCGGGTGCGACGCAGGACCTAGAGCTTGGCTACACGCTGGCGGACGGTCTCGAATATGTGCGCACCGGGCTCGCGGCCGGCCTCGGCATCGACGAGTTTGCGCCTCGCGTCAGTTTCTTCTGGGGGGTCGGCACCAATTTCTTCATGGAGATTGCCAAGCTTCGGGCGGGGCGGCTCTTGTGGGCCAAGCTGATCCAGCAGTTCAACCCGAACAGCCCGAAGAGCCTCGCACTTCGCACGCATTGCCAAACTTCGGGTTGGAGCCTCACGGCGCAGGACGTCTATAGCAACGTCGTGCGCACGTGCATCGAAGCGATGGCCGCGACTCAGGGGCACACGCAGAGCCTGCATACCAACTCGCTCGATGAAGCCCTTGCGCTCCCGACCGATTTCAGCGCGCGCATCGCCCGCAACACGCAAATCTACCTCCAGCTCGAAACCGGCACCACCAGCGTGATCGACCCTTGGGGCGGGAGCTACTACGTCGAGCGGCTCACCCACGAGCTTGCGCTCCGCGCGTGGCAGCACATCAAAGAGGTCGAGGAGCTCGGCGGAATGACCAAGGCAATCGAGGCCGGGCTGCCTAAGCTTCGCATCGAGGAGGCGGCCGCGCGGACCCAGGCGCGAATTGATTCCGGCCAGCAAACGATTGTCGGAATCAACAAGCACCGTCTGGACAAGGAAGACCCCATCGAGGTGCTCAAGGTGGACAATACCGCGGTTCGGGAGGCGCAAATCGCGCGTCTTGCGGAGCTCCGAGCCGAGCGCGACGAGGCTGTGCTGACGCCGAAACTTGAAGCTTTGACCAAGTGCGCCGAAACTGGCGATGGCAATCTGCTCGAGCTGGCGGTCGACGCAGCCAGGCATCGGGCAACGGTGGGAGAGATCAGCGACGCGCTCGAACGCGTCTGGGGGCGTTACCAAGCAACGATTCGGAGTATCGAAGGCGTGTATCGAAGCGAAGTGGGTAGAGATTCGGAGGCTGTAGACCGCGTGCGACACCGCAGCGACGAGTTCTTGGCTAGGCACGGTCGCCGGCCCCGGATCCTCGTGGCCAAGATGGGGCAGGATGGTCACGATCGTGGTCAGAAGGTGATCGCCACGGCGTTCGCTGATCTCGGCTTCGACGTCGACATCGGACCGCTGTTCCAGACGCCAGAAGAGAGCGCGAAGCAAGCGATCGAGAACGACGTGCACATCGTTGGCGCAAGCTCGCTGGCCGCAGGGCACCTGACGCTGGTGCCGCAACTCAAGCAGGCGCTCAAGGACCTTGGCGGGGAACACATTCTCGTGGTCGTGGGCGGCGTGATCCCGCCGGCCGACTACGACGCCCTGCGCGATGCCGGAGCCGTCGCGATCTTCGGGCCAGGCACGGTCATCGCCGATGCCGCGATCGAGCTGCTCGAGCAGCTCGATGCCCAACTCGGGGGGTCGTGAAGCGCCTCGACGCGAAGGCGTACGTCGACGGAGTGCGCGGAGGCGACCGCGCGACCTTGGCGAGAGCGATCACGTTGATCGAAAGCGAGCAACCGGCGCATTCCGAGCTGGGTCAGGAGGTGCTCGAGGCGCTGTTGCCTCACACGGGTGGGGCGCACCGAGTTGGGATCAGCGGGGTACCTGGCGCCGGCAAGAGTACCTTCATCGACGCGATCGGCACGATGCTCACTGGCCAGGGACATCGTGTGGCGGTCTTGACTGTCGATCCCTCCAGCAGCATCAGCGGCGGAAGCATCCTCGGCGACAAGACCCGAATGTCGACGCTCAGCAACGATCCCGACGCGTTCATCCGCCCGTCGCCCACGAGCGGGACCCTCGGTGGGGTCACCGCAAAGACCCGCGAAACCATTCTCCTGTGCGAGGCCGCGGGCTTCGACGTCGTGCTCGTCGAGACCGTAGGCGTGGGTCAATCGGAGACCATCGTAGCCGGGATGGTGGACTTCTTTCTCGTGCTGCTAATCGCGGGCGCCGGCGACGAGCTTCAGGGCATCAAGCGCGGCATCCTCGAGGTGGCCGACATGCTCGCGATCAACAAGGCCGATGGTGACAACCGGCCTCGCGCCACACGTGCGCAAGCTTCCTACCAAAGCGCGTTGCGTCTGATGCGAGGTGACAGTGTGCCACCCGTCGTGATCTGCAGCGCCCTCGAGAAGACGGGGCTGAACGAGCTGTGGGCACTAGTGGTCGAGAGCCGTCGTGATTTGGAGCGTTCCGGGGAGCTCCAACGGAGGCGGCAGGTCCAGCAGGTGCGATGGATGTGGGACATCATCGAAAACGGGCTCCGCCGAGCGCTTCGGGGTGACCCGGACTTGTCCGCCTTGATCACACAGCTCGAAGATGCCGTCGGTCACGGGCGCGCAACCCCAAGTTCCGCAGCATTGCAGTTTCTGGGGCGGTTCGCGGATCGCGCAGCAGACGTGCTCAAGCGCGACTGAGCTCGTCCGCGGAGTCGGCGCTGTTCGCTCCGGATTTGCCCGTCGGTTTCGGGGCTGGCCCAAGGAGATCGGCCAACCACCGCAGGTCATCACTGTGCGAGAGGGAGTGTTTGATGACCATGGTGAGGGGCGCGGAGACGAGCGCGCCGACCGGGCCCAACAGCCAACCCCACACCACCATGGAAACCAAAACGACTAGCGCGGAGAGTCCCAGCGCATGGCCCATTACCCGCGGCTCGACGGCGCCCACCGACAGATTGATCGCCCCGAATCCGGCTGCGACCACAAGCGCCTGCCCGGGCCCGAGCTGAATCAGCGCGAGCGTGATGGGCGGCACTGCTGCGATGATCTGGCCGACCGTTGGTATGTAGTTGAGCAGGTACGCGAGCAAACCCCAAAGCACCGGGACGTCGACGCCGCGCCACCAGCACCACACGAACACGAGCGCACCCGTCAGCAGGCTCATCACCGTTTTGGCGACCAGATAGGTATTGACCTCGTGTGCGGCGGAAGAAAGGTCTTCGATTTGGCTCGGCGTTGCGATTTTGGCGAGCTTCTCGCGAAGTCCGGTCGACTCGAAGAGCATGAAAGCGACGATGAGCAGGACCAGAACCATCTGCGACACGAAGGAAGCTGCTGATTGGGCCATGGTGGTCGCAAGGTTCAGCATCCAGGTTGGCTCGGAGAAATCATAGATCGATTCGAGGTGGAGCCCGTAACCGGCCAGCCAGATCTCGAGTTGTTCGATCTGGCCGGAGAGCATGGAGGCGTACTCGGGCACTCGTTCGGTGAACGTCGCTACCGCGGCAGCGAGCGGGAAACCTAGGGCGGTGCCGGCCGCGATGTCCAACATTAGCCCCGACGAGACCGCAAAGAGCCGTGGGACGCCGCGATCGCACAACCAAATCACCAGGGGCGCAGTCACGATGGCGATGAACGTGGCGACGAGCACGGGCACCAACAGCGGCGCAGCGAGCTTGATGCCGCCTCCGATCACGATGATCGAAGCGCCGATGAGAACGACACGTCCGTCTTTGGCTACAGCCACCCTCTCAATGTAGCCCGGATCAGGAAGGCGCGCGATCCAGCAGCTCGAGCTGGGTGCCATTCACCCGTAGGCCGGCCGTACCGTCGATGATCGCGCGCAGCTCGCCGCCGACCAAGATGTCACGCCAGCCCTTGGACAGGCGGGACTTTTGGTGGAGTACCAGGCTGGTGACGTCGTCGCGGGTGCCGAGCACGCTCATGTCCAGACCCTCTTCGCCGGCGCGTTGAGCGAGCCACGCGAGACACAGGGCCACCACGCCGTCGACGTCGGGCAAGTTCTCGGGCCTCTTGGGAGGCAGACGGACCGCTTCCTTCGGAAGCTGAGTGCCGCGTTGGATCGCGGCGAGGAGTTGGTCCGCTTGCTTGAAGCGCCGGAGGTCGAGGTTCCGGACGCCTCGCAGCTGTTCGATGTTGCGTGCAGGGCGCTGGGCGAGCGCTAAGAGCGGCATGTCCGATAGCACCGTTCGCGGCGGACGGTTTTGCTTCTTCGCGACCTGGTCACGCCACGCGGCGAGTTCTTGCGCGACCCCGCGCGCCCGGCCGTTGAGTTTGGTTTTGCCGCGCAACTTCCACCAGAGGGTCTCGGCGTCGGGCGGAGTTCTGTCTTTCGAACGTAGGCGCTCGATCTCTTCCTCGGCCCACTCGAGCCGGCCGCGCTCCTCGAGCCGGCCGACCAACGTGTCGCGTAGCTCCAAGAGATGATCCACGTCCGATGCGGCGTAACGGAGGTCCGCATCGGGTAGGGGGCGGCGGGTCCAGTCGGTGAGCTGGGAGCTCTTGTCGAGCTGAACGCCCAAGAACCCCTCGACCAGCCTGCCGAGTGAGCTCGTTCGATACCCACAGAAAAGCGCTGCGATCTGGGTGTCGAACATGCGGTTGGGCACAGTGCCGGTCGCGAGCTCCAAGATCTCCAGATCTTGAGAGCCGGCGTGCATCACGCATACCGAGTCGGTATCGAAAGCCCGGCGGAGGGCGTGCACATCGACCGCAAGCGCGTCGACCAGCGCGATGCGGTCTAGGGTGGCGAGTTGCACGAGCGCAAGCTGAGGAAGGTACGTCCGCTCTCGATGAAACTCGGTGTCGAGCGCGTATGCGCTGGCGTTGGACAGCTCATCGACGAGCGCATCGAATTCTGCTTGGTCGGTAATCCAGTCGAAGTCGGCCACGAGGCTACCTTAGCGCATCGGGCGCGGACCGCCCGGTCATGGGCAATAGGCGCGACCCGGGTGCGGCCGTTCGAGCCAGCGCTCTCGGCGCTCGAGCCAGCGCTCCACCTCGGCGTCCATCGGCCCGGCCGCCTCGCGAGCTTCTTCGTGCGTCACGATCTTGGCGTTCGCGTCCTTGCGTTTGGGAGCCAGGGGTAGTGGACGCACACCTGCCGCCTTCAGCTTGTCCCGCCGCCACGGATACATTGGCGGCGAGTCGCGACACCCCTGCGCAATGTCATCGGGGGTGCAGAAGAATCGGAGGTGAAGGTGGTCATCGTGGGGATAGCCCGGCTGGCAGGTCATGTCGGCGAATCGCGCGACGGTTCCCGTTGGTGCGCCGTGTCCGCGCGCGTATTCGAGCAATAGCGTCCTCAGGTGTTCAGCCAGGAAGACATGCTGCAGCGCCGCCTCCTCGTCCTCGATGAGCGTCTGCACAAAGAGCCACGTGCGCGGGACATCGAGCTGCAGGGCCACATCGTCTAAAGGGTCCGCCAAGTCTCGGAAATCCACGCCCGCACCGCTCGGATCGAAGAACGCTCCCACACTTTCGATCGGCTTTGCATCCGGGCCGAGCTGGTAGAAGAGCACGTCGACATCGCGTCCGCTTTGGTGCGAGCGGTGGTGGGGAATCGGGCCCCCGTGCGCGCGGCTGAGGTCATTGATCGTCACGGGAAGGCCGCCGAGCTCCCGGTGGACCCGGCTCCCGGCGTCGACGAGGCCGTGAACCATCTCCAAGGTGCCGTAGCGCGCGTTCGGATCACGCCCGGGATTGAATCGCAGCCCGGGCGCCGCCAACGGAAGAGGTACCCCGCCACGCAGCGAGCCGTCGTTGGGGTTCCTCTCGGATGTCGAGTCGAAGGCGCTCCAGTCGATCGCGGCAGGGCCCGGCGGGGTTGGCGTCGATGCCGCCGGCTCCTTGGGCAAGCTGCACCCCGTGGTCGCCGCCAAGATCAGCGCAGTCGCGAAGAGCTCGTCGGGGCCCATTACGGATCGACCGGGTGAAGCACCGAAGCAAATACGTGGGTGGCCATCTGGAGGAGCAGCTCGAGGAACGACTCCAGGTCGAGCTCTTGGCGCTCGGCCCAGTCGAGACTCGAGGCCTCGAGGTAACCGAGCCAGCCTCGAAGCCGCAGCCGCGTTGCGGGGTCGTCTGCACGGGCGCCAAATCGCGACAATCGGGAAAGCAACCGATCGACGAGCGTCTTGCGTGTGCTCTCGATGATCTCGGCGACTTCAGGGTCGGTGCCGATGCCGCCTCGGAGGAGGAAGGCATAGGCGACCCGTCGGCGAGACACGTACTCGAGGAAAGCACGAAGCGCGATTCGCGCGCCCGCTGGATCGGGCTCCGGACCGGTTCCATGTTCGTCGATGTTGGTCGCCTCGAGCAGCTGGCGAGCAGCCTCCTGTACGGAAGCCACGTAGAAAGCGCGTTTGCTCGGGAAGTAGTGGTACAGCAGGCCCTTCGAAATCCCCGCACGTCTCGCGATCTCGTCGATGGAGATCTCATCGTAGGTTTGGTCGCCGAACAACTCGAGGCCCAATTCCAGCAGCTGCTGGCGGCGGACATCGACTTGTAAGCGTGTGCGTACCGGCTCCGACATTGCGGGAGGAGTATAGCCCAGCTTTGTTTGCGTTTGGAGAAGCAATTCCCCATGCTCCGCCCGTGCGTGAGGCGGTGCAGCAGCTCATTGACGATGTTCTCAGCCCACTCCTCGAAAGGGACGCAAGTAGCATCGAGTTGCTGGCGGCGAGCGAGGATGAGGTGGTGGTTCGCGTGACGGGCCGTGCGGCGTTCGGTGTCGGCGCTGAGTTCGTCCGAACGGGGGTCATCGAGCCGGCTCTACGAAAGGTCGTGGGCGAAGAGTGCACGATCCACATCAAGAAGACGGTTCCGACTGCCAAGCGGCGCGCGTGATGACATGTACGATCTAGATGAGACGATCCGCGAGAGGCGGTCGGTGCGGGGCTTTCTACCGAAGCCCGTGCCGCGCGAGACCCTCGAAGATGTCTTGGCTCTCGCGCAGCAGGCCCCGAGCAACTGCAACGTGCAACCATGGCGCGTCTACATCGCATCGGGAGAGTCGCTGAAGAGTTTGCGAATGGCTCTCGTCGAGGCGGCGATGTCGGGCGCTTCGCCAGTGATGGTGGCGCCTGTCGACGAATTCGTAGGAGCATATCGCGACAGGCAGGTCGCGTGCGCTGTCGAGCTCTACGGCAAGATGGGGATTGCCCGCGATGATCGAGCGGGGCGCTTGAAAGCCGCCCTTCGCAACTTCGAATTTTTCGATGCTCCGCACGTAGCGTACATCTGTATGGCGAGGAGCTTCGGGATCGGTGTGGCTCTCGACGTCGGGATGTACGTGCAGACCTTGATGCTCGCGATGCAGTCCCGCGGCATCGGCTCGTGTGCGCAGGCGGCGTTACGTGCCTTCCCCGAGCTAGCAGCCGCGCACCTCGGTATCCCGGATGACGAGCAGATCCTTTGCGGACTGTCGTTCGGCTACGAAGACCCGACGGTGCCGGCCAACCAAACGCGTCAGCCACGCGACCCGCTGCACAGCAACGTATTCTTTCGCGGAGATGCCGGCTAGCGGCCTTTGAATTCGCCCTCGCGCCGCTCGACGAACGAGCGGATCCCCTCGGCCGCGTCTTCTGTGTCCATGAGCTCGCGTGCGATCACGAGGAGCTCGGCGGCTGCCGCGTCGGTACCTTCGAGTTGGGCCGTCCGCGATGAGCGAAGGGTCGCCCAGACACCCAGGGGTGCGCGCTTGGCTACCGTTCGTGCGATTTCGATGGCTTTGTCTCGCAGCTCGGCGGCTGGGACGACCTCCTGAACCAGGCCGAGTCGGAGGGCCTCCACCGCGTCGAACTTGTCGCCGGTGAGGAGCCAGCGCATGGCGTTGCCCCATCCAGCAATCTCCGGGAGCCGGATCGTCGCCCCTCCAAACGGGAAAATCCCCCGGTTGATCTCGATTTGCCCGAAGCGCGTTCCCTCGGCTGCCAGACGAATGTCGGAGGCGAGGAGGAGCTCGATACCGATGGTGAGGCACCAGCCCTGCACCGCCATCACGAGAGGCTTCTTCCTCCTGGGTTCGTGGAGGCTCAACACGTCGACCGAGCCCTTCGGGAACAACGGCTCGCCGCCTCGGACGGCTGGGCCCACCTCCGCCAGGTCGAGCCCGGCCGTGAAGTGGTCACCATTCGCATAGAGAACGGCGCACCAAAGCGACTCGTCCGCTTCGTATTCGGTCACCGCCTCCGCAAGCTCCCGGAGCATGCGCACGTCGAAGGCGTTCATCTTGTCGGCGCGATCGAGGATGATGTGAAAGATGCGGTCGTCGCGTTTCGTCACCACCCGGGGTCGTTGGTCGGTCATGGGGCGCGATCGTACTGGACCGCCGTCCCGTACGCCAGCACCTCGACGGTGCCGGTGCCCTCGTTGCCCGCCGTGTTCGAGATGGTCGATGTTTCCAGTCGCGTATTGATGTATGCGTGTGCGTCAGGCTGGGACTCTTTCATGCGGAGCACCGCTTCGCGCCGCGCGCGATCGATGAGCGACGAGTAAGATCGGATCTCGCCACCGAAGATCATTCGAAAGCCGCTCACGAAGCGCTTGAAGTGGTCGACAGAGATGACGACCGACCCGGTGGCCAAGCTTGCTGATCGTATAGGACCGGCTGCGCCCGACTCCTTGGTAGAGAGGGCCGGCTGGCTTCTAAACCGCAACTCGCGCTCGACGATGTTCTCGTAGTGGTTGCGTTCGATGCGCGAGCCCACGAGCCTCCCGATGACGATGAGGAGAATGGGAAGCCCAAAGTAGATTAGGAGCTCGGTCGACATCGTGTGGCTACTCGACCACGACGGCCGTGCCGTATGCGAGAATTTCTGAAGCCCCCTGCGCGACTGAAGATGTCGTGAACCGCACGTTGATCACGGCATTCGCGCCTAGCCCTTGCGCTTGGGTGACCATTCGGCTGGTGGCCTCCGCGCGGCTCTCTTGCAGGAGCTCGGTGTAGCCTTTGAGCTCTCCGCCGACGATGTTTTTGAGACCGGCAGCGAAATCACGGCCGAAATGCTTCGCACGTATTGTGCTTCCTTGCACCAGGCCGAAGTGCTGCAAGATTCGTCGGCCTGGCACGCTGTCGATATTGGTGAGAATCAAGAGCGCCTCCCTCCGTGCCCCTTGTAGCAGACCCCCCCGGATGCATGCTATGGCTGCGCGGTGAAACTCTGCGTCATTGGTACAGGATATGTCGGCCTCGTCACCGGTACGTGCTTTGCAGCCACAGGTCAGCGCGTGGTCTGTGTTGATAAGGACGCGTCGAAGATCGAGCGCCTGCAGCGCTACGAGGTTCCCATTTACGAGCCCGGCCTCCAGGAGCTGGTCGAGGAAAACGCAAAGTCGGGACGACTGACGTTCACGACGGACCTCAAATCCGCCGTTCGGGATGTAGATCTAGCCTTCATCGCCGTTGGCACACCGCCCACGCATGATGGCGAGGCAGACCTGAGTGCGGTGTTCGCCGTGGCTGAAGAGCTTGCCAAGCATGCGACCCACGATCTCGTCATCGTCAACAAGAGCACCGTGCCGGTCGGCACGAACGCGCAGGTTCAGAAGCTGGTTGCGGACGCGGAGCACGACGTTCAGGTCGCGTCGAACCCCGAGTTTCTGAAAGAAGGTGGGGCAATCGGCGATTTCATGTATCCCGATCGCATCGTAGTTGGCGTGCGCGCGGGGCACGACCGAGCCCGACGACTGATGGACAAGGTCTACCACCCACTCAACCTCTCGTGCACCAAGATTGTCTGGATGAACCCCGAGAGCGCCGAGGTGACCAAGTACGCCGCCAACACGATGCTCGCGATGCGCATCTCGTTCATGAACGAGTTGGCGGTCCTGTGCGAGGAAGTCGGTGCGGATGTGCAGAGCGTGCGTCACGGGGTCGGTAGCGACCCCCGTATCGGCTCCCAGTTCCTACACGCTGGGCCCGGGTATGGCGGCTCGTGTTTTCCCAAAGACGTGAAGGCGTTGGTCGCCACCGCGCGGCGATATGGGATCGAGCTCGAGCTCGCCGATGCGACCAACCGCGTCAACGTTCGTCACCGAAGCTTCTTGGTGCGCAAGCTCAAACGCCATTTTGGCAACGAGCTCTCGGGCAAACGGATCGCGATTTGGGGACTGGCTTTCAAGCCGGGTACGGACGACATCCGCGAATCTCCGTCGATCACCACGATCGAGTTCCTCCTCAACGAGGGCTGTGAGGTAGTCGGCCACGATCCGGAAGCCATGGAGAACATTCGGGAGATGTTCGGCGAGAGCGTCACGCTCGTCGACGATGCGTACGATGCCGTCAAGGACGCCGACGCGCTCATGCTGTTGACCGAGTGGCGCGAATACCAGTTCCCGGAGTTTGATCGCATCCGCGATCTCATGCGCACGCCTGTGATCCTCGATGGCCGCAACATCTGGGGCACCTACAACTTAGCCGCGCAAGGCTTCGAGTACGCTGGCGTTGGTACGCAGAGCGAATCTGGCTGACGGCTCATGTGTGGGCGATATACGCTAGCCTGCCCTGACGAAGAAAGCCTCATCCGCGACTTACCGTTCGACGCCTTCAGCGAGACGCGGATCCAGTTTCGGCCGCGATACAACATCGCTCCAGGTCAGCAGAGCCCCGTAGTTTACCTCGAGCGCGGCAAGCCCATCCTGACCGACGCGCTCTGGGGCATGGGTCGCTTCGGGGGAGGGCTCGCGATCAACGCCCGTTCGGAGACGGCCGAGCGCACCGCCTTGTTCCGTGATGCCTTTCGCGACGGCCGATGTCTCGTCCCGGCGGATGGGTTCCTCGAATGGCGGAAGGAAAGGCGCGTCAACCAACCCTACCTGTTTCGACGGACCGATGGAAAGCTCTTCGTCATGGCGGGCCTTTGGCAAGACGGCCATTACGTCGTCGTCACTAGGGCGTCACAAGGAGTGGTGTCCGAGATTCACCACCGAATGCCGGTTCTTTTGGCAGGCGCTGCAGTGCGCCAATGGCTTACCCAGGGCGAGTTCGGCGAGCCGCCCGACCTCACAAGGGCCGCTGTCTCTCTGCGAATCAACCGAATCGACAACGACGACCCCGGCTGTCTGGACCCCGTCCCCCAAGGCACCTTCAACTTCGACTAGATCGTGTCCCAGCGGAAGCCTTCGGCTTCGAACGCATCCTCGGCCAGTCCCTTCAGCATCTCGTCGTCGTTGCTGTCGATGCGGCGGAAGTTGCGCTTGATGCGCACCTTTGCTGCCCGCGTGAACATCTTGAGGATGTCGATTTCCAACGCAGCGCTGTCCGTCCCGTTGGCGTCGATCGAGGCCTGCACGCGGCTGATCGTCGCGGCCATGACGAAGAGGTCGATCATGATTTCGGCGAGCCGGTGGCTGGCCAACTGCTTGCCGATGATGCCCTTGCCGTGCTTGCGGAGAATCTTGTCGGTCGCCTGCGCGAGGTAGCGGGTTTCCTCTTCGAATACCTGCGCCTGTTCTTGAATGGACTCGTGCAGCCCCTCGAATTTGGCCTCGCTCCCGATGCCGGTCCGAAGGGCGGCGTGCTTTCGCGCGTAGTCCGAAAGAACACCGAAGCCCTTGATTGGGTCGTTGAAGATGTCCTTCATGGTCGCCGAGATCTCCTGGAGTTGGCTGGCGACGTCGTTCATTGCGGTCAGAGCGATGAGCAACCTCAAGATCTCGCTCGTCCCCTCGAAGATGCGGTTGATTCGGCAGTCGCGAACGATGCGCTCATAGGGAAACTCGCGCATGTATCCGTTGCCGCCCGCGATCTGCAGAGCTTCATCCGCCGTGCGCCCCAGGCACTCCGTTGCGTAGACCTTCGAAATGGCTGCTTCGACTTGGTACTCCTTGTACCCGGCGTCGATGAGCCCACCGACCATGGTCACGGCGGCTTCGGCCGTGTAACAGTCGACGACCATTTGAGCGACCTTCTTCTTGATCAAGCCGTAGCTCGAAATCGCGGAGCCGAAAGTCTTGCGTTCGTTCGCCTGCTTGGTCGACATCGCGATGAGGTTCTTCATCGCGCCCACCGAGCCGCCGCCGAGCCCCGTGCGCCCGCTGTTTAGAATCGCCATCGCGACCTTGAAGCCCTGACCGACTTCGCCGAGGACGTTGCTGGCGGGCACCTTGACGTTGTCCAAGTGCACGGTGGTCGTCGAGCTCGACCGCAGACCCATCTTGTCTTCGTGTGGCCCGACGCTCACTCCCTCCATGTCGGTGGTCACGATGAAGCCAGTCATTTTTCCCCGGCCGCCTTCCTCGGGCGTCTTGGCGAATATCGTGAAGAAGTCAGCGATGCCGCCGTTGGTGATCCACAGCTTGTTTCCGTTGAGGACCCAGTGATCGCCGTCTTTGACCGCGTTGGTCGTCACTGCGGCCGCGTCCGAGCCCGCGCCGGCCTCGGTGAGGCAGTACGCCGCGATCATTTCGCCGCTCGCGAGCTTTTCCATGTACCGGCTGTTCTGGTCTTCGGTGCCAAAGAGCAGCAGGCCGCGCATCCCGATCGAGCTGTGCGCACCGATCGTCACGGCGATCGATGCGTCGTATTTCGCGATCTCTTGCAGCGTCCGCGAGTACGCCATGTTGCCGAGGCCCATCCCGCCGTGCTCTTCGGGGATCACCAGACCGAACATCCCGAACTCCTTGAGCTCGCCGAGGAAGTCCTCGGGCAGCCCACCGTCGACGTCCCACTTCCGGAAGTCCTCGGTGCGGGTGCCGAGCAGACCTTCGAGCGCGCCCGAGATGTCGCCGAGCGTTTCCTTTTGCGCGTCGGAAACAGTCGGGAAGGGGAAGATGACGTCCTGTTCGATGCGTCCCATGCACAAAGATCGCATGAAGCTCGTGGTTTCTTTGTCGGCCACTGGTCGCTCCTTTTTCGAGGGGTTCAATCATGCACGGGTTGCAGCCGCGCGTCCATGGCTCCTTTAACGCAAAAGGGACCGCCAGCTTTCGCACGACGGTCCCTCTGTATAGCTCGGTGATGCGAGCTGTTGGCTACTCGGCCGGCTCTTCCGCCGGCTCTTCCGCCGATGCGGTAGCCGCAGAGTCCGACTTGTTCTTGTTCTTGCCCATGACACCCCAGAAGGCGGTGCCAGCGCCAAGGCGCCATGCGAAGTTCGCGCCGGAGGCCCCCTCCCCGAAGTTGATGCCCGGCCCGAGGTCGAAGAAGAACCAAGGCTCCACGTTATCGCTTGCCTTGATCTCCACCCCCATACGAATGAGCAGAGGTATCTGACCGGAGTTCTCGAAGCCGCTGTTGATGTAGCCCTTGACGATGAAGGCACCGCCGACGACCACGTTGACTCGCTCGTGCACGTCGAGCGAGACTGGGACCAGCGCCTCACCCGCGATGCCAAAGGTGAAGCTATCGCGGCGGTTGCCGGCGATCAAGATGCCCGGCTTGGCCAGAATGGCGATGTCCGCTGGTGACCTTGGCATGCTCCCTCGTCGCGAGGTGCCAGCGGACCATGCCGTCGACGCCGAGACCGATCTTGATGTGCCGCCCGAAGCCTCCCCTTCTCTCGGCGGCCGGCCAGTCACCGTAGACGAGCTCACCTGCCAAGCCCCAGTCGAGGTTGTCCTTACCCTTGTTCCACCATTCGTACATGACGCTCGGGTAACCGACGCCGCCGCTGTGGACCATATCCTGTTCAAGCTTCTTGCCGCCGATCACCGAGTTTTGCGGTCCGGCCAAGGCAGGGCTCGCCACTGCGAGCACCAACGCGAATACACCAATTGCTCTTGCTGTCATTGTTCCAGCTGCTCCTTCTTCCCCGTAAGGTGGCGCAACCTTAGGGCACAACCACCTACCTTGCCAGCGATTATCTAGGTGAAGCGGAAGCACAGCGATTTTTCGAATTCATCAATCATTGCAGCAGCATCCAGTGCTTTGTGGCTCGATGTATCGAAAGCGATCGCACGGACCGCGACTCTATCGGACCCATTTAGCCGTTTGCCACCGGCGGCCACGGCTGCAGGTCGAGCAGATCCTTCACGCGAATCTTGCCTGTCTCACGCACGCCGGTAGCCGCGTCCGCGATGGTCCACGAATGGGTAGGCTGACCCATCGGCTGAGACTCGACGAAGATGCACCGAAGCTCGCCCTCCTCGAAGTGGCATTGCTCTTGGATGGCGCGGAGAAGCTGCATGTTGTGCAGATGTCCCTCGCCGAAGTTCCACCCGATGACGATTCCCGCGACCAACTCGCCGTCGAGGTATTCGTAGTCGTCGATGTCGTCGACGGCCTTGGGCAGCAGGGATTGTAGGCACCGCCCGTGCAGATGCATCGCGCGGAAGCCGAGCACCTTGGAGAGCGTTGCGATGATCGTTTCCTCGTCGAGGAACTTGCGCAGCTGGTCCGGAAGGCGCGGGCGCGGCCTTGGTGAGGTGCGCGTCCAGCTTCTTCGAGGAATCGCCTTTGAACAGCCAGACGCTATAGGCCCAGTTCCCGGCGTAGTAGCGCATCGAGGATAGGAACGAGACGCGCGAAGGCACGAGGTTGCCCACAAGAGGCAGGCCCACCAGCGTAACTGCGAGAAACGCGATGAGGAGTGGCGAGCCCACGCTGAACGCACTCACGTCCGCGTAAGGACCAAACAGGACGAACGCGCCGTACACCATGATGATGTTCCATTCGATGGGAACGCCCATCGGGATGCTGCTCGTGATGAAGGTGTGAAAGAGAAGCATGACGACGAGCGCGATGGTTGTCGTCGTTCCTCCATCGCTCAACACGAGGACTATCGGAAACGTCAACTCCACCGCTGTTCCTGCGTGCGCCATCAAGTGGGTGAGCCGGGAAGGGCGCAAGTCGTCGGGGTAGCTGCGGTACAAGAGCTTGCGAATCGACCCGATGTTCGTCAGCGGACTGTTGCTCTGCATCACCGCGACGACAGACGGAAAGTGATGATTGAGCTTCGATGTCGCGGCCCACATCCAGATGGCAACCCATACGAGCTTGGACCCTGCGAGCCAATCGTCAGCGAACATGAAGCATACCAGCACCGTGTAGAAGTGCTCGGCCCGCGACGCGAGGAAGAGGGTCTTATCCGTGACGCCGAGCAGGGGAAGGAGAATGACGGTCGGAAGGAAGAGCTCGACGGAAAGCTCCGGCGCGACCAAGGCGCGGAACAAGAACCCCATGTGCGCGAGGTAGAGCAAGACATCGAACGGGGTGCGCTTCGAACCGCCGAAGATTGGCAGCCCCGGAAACAAGGGAACCTTGATCGTGCCCGGTCTGCAGAAATAGAGGGCGCCGCCGAATGGTGGATTGTATCGCCCGGTGAGCGGGCCGCTGCCACAGCCGAGGCCGAGACCTTCGAAGGCCATGCTCCACAGGATTGCCTTCTGAAACGCGATGGGCTCGTAGTACCAAGAGCCGAAGCTGCCGAGATCGCCGAGGCCCGGGGTGAACGAACAGAAGAACGTCCACATCCAGACGTAGAAGACGACCTTGAGGAGGTACACGATATAGATGGGCCAAGGGGTTCCGTAGCCTTGTAGGGCCCAGGCTTGGCACACCATCTTCACGCGCTCGGGAAATGGCTTCGTTTGCCACTCTGCGATGTCGTAGGGGGGCGGGATGGGCGTCAGCAGGGGCATGGGCGCCATGCTATCGATCTGCGGGCCACCTGTCACCGCTATCGACCTCGACGCGCGCAAGCCGTGCGCCACCACTCGAGCGGCCGGGATGGCCCCAATCGGCGTCCTATGGCAGGTTGATCCAAGCGAGGACGAGATGGGTACCAAGAAGGAAGAGAAGTCCGGTAGGCGAGACGCGCTTCCGCCCCTTGGGCGCGACGCGGTGGCCCCGAAGAGGCCAAGGCTGAAGAAGGCGGAATACGAAGAAGCCCTGGGGGATTTTCAGGTGGAGTTGGTCAAGCTTCAGAAGTGGATTCGCACGCAAGGGCTCAAGGTCGTCTTGATTTTCGAGGGCCGAGATGCTGCGGGCAAGGGCGGGGCGATCAAACGCATCACACAAAGCCTCAACCCCCGTATCTGCCGGGTCGAGGCGCTCGCCACGCCGACGGAGCGGGAGCGGACGCAGTGGTATTTTCAGCGCTACGTGCAGTATCTGCCAGCGGCAGGCGAGATGGTCTGCTTCGACCGTAGTTGGTACAACCGCGCCGGCGTGGAGTACGTCATGGGTTTCTGCACCGAGCAGGAGTATCGCGAGTTCCTCCGCTCGTGCCCCGAGTTCGAGCGTATGCTCGTCCGGTCGGGGATCATCTTGATCAAGTACTGGTTCTCCGTCAGTGACGAAGAGCAAGAGCGCCGCTTTCAGAAGCGAATCGAGGACCCTATTAGGCGCTGGAAGATCAGCGAAATGGACTTGAAATCGCGCAGCCACTGGATCGACTACTCCAAGGCCAAAGATCAGATGTTCGCACACACGGACATCAAGCAGGCGCCTTGGTACGTCGTGCATGGGGATGACAAGCGGCGGGCGCGCCTCAATGTGATCGCGCACCTGCTCAGCTTGATCCCCTATCAAGAAGTTCCTCAGCCCCACCTCGAGCTTCCCGAGCGACAGAACAACATCAAGTACATGAGGCCGCCCCTTGACGACCAGACCTTCGTTCCCGAGGTATTCTGAGTACTGACTTTTCTATGAAGCCCGCTTTCCGCCGTTCCATGCGACCAGCCTCCGTGGCTCTCAGCACCTGCCTGGAGGTGCAGGTTGGGTGTACCGGCCTCCTTCAACATCTTGGCGCCCCTTGGGTCACCCGGCACATCGCCGCCGAGTTCGATCTCGACGCGGCACAGACGGTAGCCACGCGCGCTTCTGTCGACCGGATCATGGCAGCCGCTCCCGAGGCCTTGAGCACGAGGATCGACATGCTCGTCGCCACGGTCGATACCGCAATCGCCAAAGGGCTGACCGAGGAGAAGTTGATCGGGATGGAGCGTCAGGTCGATGCCCTGCTCGACATCGTTGCAGGGGGCATCATCGACGAAGCGGCTCCGATTCTGGCAACCTTGCGAGACGAACAGATCAACTTCGTCGAGGCCCGCATCGAGACACGCCTCGATGAGGCGAGGGAGCGACTTGCGGAGCCCAAGAATGAGCGCCTCGAGAAGCGCCAAGATGCCTTCATGGAGGCGGTGGAAGATTGGTCGGACAGTCTCACCGACGGCCAGGAAAATGCTCTGCGAAGATTCGTGGCGGGCCTTCCGGACGAGGCGGCGGCGCGTCTCGCGACCGATGAGCGCCGTTTGGAAAGAATGGGCGTGCTGTTTCGAAAACATCCGGGCGCCCAGGCGATTCGTGACGGGCTCTGGAATGAATGGAAGACCCGCGAGGACTGGGGCCCGCAAGCGCGTCCGCCCGAAGCGCGCAGAGCCGAGGGCCGCCAAGCGCTGCTGTTTGTCTACGGCCTTCTCGATGCCCAGCAAAAGGACCACGCAAGCCAACACCTCCACGAGCTGCACGACAAGGCGAAGGCGTTCTTGGGCACCGCCGGCTCATAACGAGGGGGCAGTCCCCTTGTTAGAAGAGCCAGCCTAGGTAGAAGTTGAGGACTTGGCGGTTGGTTCGGAACACCGTCTTCGTGATGCTGTTCAAGTTGACGGTGTAGCTGACATCGAAGTTCAGCGGGCCGAGGTCAAACTGAATCCCGAACCGCGCTCCCGCGACGTAGATCGCTAGTGGGTACCCAGGGATATCTTTGGGCTTGAACCGGAGCCCCTTCCGGTTGCCCTCCAGGTCAACGAAGCCTCGAATGTTGAAACTGCTGACCCAGCCTCCGTACAAGAAGATCTTGAAATAAGGATTCTGGTAGGGGACGTAGCCCCCGGTCAACGGGATCTCGAGCGAGTTCATTCTGGCTGTCTGGCCGAGCAGCGCCTCTATGACGTCGGTGTCCCGTCCCTGCGCTTCCGCGATTAACGCGAGCTCCTCGCTGAACTCGAAGTAGAAGCGACTGAAGCCCATGCCCATCTCGCCGAAGAACTTGCCGAAGGTGACCCGTGCAGCAAGGTTCATGCCCCAGTTGGGGAAGAATGCGGGGTCGCCGCCGCCCACCGAGCCTAAGAGCACTGGAGGGACGTCGTCGGAATAAATATCGATGAAGGGGACCCGGGACACGAACCTCGAGCTGCCGACGCCAACGGAAACCTTGATGTCCAGCTTGGGCACGGCCGACGCGGAGCTCGGCGCAAGCCACGCCGAGGCGCAGAGCGCGAGGACAGTGAGGGCAGGGAATAGTTTCCTTAAAGACATCATGCGGGGAAGTAGTACTCCTTGCCGTCGATGATGAACCTCTTGTCCATGATGCGAGGCCACATCGGTTTCACCTTGAGCTTGTTCTTTTGCCACGCCTCGTGCTCTTCGTGGAGCTTCTCGTAAAGCTCCGGCATCTGCTCCTTCAGATTGATCTCTTCTGACTCGTCGGTGATGAGATTGTAGAGCTCGGCCCAACCGTCTCGCGTGCTGAGGATGAGCTTGTAGTCACCATCGCGAATCGCCCAGATGTGATCGGCTCGCCAGAAAAGGGATTGGTGTGGTCGGTCCTTGTTCTTGCCGGTGACGTACGGCACCAGATCGACGCCGTCATACTCGCGGTCGCTTGGGAGGACGCCGCCCGCCGCTGCCACCGAAGTCGCGAAGATGTCGGTTGCGGACACTGGGTACTCGTAACGCGTGCCCGCCGGAACGTGCCCTTTCCACTTCATCATGAAGGGAATTCGGATGCCGCCTTCGAACTGCGTGAGCTTCCCCGCCTTGAGGGGCCCATTGTCCGTGGCGTGCGTGTACGAGGCACCGCCGTTGTCGCTGATGAAGAAGATCAGAGTGTCGTTTTCGATGCCGAGGTCTTTGATCTTCTGAGTGATCTCGCCGATCGCATCATCGAGCGAGGAGATCATCGCGTAGTACACGCGCTTGTTCTCGTCTTCGACCTGCGGGTACATGCAGTAGTACTCGACGGGGGCCTGGAAGGGCACGTGAGGCGCCGAGAAAGCGCCGTAGATGAAGAACGGCTCGTCCTTGTGCTCCTCCATGTAGTTCATGATTTCGTCGCGGAAGGCATCGGTGAGGTATTCCTCTTCGATGATCACCTTGCCGTTGCGCATGATGGCCGCCTGATCTTTGCGCCCCGTCTTCCATTGATGTTGCGCGCTAAAGGCCTTTTGCTTGTGGTTGATGACGCCAGACCAGTTCTCCTCGGGCGTGTACAGCGAGGAGGCGCCGTAGAAGCCGTACTGGTAGTCGAAGCCACGAGCCGCCGGGACCTGCTCCCGGTGTATGCCGAGGTGCCATTTGCCGATGAGCGCGGTGCTGTAGTCGTACTTCTTGAGAATCTCGGAGAGCATGATCTCGGAGGGCGGCACGCCTTGCTTGTGCACCTGCCACGCCGAGGGGAACGACGGTTTGGCCTTCACTTTGAATTCGCCCGTGTCGACGAGCCACCTGCCCGAAATGTATTCCACGTAGTTGGATGGATAGAACTCCATCACCTGTGTCTCGAACCCGTAGCGGTTCTGCACTCGGCCCGTCATGAGGCCTGCGCGGGCTGGCGCGCAGGTCGGGGCGGTTGCGTAGCCCTCTTCGAAGACCACGCCGTCTGCACCGATCTGATCGATGTTCGGCGTCGAGATGTGCTCGACTCCGTAGGCGCTCACTTCGTACGGGCCGAGATCGTCGGCCACCAAGAGGATGATGTTGGGTTGGCGCTCTGTGTCGGTCGGGATCGGCGCGCCCATGAAGGCCGCCTTGCTCTCTTCCATCCCCTTGTCCCACTTGATGCGCCATTTGACGCGAGTGATGGAACAACTGACGAGGACCAACCCCAGGCTCACCAAGAGAAACGTACGCAGGTGGCGGTAGTTCATGATTCCTAGCGCTGATCCCTACACCCCGATGCAGGGAATTGGAAACGCTAATTTGCGTAAGCTCCGCTAATTTTCGCCCCTCCTCGGAGCCTTTTTCGACTAGTGTCGGTGTATGCGCCGAATCTTGGGTGGCTGCGCTATTGGGCGTGTTAGTGAGCCCCGCTACTGTGGGGGCAAGCAATACCGAGGAAGTCAATGCGGGGCTCGACGTCACGCTCACCGGCGGCGCCGTCGTGGCCAACGTCTACACGGGCGCTTCGCTTTGGTACAACCCCGCCGGCATCGCGCGCTCAGACAAGCCCTCGCTGGAGCTTTCTGGCATCACCATGAATATGCAGATCGTCAGGAACCCGGGGCTTTTGACGATAGACACCGATCCCCCGGGGAAGAGCGAGGGCAGCGGCTTCAACTTCACCGTGATTCCGCAGGCCCTGACCTTCACGATCGTGCTCAGGGAGAACCTGAAGCTCGGGATAGGGCTGTTCAACTCATCGGTTCGGCGGGAGTTCGTCACCGAGCAAGTGACCTCGCCTCCCGGTATTACGCCGGACGTGCGTTCCTTTTCGGGGCGGAATTCCAAAGTCGACCTCTTTCACATCAGCTCGGGTTTGGCAGGGGAGTTCGGCAAGAGGCAGAAGGTTCTTTTTGGAGGGGCCTTCGACATCGTCATTGCGAATGCTCGCATCGATGACAGTTACACGGTCTTTTACGATGGCGGCGTTGCGGGGCAGGTCTCGAGCGGCGACGTCACGACACAGACGGGGTTCGGCTTCCAGCTCAAGGCAGGCATCCAATGGGTCCCCATCCCCAAAGTTCGGATCGGCCTCTCGATCGCTTCGCCCAGCTACATCTTTGCGTTGCTTGAACGATCCGCGACCCACTACAACCAGGCGCCTCCCGCGGGCACGGTGGATCCCAACAACCCCCAGCTCGCCGAGGGAAGCGAGAGCCGGGGAGGTCGCGGGGGCTGGTGGGGCGTCGATCCCGGTAACCTACGTTTCGGAGTCGCGTACGTTGGCAGCTGGGGATGGGTCGAAGGCGATCTCGTGTACAACTGGCGCCTCCGCGAAGAGGAGCTTGGCCTGAATTTTCGAGGCTTCATCAACGGCCGCGTCGGAGCCGCGTTTCGAGTCAGTAAGAGCATCAAGCTCGGTCTCGGCGCGTTTACCGACTTCAGTCAGGTCGACCAGCTCGCGCGGCTTCCCTTGGCGACCCAACACATCGACTTTTTCGGCGTCCACCTGGGGCGTCCTCTATTCCACTCACGAAGTGCACCCGGACAAGCAGAGCGCGGAGGAGGAAGAGGGCGTCGGCTTCTCGCTCGCGGTCGGGCTCCGCTACGCGTTTGGGCGTGGGGATACGTTGGGTTTGCTGATTCCTGCGCAGTACGATCCGAGCAACATCATCAACAATCCGGTGCCCACGAAGGTTCACGAGATCGGCATCACCTTCGCGGCCAAGGTCGCGTTCTGAGTCGAAAGCTTCCCTCGTTCTCGAGGGGCTCCTAGACTCGCCGCATGGCTCGCGTTTTCACGGCGATTGCGCTGGCGGTGCTACTCGTGTCCAGCACCGCGGCGGCTGGCAATAGCGACGAGGTCAACGCAGGCGTCGATGTCACGCTGACGGGCGGCGCGGTGGTGGCCAACGTCAGCACCGGGCGCGTCGCTTTGGTACAATCCCAGCCGGCCTCGCGCGTTCGGCATCGGCCTCGTTCGAGCTCACCGGCGTCACATTCAAGGTGTCGACGGTGAAGGCTCCGGGCCTCCTCACGCTCGAAACGGGCGAGCAAAGCAGCAGTAAGCGCGTAGACATCTCGCTCGTTCCCGAGGCGCTGACGTTTACGGTGCCCCTGAAGAAGGTCAAGCTCGGGCATTGGTCTATTCAATTCGTCGCTGCGCCGCGAGCTGGTGCAGGAGCAGGTTTTTCATCCGGGGCGACCCGACCGCGATGCCTCCGACGCCGCCAGCCGACTGGATTGCGGGCGCCAACACGCGGATCGACCACTTTCATTTGAGCACCGGAGTCGCGGGCTCGTTCGACAAGCGAAAGCAGAAGGCCCTGGTCGGGGGCGCGTTCGACATCGTCGTGTCTACGGCGCGGATCGACAGGCTCCTTTCCGGTCTCTACGCAGGTGGCTCCGCGGGGATCGTGTCGGCCACAGAGCTTTCGAACACGGCCGGCCTTGGTGTGCAGCTCAAAGGAGGTGTGCAGTGGATGCCGATACCGAAGCTGCGCCTCGGATTCTCGCTCTCGACGCCGAGCTATCTCTTCATGCTCGCGGAGCGACTGAGCGCGAGCGAAAGCTTCACCCCACCTGGAGCGAGTCCCAGTCGATCCAACGGGAGCCAATACCCAGTCGCGCAAGGTCAGCGGCGGCTGGTTCGGGTCCGAACCGGGAACGATGCGACTCGGGATCGCTTACGTCGGCAACTGGGGCTGGATCGAGGGCGATCTCGTGGTGGACTTCAAGCTGCGCAGCTCGAAGTTTCTGTTCAACCAGACTACCGCGCCCAACGGCCGAATCGGCGCTGTGTTCAACGTGCATCAGTTCGTGAAGCTCGGCCTGGGCGCCTTCACCGACTTCACTCAGACTCAACAACTGCTCGTCCTCGGCGACCGACAGATAGACTTCTTCGGCGCGAACTTCGGCGTACTCTTCACCAACAAGGACACGAGCCCAGACGCGCCCGAGACGAGCGCCGACGACGACAAGCTCGTCATCGCCCTCGCGATCGGGATCCGCTACTCCCACGGCAGAGGCGATATCCTCGGGCTGCTCCTTCCCCCCCACATACAACCCCGATGCCATTCAAACCCGCCCCGTCGACACCAAGATCAACGACGTAGACATCAACTTCGGGGTCAAGATCCTCTTCTAACGACGCCAGCCGTTGCAGCGGCGCGAACCATTCGCGAGCTCTCTGACTCGACCTGGCAACCGCTCGGAAGCCCGAGAGAACCACTGGCCGGGCGCTGGCGACCGTTCGGCATCTTGCGCGAGCGACGCTTTGACACCCTACGCCCATGCGTCCTACTAAACCCTCGATGAGCGACACACCGCCCGAGCTGAAGCCCAGCCTCCCGTTCTCCTTGGTGAACAAGCTGGATGGCCTCAGCAAGAAGATGATCCCCATCGATTCGGAGCGCGTCATGAAGATGGCGGAGCGGACGACGGGGCTCGACGATTGGGGCGACAGCGGGTTCCGCGCAAGGTTGGACGCCGCAGTCGATGGTTTGAATGAGGCTGGCCTCAACACGACGGGACTGCTCGGGGCCCGGTACTTCATGAATTGGCATCTCGGGAACAGGCTTCGCGTCGTCGACTTCGCCAAGCGCCACCCGGAGCTCGACGATGTCGAGATCGAACGTCCGGTCGTCATCACCGGCTTCTTTCGCACCGGCACGACCTTTCTTCACAACGTGCTTGCGGCGGACCCGAACAACCGCGTGGCCAAAGCATGGGAGCTTTCGTACCCGCTCGGCCGCCTAGGGGACCCGCTCGGGGACGTTACTTGGCGGCGCGCGCAGGCCAAATTCACGTTTGGCTTCAACCAGGCGGCGATTCCGGATCAGGGCGTGGCGCATCTCGTTACCGCGGACTCCTACGAGGAGGACTTCTTCCTGCTCGAAAACGATATGGCAGCGCTGACGCCGTGGCTCGGCTTCGCGGCCTATAGCTACGCGAAGGAGATGCTCAACTGGGACATGATCGGACCCTACGAGTTCCACAAGCTGCAGCTCAGGATGTTGACGGCCCAGCGATCCGCCAAGCGCTGGGTGCTGAAGTGTCCCTGGCACATGTGGAACTTGGACGCGCTCATGGCGGTGTATCCCGACGCCCAACTCATTTTCACGCACCGCGACATTGCGAAGGCGCTCGCATCCCATTGCAGCTTGGCCGCCCGGTTGGCTTCGAAACTGCGACGCAGCCTCGACGTCAAGGAGCTCGGCGAGTTCTGGCTCGAGTACACGCGTATCGGTCTGGATCGCGCGATGGAGTCGCGAAAGAACATCCCGGAGTCGCAGATGTACGATGTCCGGCTTCGCGACTTGATGGCCAGCCCGATGACGGTGTTGCAGGACATCTACACGCACTTCGACTTGGAGTTCAACGACGAGATCGCGGGTCTTTTAGAGGCCCGGATCGCCGAGAAGCCGACCTCCCAGGAGGGTGAGCACGAATACGCCATCGAAGACTTCGGCCTGACGGACGAACAGGTGCGCGAGACGCTGAAGACCTACAACGAGCGCTTCGGCGTTTAGCTCGGGTTCAAGTATCTGGGGCCGGGTTGCAGCTCACTCCGGTTCCGGGCTA
>PVMK01123142.1_pt1 | contig 33270 bp, 35 predicted proteins | sample 1853481 | NCBI WGS metagenome assembly PVMK01 (sample SAMN08533507, study PRJNA380276) | Marine sediment metagenome, whole genome shotgun sequencing project.
GGCGAGACGCGCCTAACGGCCAATGGCTTCTCGACTCGCTGAACCCATCATACCTGGCTTGTTGGGGTACGAAATCCAGGCCGTGCCCGGTCAAATGAAGCCCCGGATCAACCGCATTGCCGAACAGCAGGAGTTTTTCATCTCCGAGGGCTGTCATATAGTCGAGTTATCAAACTCCGCCAGTGACCCCGCTGTGTCTATCGCCCGGGCAAGGGTCGAGCCAGGGATGACAACGGCCTGGCATTCCCTTAAGGGTACGGTTGAACGCTACGTTATCCTCGAGGGCAATGGCTGCGTGGAAGTCGGCGAGCTTGCACCGGAGTCGGTGGAACCGGGGGATACTGTTGTTATTCCCTCGGGTTGCCGACAGCGTATAACCTGCACCAGCCAGGCGGACCTGGTTTTCCTGGCGGTGTGTTCGCCGAGATTCAGGCCCGGGGCGTACCAGGACTTGTCTCGCTGATGCGGTTTTCCCGGAACGCCCGCAGTTGCTTTGGCGGGCCACCCGGCTTACTAAATGCCCAAATAAATCAATCAGTTGCAATCATATAACAGGTAAGTATCAGCAACTTACTCCGTCCCAGACCAGGCGCCGGGTTACACTACCCGATCGATCTAAGGAACCTCTGAATAAAACATGAACGATCAATTTGAGTCCAAAATAATCAATTCCTGCGTTGCCCAGAAAGATAAAGGCGGGCTTCGCAATAGCCCTGCTATTACGTACGTTTCGCGCCTTGAACTTGATCATTTTGCCCGCTCCTATTTCATAGGGCAACTAGATTCGCCCAGTTTTAATCAGAGGCTCCCAAAATAAAGCACATTTGAAGTGAAGCTAAGGCTCATCACCTACAATATCCATCGCGCAATTGGCCTGGACCGCCGTTTCCAGCCGGACCGGATAATCAATATCCTGCGCGATCACGATGCGGATATTGTTCTGCTACAGGAAGTGGACCGCGGTGCTCCGAGGTCGCGGGAGATAGACATGGCTGCGGTAATCTCGGAAGCGCTGGACTATCCCTGGCATGCAGCCGGATACAATGTGAGCCTGAGCAAGGGTCAGTACGGAAACGCTACCCTGAGCCGGTATCCCATTGTGCGCGAACGCAACATCGACCTGACCGTGGCAAACAACAAGCGCCGGGGATGCCAGCATACCACCATCGAAATCGAAACTGCGGGCTCAGGCAGTCTCGAGCTGGAAGTATTCAACCTGCACCTCGGATTATCGCCCCTGGAACGCCAGCGCCAGGCTGGAATATTAATCCGCAGCCCCGAGCTCCAGCACATCAGTGCCGATACACCGTGTATTGTCGGCGGGGATTTTAACGACTGGTTGTCTCGTTTACGATCTCTTTTCGTGGAAGGGGCGGCACTCAAATGTGCTACTGACAGGGAGACCAAATTTCGGACCCGGCCAATCAAGACCTATCCATCATTTGCGCCCAGGGGAGGGCTTGACAGGATTTACTATCGAGGCGGGTTGCAGTTGAAAAATGCCATGGGCTGCAGGCACCCGGCGGCAAGGGTAGCAAGTGATCATCTTCCGGTTATTGCAGATTTCCAGTTGATTCCCGGTTAGTGGTCAGGCAGGTTGTTGAATGATAGTCGGTGATGAAATATTTGACGACACGCGCTATCGCGCCAATGTTGGAATTATGATTGTCAACCCGTCGCGGCAGGTGCTGGCGGGTGAAGCAAGGCACTACCGGGGCGAATGGATTATGCCCCAGGGCGGCATCGATGGCTCAGAGACCCCATTTGAAGCGATGCAGCGGGAGCTTTATGAAGAAACCACCCTGGAGTTCGTAAACACGAAACTGCTAATGGAGCACGCCGAGTGGATTGGCTATCGCACACGCAACCTGATACAAAAAGAAGGCAAAACATATATCGGGCAGAGACAAAAATGGTTCCTGCTCGAGTACGAGGGGCCATTGCCAGATGCTGAGCTTGCCAGTGACAGGGAGTTTTTGCGTTTTGACTGGGTTGACCCGTCCTGGCTGGTAGACAATACAGCGAGATTCAAACAGGAAATCTATCGTCGGCTGTTTTCAGATTTTGGCATCCCGTATGTTGATGGCAATGCTTGAAACGATTTTCGGGCCGGCCAGGGGAAACCACAGGTCACACCTGGCAATACAACCCTGACTGATATTGACTGATCCACAAGGTATAAAACAGAAGCATATACTGGTTTCTAGCTGCGGTGCGCACCTGGTCCAGGATGGGCTGGTTGCGCTGCAGTATGTTTTGCTGCCAATTGTGGCCCAGCAGTTTAACCTTGGTTATACCCAGGTTGGCTTTCTGCGGGCTGTGGGTCATAGCACCATGACGGTACTGGAAATGCCGGCAGGAATCCTGGCTGAGAAATGGGGGCAGCGCCGCCTGCTTTGCATTGGTCTGGTGTTTGCGGGCGCTGGTTATCTCGGCGTCGCGCTGTCACCAGACTTCTTTACTATCGCTTTTTCACTGGCGGTTGCTGGTGCTGGAGCGGGATTCCAGCATTCACTTTCTTCTTCGTTGCTGGTGGGCTGTTTTGACGGCGCCAGCCGGCGACGCGCCCTGGGGGCCTATAATTCTTCGGGAGATGCAGGAAAGCTGATTTTTACCGCGATGTTTAGCGCGGGTATGGGAATGGGAATGTCATGGAATGCACTGGTGATGAGCCTGTCCCTTGTTTCGATCATATTCGGGATGGTGGTATGGAAGCTGCTGCAGGTACACGAAAGCGGGCCGTGTCAACCAGATCGGGAAAATACACCTGCCTCGTCGACCCGGAACTGGGGAGTAAAGTCCCCCGTCCGGTTTGCCATTCTTGCAACCGTTGTGTTTATGGACAGCCTGGTCCAGGCGGTATTCCTGACCTTCCTGGCGTTCATCATGCTCGATAAAGGGGTCGGTGACGGACTGGTATCGGTATGCGTGGTGATTGCGCTTGTTGGGGGAATGCTTGGTAAATTTGGCTGCGGCTATTGCGCCGGGCGCTACGGTGACCGCAGGACATTTGTTGTTGTCCAACTCCTGACTGTTGCTGGTCTTGTGCTGCTGCTTGAACTTCCGGCAAACCAGGCGATTGTTGCGTTGCCCCTGATCGGCCTGGTGGTACAGGGCTCATCCACTGTTACCTACGGGTCGGTTGCAGATTTTGTTGACCCGGACCGCCAGTCCCGCGGTTATGCTCTGATTTACACGTTTTCCAGCATTTCAACGGTATGTGGTCCATTACTGTTCGGGATGATTGCCGACAGCTATGGACTGGAGTTTTCTATCGGGGTGCTGGCAGTAGTGGCCGCACTGACCATTCCGCCGGGCTGGGTATTATCCAGTTCCAGGGCCACGCCAGTAAATGCATGATTCCGGATGATAGTACACATATGTGTGCAAATATTGCGGGAGCTAATTCGAAAAACCGCATGGGTGAGTGCTAAAATTCGCGCCGAATTCCCCTGACGGACAAAATATTGCAAATTGGCAAAGACAAGGTTGTATCGTTTCACTATCGGTTGTATGAACAGGACACGCTTCTTGAAGACTCGGAAAAGTCTGAGCCCATGCTTTACCTGCATGGCCATGACGGGCTGTTCAAGCACCTCGAAGACGCCCTGGATGGTAAACAGAAAGGCCAGTCTGTGGACGTGACCCTGTCACCGCAGCAGGCTTACGGTGTGCGCCAGGAGGTGCCGCTGAAACGGGTACCGATCAAGCACCTCATGCCAAAACGAAAACCGCGAGTTGGTGATGTGTTTCAGGTCAATACCGACAATGGCCAGAGGCAGGTTGTGATCAGAAAAATAGGAAAATTCAACGTTGACGTGGATACCAATCATCCACTTGCGGGAAAAACCCTGCGCTTTCAGATTAATATTGAAGACGTGCGAGATGCTACCGATGAAGAGTTATCTCACGGCCATGCCCACGGCGCGGGCGGGCACCAACACTAGCGCACCAAGTCCCCCAGCACAGGGTTCCGTTCGGGCGAGACAATATGTGGCCATCTACTTTGTTGCGTATCTGACCGCATCTTGACTCGCTGATTAGTGCATCTAGATTAGGACACTACACTGGACTACCTGGCGCGATCAGGGCATACAGTTTTTCAACGCCTTCCTCGATGCGTCTGGTGGGTATTGATGAAAATCCCATCCTGAAGAAATTTCGGGGCCGCTCAGCACCATGGAAAAACACTTCCCCTGGTTCAAACAGGATTCCTGATCGGGCTGCAAGCCGGGCCAGCGTGTTGGCATCCAGGTTTTCAGGGCCCTCGATCCAGAATGCCGACCCGCCGAATGTCGGCCTCTGGCTGTTACCCGGAAAATACTTCTCCAGCAGGTCGCCCATCAGCGACCATCGTTCATGCAGAGTATTGCTGATTCGATTGATCAATGCATCGTGGTAGCCGCGTTTCAGGAACTCGGCAATGACAAACTGGTTGTTGCTGGGCGGATGGCGCAGCATTAATCTTCGCAATGCGCGGGCATGGCGAATAAATTCACGGGGTGCGACCAGGTAACCCAGTCGAATACCCGGTGCCAGCGTCTTGGAGAGGCTGCCAATGTAGATTACCCGTCCATCGTTATCCAGACTTTTGAGCGCGGGTGTCGGTTCACCGATATAATTGAATTCTGACTCGTAGTCATCCTCGACGATAATCACATTGTGCTTGTGGGCCTGTTCCAGCAGCTCAATTCTTCTGTCCCGGGGCATGGTAACGGTGCTGGGATATTGATGGCTGGGTGTCGTATAGACACAGTCACAATCGGCAAATTTCCGGTCGGGTATGAGGCCGAGATGATCTACTTCGAGCGGGACAATTCTCGAGGTAAATACAGAAAACGTGTTTTCTGCATCGACATAACCGGGAGATTCAAATCCCACTGCTTTATCCGGGTTAAGCATCAGCTGGGCGGTCAGGTAAATTCCCTGCTGGGCTCCCACGGTAATCAGGATTTCATCCGGTTCTGCCCACACGCCTCTCCTGGGCAATATTTTTTTGTGAATCTGGTCTATCAGTTCCGGGTTGTCCTGGTCAACCTGGTCCTTGGCCCAGTCGTGAATTGCACTGACTGCAACCGATTCCCGGGCGCATTCGCGCCAGTCTGCAACCGGAAAAATCTCCCTGTCATACTGGCCGCAGATAAACGGATAGGGGTACTGGTACCAGTTGCTTGGCTTACTGTTCTGCCGAAAACGGTCCGGTGTTACTACCAGGGTTTTTTCCCAGTCGATCTTGCTTTCAAACAGCTTTGATTGTCGCGGTGTATCAACCCTGCCCTTGAGAATGTCGGCGTTGACATAGAAGCCGCTTCTCTCCCTGGCGATCAGGAAGCCTTCATCGACCAGGGTCTGGTATGCATGAACCACAGTATTACGTGCAACCGAGAGCCGCCTGGCCAGCTTTCGGCTCGATGGCAGGGGAGAATCAAGCGATAGATGCCCCTCGAGAATGGAGTTGACGATCATCTCCTGGATTCGGGATTGCAGGGTGCCCTTGCTGTGGGGCGGCAGTTGAAATAGATATTCAGTCACAATCGCCCAATTCTAGCCCGGATATTGCATGAAGGCGGACGGAACCCCTAATTTGTCATAAATTATTCAGATTTTGATCTGTGGGTAAGGCAAGTATGTATTGGTTACAGTTTGCCCTATTTGGCTTGAGGCCAGATTGACTCTCAATTCCAAATCCTCATGCAATGTCCGGGCTAGGCTTAACCAGCGCGGTTTTACAGGGCATTCGGGAATTTCCCCTTGCCCTGTAGCGACCATGCCAGGCGGGCAAAAAGACACCGAAACTGCTTGCTTAAACCCGGGCGGCACCTTATAACCCCATTTGGAAAATTTCGTAAATGGCAACTGCTCACTTTTTCGCCTTTATCCGGCACTAAACGCCTTGCCGGCCAGTCCAGTATTTGATATCCACAACTTTTGACCCGGAATTTAGAATGACGAAAGGCAAGATTATGGCAATGAGCCTGATCATCGTCGTGACATTACCGCTTTGCTCACAGGCTTCGGCGCTCGAAAAAATAATTGTCGGTTATTTTCCTGCCTGGCCGATGCCAAACCTGGTAGGCCAGATTGATGGTACGTTTGACAGTGAAATGGGAATTCCGCTGAAGTGGCGCCAGTACGAATCAAGCTGGGACATGAACCGGGCATTCGAAACCGGAGAACTGGATATCGCCATCGGTCACGAATTGGTGCCCTTTCTCCATGCTGCAGGTAATGACCTGCCTGTGGTAGCTACTGGCATTGCTGTCTCGTATCCCGAATATGACAATTGCATTGTCAGTGTGCATAGCGGGATTGACCGGGAAAATATTAAACAGCTCGAAGGGGAAGCCGTTTATACCATTGCCGGCACGTTAACCCATTATCGTATGGTGAAAATGCTGGAGCATCTTGGCGTAGACCCTGCAAGCATGGAACTGCATGCAGTTGGAGACGGCACAGCAGTATCCAAGGCCGTTTACAAGGGATGGGCTGCCCTGGGTTGTGCTTATGCCGGCCCGCTCGAACGTATGCTTGAAAGCGGCCAGCTCTTGATGAGCGGACAGGAACTGGAGAACATCGGCCTCAGGTACTTTGACCTGATTACGATGTCCCGGTCTTTTCTTGAAAACAACCACGAACTGGCGCGCCAGTTTATGGCGATTACAGACCGGTTAAACCGGCAGTATGACACGGCCCCCGGGCCGATGGAATCAGCCATTGCCCAGGGCGCGGGTCTACGGGTGGTAGTGGCAAATCGGCTACTGCAAAAGTTCAGTTTTCCTTCTGCCAGGGAGCAAAAATCAGGGCAGTGGCTGGGTGATGGGGGTGTTATAAAGAACGATCTGCCTGAACTTGCTGCTTTCCTTGCCCTGCACGGCGACCTGGATAAACCATTGTCCAGCTACGGTGAGTTCTTTGATACCGGTTTGCTGGAGTAAATTTGGTCCAGGCTGAGTTTTTTCAGGCCGGGTCTTTATGCATTTATAAAACTATCCCGGGGCATGCCGCATGATACTATCCCGCCAAATTTGCACACAAATTCGAAAATCAACATGAGTTTACTGACTACCTGTATTGGCGCCTATCCGAAACCCGAATATGTCCGGTTGCCTGACTGGTTTAACATCGCCGATGGTCCGGACACGGCTGATCCCACCAGGCAGTGGCTCAGGGCCATGGAAGACCTGGGGCCGGATGCATCCGAGGTAATCAGCAGGGGTATAGGTGAAGCAGTGGGCGACCAGGTAAGTTGTGGAATCGATATTCCCACCGACGGCGAAATTGCCAGGGAAAACTATATCCACTACCATTGTCGCCACCTCAATGGCTTCGATTTTACCCATCTCACCAACAAAGAGGTCAGGGGTGGCAACTACTCTGCAAACCTGCCATCCATAGTCGGACCGGTTTCACTGAAGCAGCAATACATTGTTAATGACTGGAAAACCGCCCAGGCATTTACCGACCGACCGCTGAAAATTACCATGCCCGGACCGATGACTGTGGCCGACACCAACGCGGATGTTTTCTACAACGACCCGAAAAAACTGGGCGCTGATCTTGCTGGCGCGTTGAATATTGAGGTTTTGGCACTTGCCGAAGCCGGTTGTACCCATATCCAGATCGATGAACCGATTTTTGCCCGCCAACCGCAAAACGCGCTGGATTTTGGTTTCGAAAACCTTGAAAGGGCGTTCCATGGCTGTCCAAAACATGTTGTGTGCACTGTGCACATGTGCTGTGGTTATCCGGATCGGCTCGATCATCCCGGGTACCCCAAGGCTGACCCCCATGCCTATCACCAGATTGCTGATGCGGTGGAAGATTCGACCATAGATGCGATTTCATTCGAAGATGCCCATCGCCACAATGATTTGTCCCTGCTCGAACATTTTGAAACTACCACGGTAATTTTCGGCGCGGTTGCGATAGCCAATAGTCGTGTCGAGCCGGTCGAAGAGATACGTGAAAGATTGCTCCAGGCCCTTGAGCATATCGATGCTGAGCGTCTGGTTGCCGCCCCAGACTGCGGACTTGGCCTGCTCGGTAGAGAGCTGGCCATGGCAAAACTGAAGAATCTTGGCGAAGCCGCGCGGTCGATTTAACGCGAGGTAAAGCGCCAAATCCCCAGGATTGGCCGATTACAGACGGTGCGGACCCAGCATCACTGATTGAATCGGATAATCGAATTGAAAAAACCGGTGCTCTGGAATACAGTACCACCAGACCCATTGTCGCATCTACAGATGCTTATTCAAGTAAGGAACCAGAGTTATGAAACATGAATCAATCAAAATCCAGAAACTGCATCACTATGTCGGCGGGCAGCGTATAGAAGGAACCAGCGGCCGCTTTGGTGATATATTCAATCCGGCGTTAGGGGTTGTTGTCAAACAGGTTCCCCTGGCCAGCAGTGATGAAGTAAAGGACGCTATTGCAGTTGCCCATGAAGCCTTTCCGGGCTGGGCCGCGACTTCTCCCGGCCGTCGAGCCCAGGTCATGTTTGCCTTCCGCGACCTCATAAAATCCAATATGGATAAACTCGCAGAGGCGGTTTCTTCCGAACACGGTAAAACCCTGGATGACGCCAAGGGTTCCATTACCCGCGGGCTGGAAGTGGTTGAATTTGCCTGCGGTATATCCCAGTTGCTCAAGGGAGATTATTCTGCCGGCGTTGCCGGGGGCGTCGATTCCTGGAATATGCGCCAGCCCCTTGGCGTTTGTGCCGGCATCACCCCCTTCAACTTTCCGGCCATGGTGCCGATGTGGATGTTTCCCATGGCCATCGCCTGCGGCAACACCTTTATTCTCAAGCCATCAGAAAGGGATCCATCCTGCCCATTGCTGCTGGGTGAACTGATGCGGGAAGCCGGGTTGCCCGAAGGCGTACTGAACGTCGTCAACGGCGACAAGGAAGCGGTTGATACCCTGTTAACGGATGACCGGGTGCAGGCTGTGAGTTTTGTCGGGTCTACGCCAATTGGCGAATATATCTATCATACCGGTACCGCCCACAATAAACGGGTCCAGGCCCTGTGTGGTGCCAAAAACCACATGGTGGTGATGCCGGATGCCGATATGGACCAGGTCACCGATGCTGTGATCGGTGCAGCCTATGGGTCAGCCGGGGAACGCTGTATGGCGATTTCCGTCGTTGTCTCGGTGGGCGACGAGCCGGCCGAAGCATTGATCGAAAAACTGGTGCCAAGGCTGGATAACCTGAAAGTGGGTCCCTATACCGAAGGGGCCACTGAAATGGGTCCGGTCATCAACCCGGATGCCAAGTCGAGAATAGAAGGCTATATCGACAAGGGCGTAGAGGAAGGTGCAACACTGGTTCGTGACGGAAGGGGCATCGTGGTTGAAGGCTCGGAAAACGGCTGCTTCGTCGGCGCTACAGTGTTCGACAACGTTACGACCGATATGAGCATCTACACCGATGAAATATTTGGCCCCGTTCTCAGTATTGTGCGAGCGCAAAGCTACGAAGAAGCGGTGCAGATGATCAACGACCATGAATATGGTAACGGTACGGCAATATTTACCCGTGACGGCGACGCGGCCCGGGATTTCAGCGATCGAATCCAGATTGGCATGGTCGGTGTGAATGTGCCGATCCCGGTTCCCATGGCCTTCCACAGCTTTGGCGGCTGGAAGCGCTCGTTGTTTGGTGATCATGCTATACATGGGCCTGAAGGAGTGCGTTTTTATACCAAGATAAAAACCATTACCGCGCGTTGGCCATCGGGTATCAAAGACGGCGCGGTATTCAATTTCAAGGCTGGCGGGGAGCACTAGCCGGAATAATTTAAGGGCACCTTTATAAATTGTGGGCGAGAAAGATTGAGAGTCAAAATTTTCAAGATCAAGGCGCCCCATGTATATAAAATGCGGGCACGTAATAGCCAGCTATTGCGAAGCCCGTCTTTATCTTTCTGGGCAACGCAGATATTGGATAATTTGGGCTCAAAAATCGCGTTCATCAATTAATAGAAGCGCCCTTATGTCATACCCGGGCCAGGAGTCCTCAGCTGCTGGAACAAGTCAGGATTAACCGGGTCGAGCCCGGTTAACCCTGATTCAGTATCCGGTACAGCCGATCCGGGTAGTCTGTGGTGATGGCATCTACACCATAGTCCATCATTGTGCGCATATCCGTTTCGGTGTTTACGGTCCATGCATAAATGGAAAGCCCGAGGCTATGGGCGGATTGGACATTCCGGGCAGTAATATCGAGGTAATTGCCGGACCAGACTTGTGCCCCAAGCTGCCTGACCATGTGCGGGATATCCGGAAACTCGGCGAGGTCAAGGCCATCGGTCCAGAGCGAGGGTTTACCGCATATTGGTGACTGCGGATTGCCATCTGGCTGCAGGTCCGATATCAGGCCGATCTTGATTTCCGGCAGGTGGCGCTGGACCAAAGCGGGAAGACGCCAGTCAAAACTCTGCAGGAATGTCCTGTCACCAATTCCGTGATCTTCGATGGCTGAAACCACCAGGTCTGCATAGTAATCCAGCTCCGGTACGGTGTCAGTGTTGTAGGGGGCACCTTTGAGCTCGAGATTGAAGGTCACTGGCGAATCCACCTCCCGCACCAGGGATACAAATTCGTCAAGTGTCGGGATGCGGGTTCCATCCCAGGAAGCCTGTGACCGGAATTTTTCGGCATAGCCCGAATCGGGATTTATTCGGCCTATATCAAATTCCTGCAGTTGGGCCAGCGAACAATCCCGTACCTTTACCGAAGATTCCAGCCAACGGCCGGTACGGTCCCGGACCAGTGCCGGAGAAAGAATCGGGTCATGAATAAGCACCAGGCGGTCATCAGCGCTAACACACAGGTCCACTTCAATGGCGTCGCAGCCGCTGTCAATCCCGGCGCGAATTGCCGCGAGGCTGTTTTCCGGGTAGAGGCCGCGGGCTCCCCGATGGCCATGAATTTCAGGCCTGGCCATAGCTCCTCAGCATACTCAAGGTAAAAAAATGGCAGTCCGCAGACTGCCATTTATATCCAATTTTTGAACCTGCCAATCTGTGTGTACTAGTAAGTTACCACGGGTTTAAGTTTCTTTGCCTGGGCCACCCAGCTTTTTACCCTGCGTTCGCCGGGAACCCGGCGCACTCGCTTTTTCCTGTTGTTGGCAGCGTGCATGGCCGCGGCAAGATTAGCGGCATTGCGGCGTCTCAACTCCTTTACTGTATCAACGCCTGCGACCTCGAGTAGTTCAGCATACTGGGTGGAGACCCCCTTTACCCTGAACAGGTCAGCCATATTGACGCAGCGCATCACGATCTTGTCGCTTATTCCTGTTTGTGCACAGATGGCCCTCCTGCCCTTTCGGGTTGCACCATCCCTGAGCAGGGCGGCCGGGCTGATACAACCAGCTGCACGAAGTTTCTTGCCATATCTTTTTCCAATGCCTTCGACTGCTTCTATTGATTTTGCCATGATAACCTCCGGTTAATTCTTTGGAATTTCCAATAATAGTATTAAGCAGGCCAATTTTCCACTAACTTGCCCTGACCTGGGCGGCTTTTTCGATCAAATAGTTTATCAATTCGATAAGTTTGTCGTGGCCTCCCGCCAACGATACTGATGTTCGATAACGGCCATCGACAATAATAGCCGGAACGCCGGTAATACCATACTTTCGGGACATGACATTGGCAAAGTTGATTTTATTTTCAACAGCAAATGATTCGAATGTATCGAGAATCTGTTTGCCGCTTACACCGTTTTCCTCAGACCACGCGGCAAGTTGTTCGACGCTGTTGATATTGAGTCTCTGCTGGTGCAGGGCGTTGAAAAACAAGGGGTGCAGCTGGTCGAGAACACCAAGGGCCTCAAATGTGTAGTATGCCCGTGCATGGAATTCCCATTTTTCGCTGAGTAGGGCCGGTATGGGAACGAACTGCGCTTTTTCGGGCATGTTTTTCTCCCATTCAATCAGGTAGGGCTCAAGCCTGAAACAGTGCGGGCATCGGTACCAGAACATTTCCACAACTTCAATTTTTTCACCGGTCTGCACCGGCTGGACTTCATCCAGCAACTCGTAGTGCCCGCCTTCAATAAACTGTTCTTCCTGGGCGGATGCAATAGAAAGACCCAGGGCCAGGCTTGCCAGGGTGGAGAATAAAATATTTACGAAGTATCTATGTGGTTTCATATTGTGATTGTATATTGGTTCAGGACGCGGTTTCGACAAGTCTTTCATGCAAGTGTTCCCCCAGCATTCCTGGAATATCATCGAAACTTCCATTGCTCATGCAAATGATAACGCTATTTGCCTTTATCCTCAATTTAAGAGAATCCATAAGGCCGGCTGCAGTTTCGCTGACCTTGAGGGCGGAAGCCGTGTGCAGGGAGGCTGGGTCCCAGTCCAGGTCACCGGGGCTGTAGATGAAAGTGGCATCAGCCTGGTCCAGCGACTTGCCCAGGGAATCGCCATGAGCACCGCTTTTCATTGTATTTGAACGAGGCTCCACCACCGCGACCAGGTCGCAGTCAGGATGCCGTGCCCGGATCGCCTGCAATGTTAATCTGATCGCCGTGGGGTGATGGGCAAAATCATTATAAAGATAGTTTTCCCCTCCCTGGAATAGCAGCTGCAGGCGGCGGTCAGCGGCAACAAAGTCCGCCAGCACACGGCAGGCATCGGCAACGGAGACTCCGGCACTGTGTGTAGCCGCCACTGCCGCAAGCCCGTTGTACATGTTGTGCTGGCCAAGGCATTGCCATGCAATCTGGCCTGACAATACGTCATTGTGGAATACCTCAAACCGGGAAGCATCAGCTACGGTTGCCCTGGCGAACCACGTATTGTCCGGGTTCTCAATGGAAACCCCCGAGGTATCGCTCCAGCATCCCATATCCAGGACGTCCTGGATTTCGGGGTCATCTGCGTTTGCAATTATTGTTCCACTGGCAGGAACAATGCGTACAAGGTGATGAAACTGTGTCCTGATTTGTGCCATGTTCGCAAAAATGTCAGCGTGATCGAATTCGAGGTTGTTCAGGACTGCAATCTTTGGGCAGTAGTGGACAAACTTGGAGCGTTTGTCAAAAAACGCCGTATCATACTCATCTGCCTCGATTACAAACCAGTCAGATTCCCCGATTTCTGCGGACCGGTCACTATTACCCGGCTTACCGCCAACAAGGAATCCTGGTCCAATACCATTGCTGGTCAATATGTGGACTATCATCGCTGAAGTGGTGGTCTTGCCGTGTGTCCCGGCAACGGCGATAACTTTCCTATGCTGCAGAATGTTGTCGTGCAGCCACTGCGGGCCTGACTGGTAGGGCAGCCCGCGATCAAGAACGGCTTCTACAAGGGGGTTGCCCCGGGACAGGGCGTTGCCGATGATCACCAGGTCATAATCTTTTTCGAGGTGGGACGCCTGGTAACCCTTCATAACCGCTATATCGCTCTGCTCCAGCAGCGTGGACATCGGCGGGTAAACATTGCTGTCGCATCCTTCAACCTCATGACCGCAGGCCTGGGCAAGCTGGGCGATTCCAGCCATAAATGTGCCGCAAATCCCGGCAATAAACAGCTTCACAGAATGCGGTCCCCGAATATCTGGAGTAAAGCCGTTGCCAGGGCAATTTCCAGTACCACCGCAACTACAAAAGCCAGCATTACCCGCACCTCCAGGGTTTCCCGGAGAATAAAAACGATTACTGCAAAATACCAGACGCTGGTTGCGAGGATGGCGATTTTGACCAGGTTAAATGTGCTGCCTGTAAATACATCGGCGCCGGCGCTTATCAGGAACGGTATTACTAAGGCGACAATGACGGCAGAACACCCGAACAGTGCAGTTGCCGACTGCAGCCATCGTTCTGGTTTTGAAAACAGGGCGAGAATAATTTTAAAGGCCAGTCCGAGCAGTACAATCTGCACAAACGCGATGGCAAAAATGTTGCCCTCCCCGGATAACAGGTGGTTGCGCAGTACGAATACCAGGCCTGCGCCGGCGACTGTGTAGACCAGCGAATCCCGGGATGCTGGCAGATCCTGGGGTTTGGCCCGGAACAGGCATATCTGGAACAATTTGGATACAAGGGGCAGCATAATTCAGACCAAAAAATTTGATGTCGATGATATCATTAGTCCCATGTCGAAAATAAAACTTGTTGAGGACTCCAGGCAGCTGGAAAGAGTGGTCGAATCCCTGGCGGCGGCCAGCTGGGTGGGGATAGATACCGAATTCCTGCGGGAAAAAACGTACTATCCACTATTGTGCCTGGTGCAGGTGCATGCCGAATCCGGGAGCCATTGTATTGACCCGTTGAAGGTGAATGACTTGACTGCGCTGGAGAGAGTGCTGGCTGATCCGGGGATAGTGAAAATCATCCATTCATGCCGCCAGGACCTGGAGGCCCTTGATCAGCGTATGGATGCGATGGTGGTAAATCTTTTTGATACCCAGCTGGCCGCGGGGTTTTGCGGCTATGGCGAGCAGGTAAGCTATGCCGGGTTGGCCAGGGAGTTTACCGGGGTTGAACTGGATAAATCCCAGACCCGCACAGACTGGTCGAGGCGTCCATTGTCAGCTCAGCAGCTTGACTATGCCATGGACGATGTGAATTACCTCAACCGGATCAGGGATGCGCTGGATAGCCAGCTCGAACAGATGGGCAGGGTGGACTGGATGAAGGCTGAGTGCGAGGAAATTACCCGTCGCAAGGATTACCTGGTCGATCCCGGGTGCGCCTGGCAGCGTCTCAAAGGAGGTTCGAGGATTCCCCGCGACAGGCAGGCTGCGGCCGTGGCACTGGCGACCTGGAGGGAAACCCGGGCACAGAAGAGTGATCGGCCAAGAGAATGGATACTGTCATCCAAGGCACTGGTTGACATTGCCAGCAAGCGGCCGGGAAGCATTGAGGCGCTGTCCAGTATTGACAGTATAAATGCCGGAGTAATACGAAGTTCTGGTCGGACGATACTGCAAATACTGGACACCCATCGCCCGGATGACAGCCAGGCCGTATGGTCAAAATACGCTCCACTTGAAAACGAGCAGAAGGGCAGGGTAAAGGCAGCAATGGCCCTATTGAGAGAGACTGCCCAAAGGGAAAAAATAAGCCCCGCATTGCTGGCGAATCGCAGTGATATCGAATCCCTGGTCAGCGGCGATCGGGATATTCGATTGTTATCCGGGTGGCGCTACGACCTGATCGGCCGGGAACTAAGCGAACAGTTTGCCTGATTATCCGTAAAAGTTTAAATTTGATCTTTCAGTTCTAAATTTACGACACGACTGGATCTTGCCATTCCAGGAAAAGCGGACAATTAAATAATTTGTACAATTATCTCGATATTGCCCTGACTGGAAAAAATTGAATTTTTCTCTAATTCAAATTCCTGGCAATTTCCCGACAACATGCCTAATCATTTAAACGGGCCGATAACTCGAGACTTCTCGGGTCATCGGCGGGGAGATGTTCTGTGGGTTGCGGCGTGATCGTCATCAATGTGACCCCATCTGGAGCCTGGAAGATATGCCAATGCCCCTGCGGAACCACGATCATCATCCCGGCGGTCATCTCAAAAGATTGTTGCCCATCATCCATCACAATCGTCAGGATTGTTGAGCCATCCAGGATTTGTACGATTTCGTCACCATTTCGATGTCTTTCCCATTGACTTTCGCCCAAAAAACTACCGCAGAAAATGCCTCCATCACGGTATTGGGCTAAGGTGGCGAAGGCGTCACTCTGTTCGGAAGCTGTGCTGTCTTTGCCACTTCCGTTTATGGATGATAGCCTTGCTAACTCTGCATTAATGTCGATTGCTTTCAGCATCTCTCTTGCTCCCGTCAAATTATCGTTTACCTCTCATAGTTAAATTACATTATTTACTATAAAAAGTGTCGGGTAAACTCAGGCCGTATCAATGTGTCTTCTCAGAGTATATAGGAGACTCACAAAAATTCACACCCAACGACCGCTTCGGAGAAAGCAGACAAATTGATAGGTAGTACTTCATTCGTTTATTACCCGATGTGGACATTGAAGTAATTCGAAATCGGAAAAATTAACGGAGTTCATTCCATGGTGAATATCATGGAGAATGTCGAATATGTCCAATCAAATAATTTACACGGGGGCTGCTCTATCCAGGTTAATGCAGGCTGAACAGGTCGAGCTCGGCGTTGTCTGCACGCAATCGCTCAACCAGCACGGTCAGTAAGTTCCTGTATACGATGGAACCCGTTTTTTTGTGCTTGTCCAGGAAATCTCGAAACGTTTCATGGGAAATTGTGTATACGACACAATCAGTCAGGGTTTCAATCGAAGCGGACGCCGGTTTATTGTCAATAAACGAGTATTCCCCAAAACAATCATGCATTATTTTTGTAATCAGGTCGACCCTGGTCGGTCGGGTGTCGGACTCCGGTAGGAAAACCAATACCTTCCCAGTGAGCAACACATACAGTGAATCCACATGCTGCCCCTCTCTGATTATCTCCTTTCCCGAAGCAATGCGCATCACTTCGCCTGACGAAAATAATCGCTCTACCTGTTTGCTCGATAGTCCCTGGACAATTCGATTATTGGAAAAGGCCTCAATGATCATGGCTGGTGCCCGCGTTGAGTTGAGGTTTCAATGCTGCGGTTGTTGGAAGCATAATACCAGATTCTTCATGGTGGCCCGGCAGGGTTGTATTACCAGGAAAGTACACTTCTTTCTTTTAAAGTTCAGCTAAAAGAGTCGGTCACGATCCGCTTCCACGGCTCGAATTTATTGCAAACACTATCATTCTGGCCTCATATCTTCTGACGGAAGCATTTTGACAGGCAGTTCCTGTCTTCTCAGTAATTTTTGACGGACCACGAGTTTACCGAACAGAGAATCTGCTATACAAAAGCCGGACTCTCTCTACGACGACCCTGAGTGTCAGCTAATTGCAGTATAACCCGGACTATTTTTCAAAAGCCAAAAAATGCCCGCTATGCGGAAAAGCTGTCGTTCTGATCACTGCTTCTGAGGGTCGGTTTATTGCCCATTACGGTCATTTGAGGGTCATTGATAACGTCGCGTTCAACGCCCCGCTTTTGCGGGTGCGGCGGAGGCGTAAGCCGGAGCGAATTGCAACGCCTTTTTAGGCCGGCCTTGCACTTGAGAGCGAACTCTAATCATTTGTGAGTTGATTTGAACACAATAGATCGTCCGCCAGGCACCACTGCTCTACGATTCGACCGTCGGAAACACGGTAAATTGAGATCTCTTCAAATTTCACACACCTACCCGTCGGCGCTATTCCTGCAAAATCTCCATGATGCGTTCCGGTAGATTGATACCGACTTACGACCCGTTCTCTAGATACGATCAGGTCGAGAATTTCCTCGCTCCAGTCCGGAAACGCGGTTCGAATGCGGGTAATTGCCGTCCGAATTCCAACATGTCCATGACTATCACCGGTCCGCCATCCCTTGGGCCAGTGGCCAATAAACTCGTTCGAATACACCGAGGGAATGGCGTCTATATCGCCTTGATTCCATATGCGGTGAAGCTCCCGAACTAAACGCAGCATCATTTCTGTGTTCATTGCCAATGAGGCCTAACAGTTTATTCTACAGTTACCATGTGAACTGAGATAGACAGTTCCGCATAATTCGGGTTTGGTGTGTCGGGTTTTGGTATTTTCAACTGCTTCACCTATCAAGCCATCTACTCAGATTGTCCGCTGAGAGTAAACTCCGGACCTTTTTAAAAAGTTAAAATTGTCCGCTATAGGGAAATTTTAAGAAATAATTATCTATACAGCGCGGGTTCGTCGTAGGGATACAGTCCCGTATATGTTGTCATCAAGCCCAATATTTATTATCCAGGCCTTGACCAGGCGGCTGTACTGGCGCGTCGAAATTGGCTTCAATTCTTTCCAAATTTGCCCAGTAAACAGAAAATCATTCGCTTTCTTGGTGGAATGGTCAATCCACTGCTCCAACACCTCCATCGTGGCCTGGGACAGTGTGCATCGGGCTATTTCCCCTGAACCGCCTAATTCCACTTCAACCGTATCGCGCATTACTCGATTGCGCTTCCTGACGTGCTTGACCCGTAGTCCGAGAAGGTCTGGGCCCTCCAGCATTGTATCGATAGCAGTTAAGAACAGTGCCAGCTCTTTGAGGCCGGCGACACCCCGTTTTGTCAATTGCTTCTTGATACGCGTTACCTGCGTGCGGGTTAAAGGTTCTCGCTTCCCCACCGTACGGCCTTTGTTCCAGGGTATGGGTTTGCGCTTACTCGTCTTTTTTCTGGTCATCGTTCTATACTCCTATGAATTGCAACGATCGATTGAAGTCCTAGTATGAATCAGACCCCCGACCAATTCAACCCGGTCGGCTGCTTTGGGAAAAAGCTGATGTTCAAAATCTTTTTCTGAGGGTCGGCTTATTGCTGCGATTTCAATCGGTCAATGCAACATCTAAACTCTAACTATATAGAGGAGGATGCATTAGATTGCAACCTGTCGTGCGAAGTTGATATAGTGGTCCTGCATTTGCCGGGTGATCGGGCCCGGTTCGCCGTTACTCAGTGCAATCCCGTTGATCTTTACGACGGGCGTCACATAGGTCGATGCACCCGTGATGAATGCCTCATCGGCGTTCGTTGCTTCGTCGACGGTAAATAGGCGTTCCTCCAGCCGGATCTTACCGGCCACCAACAGCCCTAGCAGCGCTTTGCGCGTGCAGCCATGCAAGATGTCATTCGAAAGGGGCCGGGTGACGATGGTGCCATTCAAAATGATGTAGAAACTTGTCGCTGAGCCCTCGGTAACATAGCCGTCCTGATGCAGAAGCGCCTCGCCCGCACCTGTCCTCTTGACTGCCATCTTGGCGAAGACACTGCCCATCAGGCCCACGGTCTTGATGTCGCGCCGCCCCCATCGGATATCGGGCCGCGTCACCATGGAAATTCCGTCCCGAATCTCGGCGCGGATCGCATCGGATTTTGACTGGGCAAAGGCGAACACGGTGGGCGTGAGGCCTTCGGATGGCAGAAAATCCCGATCGCCGCTGCTGCCGCGGGTGACCTGCATATAGACCAGGCCCTCGTCCACCGCGTTCAGGCGGACAAGCTCACGCATCATTTTGAGGATATCATCGTGATTCAATGGACAGACCATCTCCATCTCGCCCATCGACCGGTCGAGACGCTGCATATGCGAGGCGAAATCCAGCAGCTTGCCGTCGATCACGCCTGCAACCTCATAGATCGCATCGGCGAACAAAAGCCCGCGATCGAATATCGAGACTGTGGCGTCTTCTGATGCACAGTAGCAGCCGTTGATGTAGACGGTTCTACTCATCGGCGAGACCGGCTCGCCCGCGATCCGGCTGCACCATATCGCCGACGCCCTTTCGATCGACGATCAGACCGTAGGATTCTGGTCGACGATGGTTGGCGAAGTTGAAGACCTCCCGCCTGGCGCGTTGCACCAGGTCGAGATCGCAGCAGGCTGTAATCAACTCATCCTCCAGCGTAGCGGCCATCGCGACTACCTCGCCATTGGGTGAGATGATCATGCTCTGCCCGATCATGTCGAAGCCTTCCTCGCAGCCGCATTTCGCCGAGGCCGCGACCCAGCAGGCGTTGTGATAAGCGCCCGCTTGCATGGTCAGCGAATTGTGGAAATTCGCCAATGCCGCCGATTGGTAAGGCTCGCCCAGACCAGTCGGCGTGTTGTAGCCGAGCGTGATCAGTTCTGCCCCCTGCAGCCCCATGACTCTGTAGGTTTCCGGCCAGCGGCGATCGTTGCAGATTGCCATACCGATGCGACTATCCAGCATGCCGTAGACGGGAAAACCGAGATCACCGACGTCGAAATAGCGCTTCTCCAGATGCTCGCCTATTCGCGACGGGTCAGGCTCCATATGGCCGGGAAGATGCACCTTGCGATACTTGCCGACGATCCGCCCTGACGGATCAACCAGGATCGAGGTATTGAAACGCTTTTCACCAAACTTTTCCGCATAACCAAGATAGAAGCCGACTCCCGCCGCCGTAGCCGCATCGAACAGAGGTTGGACGTCAGGGCCTGGCATAATGTCCTCAAAGAACGATTCAAGTTCCGCATCGCCTCGGTCGAACAGCCAGCGAGGGAAGAACGTGGTCAGCGCGAGCTCCGGGAAGACAACAAAGCCGCAACCTTGCGCCTTGGCCCGTGACAAAAGGACAATCATGCGTGCGACCGCGTCGGCTCGGCTGTCGCTTTTTTGTATTGGGCCCATCTGGGCAACACCGACAATGATTTCACGCATGAGTTGTCTCCTCATCGTTCAGGCGCGGGTCTGGATGGCGGGCCTGCCAATGACGGGCGATATCCTCGCGCCGACAGATCCAGACATCCTCATGGGCCAGCATATAGTCGAGGATCCGGGTCAGCGCCACGATGCGCCCCGGACGGCCAAGCAGGCGTGCATGAAGGCCGATGGTCATCATCTTTGGGCGATGCGCGCCCTCGGCATAGAGCACGTCGAAGGTGTCCTTGATATAGGTCACAAAGTCGTCCGCGACCTGAAATGCATGTTCGGTTCGGCCAAAACGGGAATCGTTCGTGTCCAGCGAATAGGGTACCAGCAGAAGGCCCGGATAATCCGGGGACCAATAGGGCAAGTCGTCATTGTAGCAATCAGAATCGTATAGAAAGCACCCAGCCTCGACCAAAAGGCGCCGCGTGTTCATCGAAGGCATTCCCTGGTAGTTGCCGAGCGGAGGCGCACCAGTTAGCGTCTTGACCTGCGCGATAGATTTCTCCAGATACGCGCGCTCCTCGGTCTCGCCGATTGTGTCATAGTCAATCCACCGCCAGCCGTGGGGTTGCAGGTCAAAGCCTGCGTTGATCATCGCTTCAAGCGCGACCGGGTTTTGTTCCCCGGCGAGTCCGACCAGATTGACGGTTGCTTTCAGGTCCCTGTCAGTAAAAGCCCGCAACAGCCGCCAGTAACCGACGCGCGAACCATACTCGTAGCTTTGCTCGATATTCAGATCGCGACGCCCTATTCGAGCGTCGACGGCAACGTCAGAGATGCGGACTTCCGATTGTGGATCACCGACCAGGATGCAGCGCTCTCCGCCCACTTCGTAGTTGATGCAGAAATTGACAGCGATCCTCGCGCCACCGGGCCAGTCGGGATGGGGTGGATCGTCTGCATAGCCGATAAAACTGCGACTTGGCGTCGTTTGGTCTTGTGTCATACTGGGTTCCTGACTCTCGTTTGCGCATCCGGTGCGTCGCCTAGGGCTGTTCCTCGCTATTCAGGATCGCGACATTGACATATCGGATAGTGGTTTCGCCTCGCATGCCCGCCTTGGTGGCCGGGTCGTTGTCAAAAAATGCGTGCGCTTCCTCACGGTTCGCGACATCGAGCACCAGCAGGCTACCAGTCTTGGTCACGCCGTCGTCGTCGCGCAGGCTTCCGGCGGCGAGGATGATGTCCTTGTTCGCCAGTTCATACGCCCAGTGTGCGTCCATGACGGCTGTGTCCGCGCGGATCGCAGGTCCGTTTTCGTTGTCGTTGCTTACTATAATCCAGGCCATTGTACACAGCTCCTACCAAAGGGTTGGGTTTCAGGGCCGCGCGCTGGCGATCCCGTCGTTTTCGACCGCTGAAGAAACGAAGCTCCCGAGGGTTCTCTCTTCGTGATAAGGCCAGGCGGTTCCTCGATGCAAGGTTGCGCGCTCATCCCAGATCAGCACGTCACCCACCTGCCACTTATGGGTATAGATCGCCTCCGGCCCGGTCACGGCCGCCATCAAGTCGTCAATTAGCTTGACGCCGTCATCCACGGGCAAGTCTCGCACGCCATAGGCGTGAGCTGCAATATACAGCGACTCGGTCCCGTTCACCGGATTGCGCCAAGTCGTGCGCCAGGGAGTGTCCGGGAATTTGGTATATAACTCCTGCTCTGCCAACTCGTCATCCACCTGTTTGCGAGAATGCGCGAACCGGTGCAATAGGACCTGGTCGCGCGCACGTTCTTTCAATTCGCTGGACATACGCTCCCACCCGATGCGGGTCGACACGAACTCCGTATTACCACCAGTAGCTGGAATCTTGTAGCCGACCAGGATGTTGGAAATCGCAGGTGTGGGCAGAAAGGTGCTGTCAGTATGCCAGATGAAATTCGATTTCAGGTCGAGCAGCTGCAGGTCGCTCTCTTCAGCAAGTTCGCCTTCCTGTATAACATTAGAAACCATCGAACGAGGCTGCGGCACGCCTTCTTCCTTGTCCCTCAGGTCTTCCAGTGGGCCGAATAGTGCGGCCAATGTCCGGTGTTGCGATTCATCCAGGTCCTGACCGCGAAACAGCAACAGGGAATACTGTTCAAAAAGACACCTTATCTCTGGATACAGATTTTCAGCGGTGACAGCGCGAAGATTCACTGCGTGCACTTCGACTCCAAAATGGTCATGTAGCGCTGTCGTCCACATTCTGTTTACTCCTCTCTAGATGCTCCAGACTACTGAAGTTCTCGCATTTCCTCATAAGGAGCGTGACTCCAGTCCTCTTTGGCCTGACGATTGCTGTCGGCACGCATACTATCACATGACGCTAGTATGTTTGCCCGCCACCATCAATAACTTCAGTGCCTTCAGGTGATGTTATGGACGAACCAACACTCTCGATTAGGTTGTTTTCAACCAGAACATTAGTATTCATATCCACCTCCACCGCCTTACTGACGACATCAAATATGTTGACGATAGTGAACATGATGCGATTTGGTTGTTCATCTTCCGGAGAAGCTGCGGAATGGAATATGAGTACAGCGCAAAGAACCCAAACCGAAATTAGTCTGATTAAAGTAGTTATTGTTTTACCGATTTAGTTAGCATTTTTGGAAAACACGAATATACGAAATAGCTGCCGTTCAGGAAACAGTTACTGAGGGTCCGCTTATTGCCCGAAGCGGAAGAAATGTTGCAGCGAATGCCTGTTCCCGTGAGCTTACGGCCATTAACAAACATAATCGGTTCACGCTGGTATAGAAATAAAACGCCTCATCAATACACCGGGAAGTAATACGCTATTACTAAGGTTAACATTGATGGGTTTGATGGATTTAAACTCCAGTGCAGCGTAAAACCCTTCAGCGTTCAGAGTAGAGTAGCATTCAAATTGGGTTATGCCTGCTTCACGGGCCTGCTGTTCACAGACAAGGTAAATCGAGCGGCTTATCCCTTGACGGACCCACGCCGAGTGAGTCGCGAAATGACGGATGTGACCAATTGTGGGGGCAATGTTCCCTTCTCCGGGTGGTTCACGTGTCCAACCTCCGCAACCAACGACGAGATTATCCTGAGTCTCCGCAAGATAGTATGTGCCTGAGGAAAGAAGAGATGGGTCTGCTTTGCAAATAATGGAGAGTGCGGCGGAAAGTACCGGTTCTTTGTAACAGCTTTTCATAAGTAACGGATAAGAGTCACCCAACATAGCGGTCACGGATAGAGCGTCTTTCAAAGTTGTTGCCCGGACAGAATATTTGAATGGTGTTTCAAGCCCCATGATTCGCCATTACCCCGATGTCCAGGCAGTTGTTAACTTGAGAAAGTGGCCTAAGAAACCTGAAGATCGCCTTCGGGTCGAAAACGCCAGTCTCGTCCAGATTCCTGCGAAGGTCTGCAGTAAGTATATATCAGAAGACTATTAGAAGCCAAAAATTGGCCGCTAAGGAGAAAGCTGACGCTCACGCGCCAGGGAAAAATTTCCGCTTATTGCCCAAAGCGGAAATTACTGCACCTAGCTACCACAAATTCACGACTTATTACTGGCCTCTGCTTTTGCAATTATAGTAGCCACAACTGGCCTCGTTGCTACATTGGTTTTCGTGCTGTCGTTATGTGAGCCGAAGTTGGAAACACAGCTTCACCAGTCTGCGTTGCATACTTGGATAGTTTGCTGTCAGATTTAATCAGTACATTAGCGATTTTTTCTTCGCTGAGATGGATATCAAAGAGAGGCAGCCAGCCTCGCAATTCAGCCTCGACCATCGTGCGGGAGCTAGGAAACGTCGCTTGCTCGGTCTTGGATTCTACGCTTAGGTCTGTGAATCCAGCGTGATCGAAAACACCTGTGACTTCCTCGGAGTCGCCAAGACTGTAAGGAAGCCGCAAGGCATCGCCAGCAGCTATGCTGACCTCTTCATCTAATACCGCAATTATGTCGCCATACGCTGGATTGTTCTCGAGTGAGTTCCACACGGCCACTGCCAATCGGCCCCCGGGCTTCATTACCCGAAACATTTCGCTTGCCGCCGCATCTCGATCCTTAAAGAACATCATTCCGAACTGAGAGACGATACTGTCGAAACCGGAATCGTCGAATTCCAGTTCCTCCGCGCTACCCAGTACCCACTCGATGTTCGGCTCAAGTTCCCTTGCTGCTGCAATCATACCCGGTGCCGGATCAATCCCCACGACGCGGCCTGAGCCCCCCGTTTTCGACAATGCTTGTCGAGCAAGGACTCCTGAGCCACAGGCTATATCCAGAACATGAGACCCTTCATCTACACCCGCTCCGTTAACCAAATGCCGGGTCCACGGCGAAAATATAGCGGGAACAAAGAGTGCCTCGTACCCGCGGCCAGCTTCGAGTTCTTCTTGTGTTGCAGTAGTGTTCATTTTGAGACCTCGCTTTTAGGGTGCTTATTCTTTCTCTTGGGCGATAATAGAGCTGTTTAGTTCCATGCAAATTTACGTCAGATAGATTGCGGGCGGATGACGCCAATGAGGCTGGAACCATATGACCCGGTTCGAGTATATAGGAGACTCACAAATATGCACAGTCAACGACCGCTTAGGAGAAAGCTAACATCTTGTGAGGTTAGTAAATCGTCGGCTTCTTTCCCAAACTGGACTCCGAAGCGTTTTATGTTGCTTGTCGAATTATTTTTCTCTCGAAAGAAGATGCTCCGGAGTCTCGCCGTCCGACACCTCCGAATTTAGATCTGTACTGAGTTGGGGTCATGCCAGTGTAACGTTTGAACAGAGATCGAAAAAATGCAACATCTTCGTAGCCTACTGACGAGCTAACTACTTGCAATGATCTTGCACCATCTTCCAGCATCTCTTTCGCAATACCAACTCTCAGCTTTTGCAGGTATTGTCCAGGCTGCAGACCAGTTGCATCTTTGAAACGCCGAATAAAAGTGCGCGGACTCATGTTTGCACGAATAGCTAATTGTTTAATTGACAAACCATTCGTATAACTTTCCTGAATCAAATTTTCAGAATATCGGATTTGTTTGTCATCATGATGTCTTGATAGTGGTAGAACCGCGTATCCAGACTGATTAATTCGGGGCATGTCTACTAGCAAAGCTTTAGCAGTTTGCACTGCAATCTCATGACCACAAAACTTCTCTACCAAATACAGACTCAAATCAACTGCTGCGTAAACACCTCCACTGCACAAAATACGTTGATCTTCGGTAATAAACACATCTGGTCGCCACTTAACATTTGGATATCTCTCCATGTAAGCGTTGGCTGTGCCCCAGTGAGTTGTTGCTTCTCGGCCATCCAGGAGTCCTGCTTCCGCAAGATATGCAGCACCACTACAAATACTTGCAATAAATTTTCCCTTGGCATGCCATTTCTGTAGCCATGGAAATACTGCCTTGTGTTTGATGAACTGTTGGTCCAGGTCAAATCCTGACGCTGGAACCACAACTATATCAGTGTCTACAACATCTTTTATTGAAGCTTCTGGCGAAATCTGTATCGAATAGGGAGTATCAACTTTAGCGCCGTCCAGTGAGACTACAGTAACCTGGAAACGAGGTTCAGAAGTTTCGTTGGTTAGCGTATTCCAAAGTCGCCCAGCCGCATGAAAAACCTCTATCGGGGCAAGTGAAGTTGAGGCATAGCAATCATTTAACAGCAGAATTGTGACATCAATTTTTTTCATCTAACGCGCATTTGAGCGTTCAAAATCTATATAGAATGCTATTAGAATGTATGGAGACATAGTTTTTTAGGCCTGCAAGGTGCAGAGTAATGCTGCTCAGCATTTGCACAACACAGAGCAGCATATCTTCAGATTTATTGGTGTGCAGTTATGGGATCAAACACCAAACGTATTTCCGATAATTCATTGGCGGGAAACCCACTGATTTCTGCATGTTTTTGAATGGCTTCTTCGCTATCAGCAAGATACACACAAAAAGTTTTGTCATTTGCTACAAATGACTGAACCCACTGCACTTTGCCCGCCAACTCGGCTAGCGCGCTATTTGATTTTTTCGCCGCCTCCTTGAATTCTTCGCTGCTTAGATTGCCGATTCCCGGTATTTCACGCTCTATTACATATCGTTTCATAGTTCATTTCTCGTAAATTTCAGGTGTTTACACTATATATCGGCGACCAAATTTCGGGAAGATGGCATAAACGCCACATTCCGATGGTGATTATGACAATCGAAAGCTTACCTAGAACATTTACGCTACAAGCAATTTGCAATGCAGTTCATTGTATTTTGCTCTACTTCCGCAACGAGTATAACTCGGAAATTCAATAAATTCTATGGAACGGCTGCTTACGGGAAATCAGCGTATTTATAGGAAGCTGACGTTCACAAAACTGTAAAAATCGTCCGGAAGTTGCCCTGAACGGTCATTTGATTTCGTTCGCTATCGCTTAATAGGGATTTAACCACACCTCCACGAGCGGATCACGTGTCGGTGCCCCGGACACTGCAATGCCGTCAATTAGTCCCCCGGGTATTTGAATTCCCGACCCATTGCCTCACTGGCCTCCTTGTAGACACCGCGTAGTGCTTCATCCACTCCGTCCCACCGGCCGTCGATGATAAAGTCCGAATATTGCAAAGCATCAACCGGAACACCGGAGCCCTCGCTGAATTTCGCCCTGTCCGAGTCCCCCCCGGGAAGTTCTGGCTTGCCTGCCAGAGGCGGCGCCCAGGTAGCTTCCTCGACGACAGCCATACGCACCCTAATTTCATCCTTGGTGATGTTCCAGACCATGAAGTCCTCAGCAAGGCTTAATGGCCCGTCATAGGTAGTGCGTATACGATCGTTCACAGCAGCGGTCGTGTCGAAATCCTTAAAGAAGTGATACGCGACCGCCATGCGCGGCTTGATTTCGGACATCACCTTTCCAAATGCCTCCGGGGCAGTATGAATCTGGGTGCCCACCACCAATGCTTGTTCCGGTGTGAACCTCATCTTCGTCACGAGATCGGGAACGGCGACGAAACACTCGTGTATGACAATATCGGCATCTTTGGAATATTCATTGAACCATTTATTTGGATATGTATCAGAGCCGAATACAAACTTTAGCCCGTTCCATTCCAGGTTGAAGCTGACAGGTCCGTCGAGCGAATGGATCGCGGGAAACGAACGGATCGTAACCCCATTATTCTCATAGATAACGGCGTTCTCGCCCTTGTAATCGAATTCGTTGACCTCAATGGTGTAACCACGAAAGTCAACAATGCCTACGCGACCCGCGAGATCCCACGTATACATATTCTTCATCATCTCAATCGCATACGCCGTTCCGAGCTCCGGGGTAGGCCCACTCGGGCCCCAGATGCGAAGTGGCTTCTGCCGTCCCATAAGTGCTCCACCGATAAATATTTCTGCCAGCGAACCGAAATGATCCGCGTGCAGGTGTCCGATAAAAATTTTATCCAGGTAGTCGTATGGAATCTGAAGGGATGATAGGCGTTCGGCCGATCCGGACCCGATGTCGAAGATAAACTTGTCACCATTGCCAAGCTCAACCAGAAAACAGGCCGCGGCCTGTGCTGCGCGAGTAGTCGGCATGCCCGTCCCGCAGGCAATTACCCGCATTTCGTCCGGAGCCAGCGATTCGCTGTTGGGATAGTAGACATCCCGATCCCGCGCCTCGGTCGGGGATGGCATCGATTCCTGTGCATAAACAGCGGTGGGCATACCAACGATAGTGCTAGCCAGAACAATCAGTTTGCACAACCGTGATAAACGGAAACCAGAAACTCTCAAATCAAAGGTCATTATATTTCTCCAAATTTTACAGGCTACAGTAATTTGCATTGTAAGTGAAAAGCACGAATCAATCCCACAAAACACGAAATATTTTCATCCGGAAACAGGCTTAACAATTTATTAACTGTAATCAGGATCACGGCTTTATCGGTCAATTTCAATGATATAAATGGTTATGAATTGTCCGCTGTGTATATGGACTCCTAAAAATTCACAGTCAACGACCGCTTAGGAGAAATCTGACAACTTGAGAGGTTAGAGAATCGTCCGCTTATTGCGGTTATTGAGGACATCCCTTACTATCCATTTGCTTTGGACATCGACGTATCCAGTCAAACAACCTTCCATCAGTTACGAGTAGACCGACAGCGATTAATCCAAAGCCAACCAATGCTTCATTGCCCATTTTTTCACCGAGAAATGTGACACTCAGACCAACGGCTATAGGAGGGATCAAGAGTGTGACCAGCATGAGGTTTGCAGACCCAGCTCTCGCGAGGATTTTAAAATAAAGAAGATAGGCCACCGCAGTTGAAAATATCGCAACTGCAATGAGGGAAGCCCATACTTCTGTCGATAATGTCAGAACAGGCACTCCCTCGGTAAATACCGCAACGGGGATCATCAGAATTGTACTTGCAACCAACATCCCAAATGCATTTATTACTGGAGGATAGACAGACAGGAAACGTTTCCCCCAAACTCCTGCGAACGCATAGGACAATGCAGCCGCCAGAACCGCGAGTTGAGCTAGGTTACGCACATCAAAATTTACAAGCGCATCAAGCCCCATGATCACAGCCACTCCAAAGACACCAAACATCGCACCAATAATTTTACGGGTTGTCAGAGCCTCATCGGCAAGAAAGACACCGGCCACAATCACTCCATAAAACGCTGTCGTGCTGTTTAGTATAGAAGCAAGACCACTTCCAATTTCAGTCTGACCCCAAAATATAAACGAAAATGGAAGTGCATTGTTTAATGCGCCCATCATCAAATAACAAAGCCAAGCATTAACAGTCTTGGGTATTTTGATGCCCTGCCACCAAACAACAAGAAACAAGGCCGGAACTGCCCAAAAAACACGATGAAGGGCGACCGTTAAAGGAGGTACCTCTTTGAGAGCTATTTCAGCGAAGAAAAACGACCCTCCCCACACTGTTGCTAAGGAAAATAACAGTAAGATGGACGTCAAGTCCATGCTCGGAATTTGTTTTTGGGTCATGAGAATACTCGTCGTAAGTTAGTATTGGGATTATCATAATGACGTGTCAAAACATAAAACATCCGATTCTTGCTCTCTAATTGATTAGTACTAAAAATCCAACAACATCAAGATGATGTTAATTCACCAAACAAAGGACAAAAATTTAAATTACTTAGCAATAAACGGATGGAAGAAGATAAAGATGTAAGATTAAATCGGAGCAGTCTACTTTCAACAAAGGGTAATACTATGACCATGCCATCTGAACAGACAATGCGAAAAGCAATAGCAGCAAGAGACAAGGCCTACGACGGAAGTTTTTTCTTTGGAGTCATCACAACGGGAATCTTCTGCCAACCATCGTGTTCTTCTCGCTCTGCAAAACCCGATAATCTAAGGTTCTTTCCCAGCGTTGAGGCAGCCATGGTGGCCGGATTCCGATCCTGTAAACGCTGTCTTCCTGCAGAAGAAAATCAACGAGTTTCCCGACTGGTGAAAGTCGCTCGCTATATTGAGGAGCATGCTGAAGAACAACTAACGCTTGGGAGCCTGGCAGCGATTGCAGGGCTCTCCTCCTCTAGATTGCAGAGAATATTCAAAGAAGCGTTCGGTGTTTCTCCCAAAGCTTATCACGACGCCATTCGAATGCGACGTTTCAAGTCATCCCTGAAAGAGGGTGAGGGTATCACTGACGCAATTTTCTCATCGGGGTTTGGCTCCATTAGCCGCGTCTACGGTGAAGCGACTCGCAATATAGGCATGACACCCAAAGCATATCGAGCGGGAGGTGCCGGCGAGGCTATCGCTTTCGCTTGCCGCAAGACGGCGCTTGGTTTCATAGTCATGGCCGCGACAGATAAGGGGATCTGTTTCGTGCAGTTCGGTGATACAAAAGAGTCTCTGACTACCAAGCTGAAAGAAGAGTTTCCCAAAGCAGAGATTAGTGCATCACCTGCAAACGATGCTCCCGAGCTTGATGTTTGGGTAGAAGCATTAAATCGACATATTAGCGAAGGTGCTCCCAGGCCTGACTTGCCACTCGATATGCGAGGTACTGCATTTCAGATGAGAGTTTGGCAGTTTTTGCTAAGTATTCGAGAAGGAGATGTTCTTAGTTACGGTGAACTGGCTGAACAAATCGGCAAACCAAAAGCGGTTCGAGCAGTGGCATCAGCATGTGCAAGAAACCGTATTGGCGTACTGATTCCATGTCACCGGGTCTTAAGAGGGGATGGCAGCCTTGGCGGATATCGTTGGGGATTGGAACGTAAACGAGCGTTACTTGATTCAGAAAGAGAAAGGAGGGCGAGATAGCACAGCATTTTCTACTAACAAAAGTGGCTACACCGCGTTGACGCCCATAAGGCCACAAAACCCTATTATGGCTGCTTTGAGTATTTAGGATACTCCCAAAATATCCCAGTGAACGACCGCTTAGGAGAATGAAGACGTTCAAGTTCTTGGAATAAACTTCCGCTTATTGCCCTATATAGTCATCCACATGAAACGTAGTCTCCGTTTATAATTGAAATAATTGGCCATAAGGAGAATCCTTGGCATTAACGCCAGCCAAATTTAGCGCAGCCCACATAGATGCCTGATTGGCACTGATTACCGGCCGACTTAATGATTTCTCCAATTCGTTTATCGCACCAATTGTACGGAATCCACCACCTCCAATTACCAGGGTATCGGCGTTATCTGGAACCTGGCTTAGCGCATAGCGATGTAATTTTTCAGGAGTAATTTCACCGTAATCGTTTCTCAGGTTCGCCGATCCATGTCCAACGACATCAAACCCTTGGGATTCAAAATATTTCACTCCCAATTCATCCATCTCCTCAGTAAACCACGGGGGATGTATCAAGCATATGCTTTTCGAATTTAATGCGTTTAGTGCCTGAACTAACGCCATCGATTGAGTAATAACAGGCGCACCGTTACTTCGCCTTTCCAGGCGCGCCTTTAGCTGTAAATCATCATTAACACCTAAGATATCACTGCTGCTGGTAAAACCATAGATAATTGCACTAAGCTCAAGTGGTGCAAGCAATGAAACCGCATGGTCTACTTCGGGAGGTTCTGAAAACGCTCGGGCAATATCCGGGCCTACGCTTGGGATGATTTCCCCGTCTGGGCCTACCATACCAAGCGGAACGCGTGCCGAATGTATTGAAACTCCTTGAGGGGCTAAGGCCATTAGCTCGGATTCAGGAACTGGATCCATATGAGGCGTTAAGATACCAATTTTTGCGTCTACACCCGCACCGTCAGGTTGCCACATGTTAATTTCCTCTCTCGAAAATTTATCCGATAAAATTGACGGCTATGAGTATATAGGAGACTCCAGAAAATTCACAGCCAGCGACCGCTTAGGAGAAAGCTGATAACTTGAGAGGTTAGAAAAACTTCTGCTTATTGCCCACAGAGGCCATTCAGCTGAATATATCTAGCCTCAGAATTTCGCCCAATCAATTAGGACAACATTGACTATGATCGACCCTTCTCGAAAGAAACAGCATCATGCGGTATGATTACTGAACGATGAGCAGAACGTGTCCAGGAATGCGTTTTTACATCAAGCCAGTTTGGGTCATCAAAAGTTCCGATAGCGATCCCGCGTTCACCGGGCGATGTTTGCCCTGTCCATGTAACGTTAGTACCGCAGTTTTTGCAAAATTCGAGAAGATGCCAACCGTCGCTTTCATCAGAGCGATATTTGTACTGGTTTAGTGATCCGCTTATGATTTCCACATCTGTGTTTAAAAAGTGTACGCCCATAGAAAAAGCCGAGCCAGTGAGGCGTTGACATTGCCTGCAATGACAGGCACCAATCCAGGTTGGCTCGCCAGTTGTCCTATACTGTACTGACCCACAGAGACATCTACCTTCATGATTCTCGCTCATCGTATTTACCGTAAGTCGTGATTTTCAGAAGAAATGACGGCATTGAGTATAACTCGGAAGTTTTTCAGAAGCCAAAAAACGTCTTCTTAGTAGAAAGCGGACGTTCGCCACGCTGGTTTACCGAATTGTTCGTCGCCTCAAATTACTGTCCCCGATTTTAGCTAGGTATCAGCAAAATTCATTTCCCAGGCTTCTTCGATTGCCGGCCGACTCCTTACGGATTCGCAAAGCGTAACTAGCTTAGGATGCCTCCCGAGGAGACGCTCTGGGTCGTAGTGCCATTGCGCGATCATGAGCAGGCAGACATCGACTGCAGAGAAACGCCGTCCGAGCAGGAAAGGACCATCGGCAATAACATCAGCTACCATTTCCCAGTTTCGATCCAGGTCGCTGCGTGCTTTCGCCCGGATGCCTTCATAATCCGCCTCATTCACTGAGTAATGCTGAGTGTCCGAAATTCGGCAGCCGGTATCGTAGAGGTTCACCGTACTGAACACCAGCCATCGGTAAACAATCGCTCGGCTAGTCTCTCCCAATTCGGGCATCAGATCAGCTTTTGGGTGACAGTCCGCGATATGCATCATCATGGCAGCCGATTCGGTCATCACCGTTCCATTCGGTAAAGTCAAAACTGGCACTTGGGCCATGGGATTAACCGAAAGGAATTCCTGCGTGTAATGCTGATCTGAGCCCAGATCGACTTCCACCAATTTGTATGGTGCGCCGACCTCATTCAGTGCGGCGTGAGGCGCGAACGATCCGCACCCCGGTGCCCAATGGAGTATGTACATAGCGGGGTCTCCGTCAAAGGGATAATCCATCCTATCACAGGAAGTCATCAGAAACATTTCGAGCACCGAATTGGCCGTAGCAGCTTCCCATCACGCACACCACGTGAGTGATCTTCAAGGTATACTATGGATAAAAGCGGGCAGTCACAATTTTTGAGGGGGGGGGGAGGTCCGCTTGTTGCCCGAAGCCGACATTATTGTATTTTCGCTGAAAACCCAATTTCGCATTTTAAGCGCGGACAATGACCCCTTCAATTTGATTCATCCAAGAATAGGGCGTAGTATTTGTCGGTCCATATATAGTTGTATTGTTACTTAACTAAATAACGGGAGGTAATTATGAGTTGGAATG
>PVMK01125890.1_pt1 | contig 33254 bp, 34 predicted proteins | sample 1853481 | NCBI WGS metagenome assembly PVMK01 (sample SAMN08533507, study PRJNA380276) | Marine sediment metagenome, whole genome shotgun sequencing project.
TACATTTATTTTGAAACAGGCGAAGGTCATTCCGATGTCGGTATTATCCAGCTGGATGACACCAAGTGTGGTAATTGCCACGAGCCTGATTCCGGTAATGAATTTGACCGTTCTATCAGGGGGGCACATTACCACACTTGGTGTCATCCAGCTGGATAATACCGAAATCGGAATGACCTTCGCCTGTTTCAAAATCAATGTAATCGTGGCAGGACCCACAGGTCTTGCGGGAGGGATGATCCAACCAATTGGTATGTTGGGTACCTGCTTCACCCCTGAAGGTTCCCGGCGCGTTGCTGATACAACCCAAAACGGTGGCATTGACTGGAACAGTTTGTAAGAGTTCCATAGTATCGGAATCATACAAGTCAAAAAACGTTCCATCTTTTACCCATTTGCCGGTTGATGCAGATCCAGTCTTTCCTCCGCGTGCAAATACCTTTCCCTCTGGATTGACATTTGTGCGAATCTGAATCTCAACGCTTGCCGTATGTTGCCAGGTCAAGGTCGTTTCGCCATTTCCTGAGCTATCGCAGACAAGTACTGCCGAAGGGCTAGCAACCAACGGAAAGTTTTCAGTAGGTATGCCGCCGGTATGACAGACTTCGCATTCGTTGATTTCTGCCGGGTACTCAACATGGCTATAGTCATGCACGCCCTGGCGGTAACCAATGATCGTATATCCTTCGGTGAGGTTGGCACCGGCGTGTATTTTGTGGATCATCAATGGCATATCAACCGAATTTCCAGTATCCGGGTCTATATCCTGGTTCGGGTTATGACACAGGATGCATAATTCGACTTTCTGACGAGAGCCACCATGCATGGCGATCGGGTCATGACACCTGCCGTTGCAGGTTTCAGTTTTAACGATATCGCGTGCTACCGGTGCGCTAACACCAGAAGGAACCCAGTGTTCAAGCTCGTTGGTCACATAGCGCTCAAGATCGTACTCAGTCAGGTCGCGTCGTGCATACATACCCAGGGAGTGGGTTGCATCGGTATCGTAGTTATCAGGCAACACCGTAGCGAATTTATACATATATGTACCGTCGCCAAGGTCGGTATAGCTGCCACCTGAATCGGTGGAGGCCTGTTCAGCAGAATCGCCGGTAATTGGGCTGGTCTGAATCCGCGAGGTGTAGGCCAGGTAAGCTTCTTCACCTTCCGGAATATATGCAAGGATAAATGAAGTGCTTACGGGACCAGGTGTCATAACACCGGATCTGTCCAGTGGGAGACCACCTGGATCTGTAAGTCTGTACGTGACTTCCAGTTGACGATCCGCTGGAATGACCGCTTCGATAATTTCCAATTCAAGCCCGGGCCTGATGAAATAGAGCTCATCAGAAGTCAGGTAGTATTCCTTGTCCTTGGTAGTGTAATTGCCGCCGTCTACGGCTGCCGATTTCGCAGCCAGGTCGGATGCGCCAAATATAAATGTTAAGCTCAAAATAAGCAGCTGTACTAGTTTAATCCTCATGCTTAACTCCTCTTTACTTGATCTCACCGCTTAATAACAAACGGTGGGCCTGGATACGTTTTCGTTTGGTGCATCCGAGCATAATTTGCCATGTTGAAGATGGTTTAACATTGACATAGGTCAAGTAACTATCTGACATTGATCAAGATTGGCCCCCACTGTGGTTTGCCGGCAGTTATTCCGGGATTACTGATGACAGAAACTGGTGAATTCTTTATTCCATCACTTACGGCGGTATTGGGATTAGGGGTAGAATGTACACGAGTTTTCAAAGGAGAATTTCTGAATGACCACGAGTAATCTGAACCCCGGTGTTGTCACAGGTGATGGTTATAAAACACTGGTTGAGGCGGCCAAGTCAGGTGGCTACGCTTTGCCGGCAGTCAATGTCGCCGGTACCAACACCATCAATGCGGTAATGGAAGCGGCCGCCAGGGCCAATTCCGATATTATTATTCAATTATCCAACAGCGGCGGCCAGTTCTATGCCGGTAAGGGCATCGAAGATGCCTTCAAGGCCAAGGTGCTGGGTTCGGTCGCGGCGGCACAGCATGTGCACCTGCTGGCTGAGCATTATGGTATTTGTGTTGCCATGCATACCGATCACGCCAACAAGGCGCTGATACCGTGGATCGAGGCCCTGCTGGACGAAGGTGAAAAATACTATGAGCGATATGGCAAACCGCTGTACAGCTCACATATGCTGGACCTGTCTGCTGACCCGATTGATTTTAACCTCAGTGAAAGTGCCCGGATCCTGGAACGGATGGCGAAGATCGACATGTCACTGGAGATTGAACTGGGTGTTAAAATCAATCGGGTCAGCAGACAGGTCCAGCATATGTGAGCTGGAGCTGTCTGCTGACCCGCTTGATTTTAACATCAGTGACAGCGTCCGGATACTGTAACGGATGCCGAAGATCGATATGTCACTGGAGATCGCGCTGGGTGTGACCGGTGGTGAAGAAGACGGCATCGGCAGCGATTTTGAAGAAGGCGCGGACAACTCCAAGCTGTACACCCAGCCTGAGGACGTGTTGCAGGCCTATGAATTGCTGAACCCGATCGGTCATTTTTCCGTGGCCGCGTCATTTGGCAATGTCCACGGTGTTTACAAGCCCGGTAACGTCAAGCTGCGGCCTGAGATCCTGAAAAACTCGCAGGCGCTGGTACAGCAAACCCACGCAACGGGTCCTAATCCACTGCACCTGGTATTTCACGGTGGCTCCGGTTCGGAAAAAGCCAGGATTCATGAGGCGGTTTCTTACGGTGTGTTCAAAATGAACATCGATACCGACACCCAGTTTGCGTTCTCACAACCGGTGGGTAAATTCGTCAGGGATAATGCCCGCGCGTTCGAATTTCAGATCGACCCGGATGACGGCACTCCTTACAAGAAGCTTTACGATCCGAGAAGTTACCTGCGCCTCGGCGAGCAGGGCATCGTTGCCCGCCTGCAGGAAGCCTGTGAAGATCTTGGTTCAAAAGGTAAATCAATCGCGAGCGCCTGACGCTCAGGGTTCAGTAATCCGGCCATTTTTTTTGCCAGCAACAGGGTTAAACTGTAGCCATGCCACTTGTCGAACATCTTGAACTACCGACTTTTTCCCGCCTGCGTGAGCAGGGGCACGAAGTATTGCCGCTGGATCGGGCGGTACACCAGGACATCCGCGAACTCCATATCGGCTTTCTGAACATGATGCCGGATGCGGCCCTGGTGGCTACCGAGCGGCAGTTCATCCGCCTGGTCGGCAACTGCAATCGTATTGCACAGTTCTATGTGTATCCGTTCTCCTTACCCGGATTGCCGCGCAGTGCAGAAACACTGGAGTACATTGATCGCTATTACTGTAATTTTGACGATCTGCAGAAACAGGGGCTGGACGCCCTGATCATTACCGGTGCAAATGTCGAAAACCCCGACCTGGAGCAGGAACCATTCTGGGAACCCCTGATGGAGGTGGTGCGCTGGGCTGATGAGAATGTCTCATCCACATTGTGTTCCTGCCTGGCCACGCACGCCTTGCTTAAATACCGGTACGGCATTGAGCGCCAGCCGCTGCCTGCCAAGCGCTGGGGTGTTTACAACCACCGTATCGCACAGCCGGGACACCCGTTGCTCAGGGATATCAATACACGTTTCGATGTACCCCATTCGAGGTACAACGAGATATCAAGACAACAACTGGAAGATGCCGGTCTGACCATCCTGGTAGAGAGCAAGGCAGGTGGTGTGCATATGGCCGTCAGCCCGGATCAGTTCCGCATGATTTATTTCCAGGGCCACCCCGAGTACGACCTGAATAGTCTGCTGAAGGAGTACAAGCGGGAGGTGATGCGTTACATGGCCGGTGAACTGGAGACACCGCCGCTTTATCCGGAAAACTATTTTTCAGAGGAAGCTGTACAACTGGTAGAGGCTTTTATTGAGAAGCTGAAGCGGGAAGAATCAGCAAATGCTGACCTGTCAGCATTATTTGAAAAAGAACTTGAAGCCCTGCTGGACAATACCTGGGGTGACACGGCAAAAGCGGTAGTCAACAACTGGCTGGGCCTGGTCTACCAGGTCACCAATCTGGATCGAACACAGCAGTTCATGGATCATGTGGACCCGGATGACCCGTTGCAGCTTAATCCCCGTAACGAATCGAAAAGCGGCGTTTGACGGGGTAGGGGAATACGTCTGTTTGTTTGCCGGCAAGAATGTCGTCCTTTATGCTGTTCCACCAGTCGGCATCCAGTAAATCTGCATGGTCTTGTTTGAACAGGGCGAGATCTTCCGGGTTGGCGAAGAAAAAGGGCGCAAATGTTTCGGGAAACACGTCATGTTGCCCGATTGAATACCAGGGTGTGTCTGATAGCTCGTCTTCATAAGTGCGGGCAGGTGGGATATGGCGGAAATTACAGTCCGTGATGTAACTGATTTCGTCATAATCATAAAAAACCACGCGCTCGGTTCTTGTTACACCAAAGTTTTTCTTGAGCATGTCACCGGGGAAAATATTGGCACCGGCGAGGTCCCGTATCGAGTGGCCAAAATCCTGGATCGCGCGACGGCGCATGGCCGGTGAAGCATGTTTCAGGTAACGGTCCAGCGGTTCCATACGGCGTTCGATATAGATATGACGGATGACCAGTTGATCGCCGACGATTTCCAGCGAGTTTTCCGCGGTCGCATGTAATTCATCCATCAGGGCTTTGTCGATACGCCCAAGGGGAATGGCGACATTGGAATACTCCAGCGTATCCGCCATTCTGCCCACGCGGTCATGGTATTTGACCAGTTGGTATTTACCCCGCACGTCTTCACGTGACAAGGTCTTGGGCGGATCAAAGTGGTCGCGGATCAGTTTGAATACAAACGGGAAGGACGGCAGTGTGAATACCAGCATCACCATGCCACGGACCCCGGGTGCAATCTGGAAATTGTCCTTCGAGTGGCTCAAATGGAATTGCATTTCCCTGTACAGCAGGGTCTTGGCCTGCTTTTGCAGACCCAGCATGGCGTACAGGTCCACGGGTGATTTGCCGGGCATGATGGACAGCAAAAAACTCACATACGCCGAAGGCACCTCCATATCGACCATAAAATAGGCACGCGAGAAACTGAAAACGATGGAAACATCCTTGGCCCGCATCAAAGCCGTATCGACATATATATTTTTATGTTTATCCTGCATCAACGGGATGACCAGGGCCTGTTTATTGTCTCCATTGACCAGGCGGGCGACGACATAGGCGGCCTTGTTGCGGAAAAACAATGATGCCAGCACCTGCAGTTGGTGGTTGGGATGAGCCTTCCAGGTTTTTGGCCGGCGGCCCATGATGACCTGTTCCAGTCGGCGTATGTCCCGCCGCAGGTTATGGAACGGGTTGTCGAAATTAAATTCCGTAATCGCCTGCAACAGACACCGGCGCAGACCACGTGTAGGTGGATAATAGCTGCGGTAAGTCGGGTTTGAACCGCCCAGGTGCTCGGTGCTGAGTGCCGGTCGCCAGAATATATTGTTGTTATTGTAATAATTTCTATGCAGGACCCGACAGGCAACCGAGTTATAAAATGTTTCAGCACACTCGGACTGCAGGTGGTTCATCAGTAAAGTGATAAAGGCCGCCTTGATGTCAGGCCACCAGTCCGCATGTTTCGCAGCGCCAGGAAATCGTTTGTTGAGCTTGATCACCGCTTCGCTTACACGTTCTTCATAACCGAGGATGCGCTCTTTACCCGCTTTACTTCCGCGTGCCCAGTCGGCCTGCTCAAAACAGGTCATGGCTTCATCGCTGAACTCCCTGAACAGGTGGTAGTGTTTTTCAAAACCATCAAGGATGGTCCGGGCTATGGCCAGCGGGTTTTTACCGGTCACTTCCACGGCTGTTTCCAGGTTATCGTTCATGCTGCTAAGGTATCACTTTTTAGCCGTTGTGCCAGTCCTTCCGCCCAAAAACTACAGGCTTCGGCCGAGGGGTGGAAGCCATCCTCACAAAAGTCGTGCTCGAGCGGATCAATCTCGGTGGGAATGTGCAGCATATTAACCTGTTTTGCCACGATGCCGGCGCAGATTGCATCCAGCGTTGCCGCGCGCAGACCGAGGGTGAAACGCAATGGTTGTGGCGGTAAAGGAAACTTCGACATGGGTGGCAGGCCCGCAAAAATTACTTTGGCCTGTGGCCATTGATCCCTGAGTTCCTGCACCAGGGCGGTTACCTGGGTCCGCCAGTAGCGTGTGCTGCTGAGACCGGTAACATCGTTGACGCCAATTGAGATCAGCACCACGTCAGCCTGCTGTTGAGCGTCAAAGCGTCTGATACGTTTGCGTAAATGGGATATATCCGCGCCATTGCTTCCATCTACCCGCCAATGCACGCTGCATCCCTGCTGCTCTGCCAGCACCCCGGCGAATTGCACCGGCATGGAACGTTCCACGCTACCGGTTCCAACACCGGCGATGATGGAGTCACCCAGCGCCAATAAATGCAATGGTTCACCTTTGCCGCAAACACCGGTCTTGTTGCCGGTTGCTTCCGGCAAACGAATGGCCCTGGTGCGTAAGCGCAGACCCTGGATTGCCGAGACCGGCAGCAGCAACCAGAAGCCGAAGCGTATCAGGATATTTTTCGAGGGAGTCATCACGCTAATTTTCGGTCAGGACCCGTTTTTCAGCGTTCCAGGTCATCGCAATGAGCGCTATTGCCATCACACAGGCCCCGGAAATCAGGGCAAAGCCCGCATCCCAGCCCGCATGGTCCACCAGTACGCCAATGACGATATTGGCGCTGACAGCACCACCCACGTAGCCGAACAAACCGGTGAAGCCGGCAGCGGTGCCAGCTGCTTTTTTCGGTACCAGGTCAAGCGCGTGCACACCGATAAGCATCACGGGCCCGTAAATCAGGAAACCGATACCGATCAACATGGCTATGTCGATACCGGGCTTGCCGGGTGGGTTGAACCAGTAAACCAGGACACAAACCAGGGTTAATAACAGGTAAATTATGCTCGCCGGGGCGCGCCGGCCACGGAAAACCTTGTCGGAAAGGTAACCACACAGCAAGGTGCCGGGGATGCCGGCCCATTCATACAACGCATAGGCCCAGCCTGATTCCTCAAAGGAGAAGCCCTTGACCTCGCTCAGATAGGTGGGTGCCCAGTCCAGCACCCCGTAGCGAACCAGGTATACAAATGCATTGGCGATCGCTATTGACCACAAAAGTCTGTTGTTCAGTACATGCTTCAGAAATATCTCGCGGGCGGAAAACTCCTGCTCATGGGCCTCTTCATAGGCAAATGCCTTGGGGTAGTCGTTTTTATAAGCCTCAATTGGCGGCAGACCCTGGGATTGGGGTGTGTCACGCACCGTCAGCCAGATAAACATTGCAATCGCCAGGGCAATAAAACCGTGAAAATACAGGATCGAATGCCAGTCGGCGAAGATCGCCATGGCGAGGATTGCAATCGGCCCGACCAGTCCACCGCCGATGTTATGGGCCACATTCCAGAAGGCCATCCTGGTACCGCGCTCGCTGCTGGAAAACCAGTGCACCATGGTGCGCCCGCAAGGTGGCCAGCCCATTCCCTGGAACCAGCCATTGGCCAACAACAACAAAAACATGATACCGACGCTGCCGGTGGCGGCGGGCACCAGTCCCATCACGATCATCACCAGCGCACTCATGGTCAGGCCAATCGTCATGAAACTACGTGCATTACTGCGATCTGAAACGCTGCCCATGATGAATTTTGAGAGCCCGTAGGCAATGGCAACACCGGACAGGGCAAAACCGAGTTCTGTTTTCGAGTAGCCTGCTTCGATCAGGTGGGGCATGGCCAGGGAGAAATTCTTCCTGACCAGGTAATAACCGGCGTAGCCGACAAAAATACCGATGTAAACCTGCCACCTGAGACGGTTATAGTCCGCATCGATCTGGTCATCCGGTTTTTGTGCCCGATGTGGCGGGGGCTTGAAAAAGCCGATCATCGGTCTGAATCGATCTCCGCCAGTACCTCAAGCCCGAGGTCGGGGTAATCGGTGATCAAGCCGTCAACCCCCATCTCAACCAGTTCCCGCATGGTTTTCTCATCATTGACGGTCCATGGAATGACCTTGATGTCCAGTGCATGTGCGGCGTTGATTTGTACCTGGTCCAAAAAGCGTATGATCGGGGCTGTAGATTTGCGGGGTGAAACTGAGCCGGTCCAGGTTTTGCTGCAGTCCTTCATTGTTTTCAACCAGCAGCGAAATGGAAATTTGCGGGTCTATTTCATGCATGGCCTCAAGCGCGCGGACATCGAATGACTGTATGGTCGTTTGCCCGACAACACCGTGTTCGCTAACGACAACATACAAAGCGCTGGCAAACTCCATCACCACCGGGTGGAAGATCCGGTCACCCTCGGGCAGGGACTTGATTTCGATGTTAAACAGCACCTGGCCGAAACTGGCATTACGACCGGTCGCTTCAGCGCGTGAGGCAACGGCCTGGAATACATCGCTCAACAGGGGTTTTGCCACCGGCATCGCCTGTTGACGGGGGTGGTCCGGGTGACCGCGGCTACCGCAGTCAAAAGATACAACCTCCTCATCGCTCATCGCATATATCCGCAAGCTTTTTTCCTCTTCCCCGGTGACATCCCTGCCATCAGCATGCGAACAGACCCTGGCTGACATCCAGGGCTCATGCGATACGATTATGTGCCCCTGTGCATTGATGGCGACATCCATCTCCAGCGTGCTTACACCGAGGTCCAGGGCATGCAGGAAAGCCGGGATGCTGTTTTCCGGCAACAGACCACGTCCACCGCGGTGGGCCTGCAACTCCGTGGCAGGTTGGCCGCTTGCGGGCTCGGGTACCAGGTAGTCAACTATCACAGTCAGGATGGCGAATATCAACAATACCCGGATGATATGGTTGATTTTTCGCCCGGTACGAGCGGTGATTGAGTCCTTTGCATCAATATCCTGTTCCCGTTTGAGGCCCTCCGGGGTGATTTCACAGACCCAGGAAAATATCAGTACCAACGGGAAGCAGATCAGCAGTATTGTGAAAATAAAGCGGAAAGCCCAGGCGGGAATACCCAGTTGTTCAAACAGCAAATCGGCAAGTTGCAGAACCAGCCAGGCAGCCGCGATATAGAGCAGGGCCATGCGGAAAACATTTCGTCTTTTCAGTTCTGCAAATATGGACATGATTGATGTTTTTGTACCAGGATTGCCTAGCATGGCGCATAGGCGCAGAAAGTCAAATCTATGGGAAGATGTAATTCACCCACAGTCCAATATTGCGCCCGGGCGCGTCAATACCGGAGGCGTGTTCCCGGTAGGCTTTATCGGCAAGGTTTTCCAGCCTCAAACCCAGTTGCATTGCGGTGGTGGCCTGCCAGTCCAGCGATATATTCAGTGTTCCCCAGCCCGCTGTACCCATTGGGTTAATACGCGGGTCCCTTACATCACGCGGGCTTAAACGGTCCTGACGACTGGTGAATAGCAGGTAGGGTTCGATACGCCAGTCAGATTTGAACATATACTCCAGCCCCAATTTTCCATTGAGCGGCGGGATACGGTCGGCAGGGAAGGCCGCACCATCATCATCGCGTTCTTCACCACGGGTGTAGTTGACCACAGCAAACATTCGCAAATCGTCCCTGGCAGCCCAGTAGACAGCGCCTTCAACACCATATATTTCCACCTTGTTACGGTTTTCGCTGCGCACGATGTCGCGGCCATCCTCGGTGACCTCACCGGTGAACACGGATGTGATTTTGTCGGAATAATCCAGGTAGAAGGCAAAAACCTCCATTTCCAGCCGTTCCGATTCAGTTTTAAAGCCAAGGTCGTAGCTCCAGACGGTTTCAGGGTCGAGATCCGTGTTGGCCACATTGAAACGATTACCGGGGCGGGGGCCCAGCGTGGCCAGGTCAAATATGTTGGGTGGACGGAAACCCCGGCCAAAATTTGCTACCAGTTTAAGACCCGGCTTCAATGCATAAACCGCATGAATGTCACCGGTCAGGTCGGCAGGTGTCAAATTCACATTCCCATGATTTTCATTGGCCGGCAAACTGATATCGAACCGGCTGTAACGTAATCCTGCATTTATATCCAGGTTCTCAGTGGTAAGCCACTCACCGGAAAGATAAATGGCGGAGCTGTCCATCGAAGAACCATCGGGGAAGCGACTGCTGACCTGTGTAAATTCTCCCCCATCTTCAAGCCGTGTAAACCGGCTGCTGTCCACCGCGTCTGTATAGTATTCAGCACCCCACACCAATGACGTGCCGGAGGCCATGGATGAATTGAACTGCAGGGTCACGCCATCCAAAGTGCTCTTATTATCTTCAGTGACAATAACCGGGCTGCCAAACTCCTGCGTCAGCCTGTCATCGGTGATGACCTGGCGTGCAACATGGGCTTCAAATTGATCAAACCAGGCAGATTCACCTTCAAGACGGAAACGTGCGTGAATAAAACCACGCCGGTTTGGTGCAAACAGAAATTGCTCGGAAGAGGGCGCCTTTTGACCAAATCCGGGTATAAGTTCGTCATAGCGGGGTGTTGATGGTTGCTCCATGCCCTGTGCAGATAGCATCAGGCTGGACAGGTCACTGGTATTAAAAATAAATTTCAGATCAGCTGCTTTTGATTTATAAGCGGAAGGCACCAGGAGTTCGCCGCTACCGGATTTTCGGGTTGAATGATCCTGGTAGCTTGCGCCGCCCGCAAACCCCCAGCCCTGCTGGCCACCCTGTGTACGGGCACTGAGTACCCAGCCATCATCCACGCTGTCATAACTCCCGTACAAGCGGCTTTCCTGTTGCCACTCCCCGCCAGCGTAATCGGGTTCATGTGTCAGGATATTCAACACACCACCCATCGCATCGGCACCATATAACGAGCCCTGGGAGCCACGCACAACTTCCATACGCCGGGTCGCAAACGAATCAACGAGGCCAAGGTATTGATTCGGTGCATTCCGGAAAAAGGCATTGTTCAGCCGCATGCCATCGACCATATGCAATACCTGGGAACCCTTCAGGCCACGAATGATCGGGATGCCCTGGCCAGGTGTCGTCTGCTGAAAATATGTGCCGGGCGCACCACGAAGCATTTCTGCAATCACATCAGGCGCCAGCTTAAGCACGGCCTCCTCATCAATTGCCGTCACGGCAGCCGCAATATCAATGTCACGCTTGTTGGCGCGTGTCGCTGTGACCTGCACATGCTCCTGAATATTGTTTTCATACATGTCCTCACCGGATGCATCATCCGCCCGAAGAGGGTTGTTAGTTATCAACAAAAACAGGAGCGAAATCTGCAGTCCCGCCCGAAAGAAATGGGTCATAAAGCTTAGTCAGACAAATATGTGAAAACAGCGCGTATTTTGCCATAAAACGACTACTGGCTGGCAGCTTTCAGCACCCGGTGTATGCCAGTGTCCGCATTGATGGGTTTTGCTCAGGATAATGCTCTATTGTTATATGCCCTAAGTAGAATCAATACACCTACGGCTAACAAAAGCCAATAAGCACCTGCGGGCGTGAACTTTGTTTAATAAAGTAAATACATCATAATTACTTGAAATATACCAATTAACGCTTGACACGAGCTTGTATAATACTAGATACTTTATAAAATAGAGTTGATGGCATGATGAATTTACAATTCGACAAAATAATCAGCGCTCCCTGCCGACTGGGCATCCTGGCTACGCTTGTGCCCGGTGTTTCGGTCTCCTTTACTGAGATGAAAGCTGCAACCAGCCTGTCTGATGGCAATCTACACGCTCAGACACGCAAGCTGGGCGACGTGGGTTACATAGAAATCAGCAAGAAAACCAAGGGCAAACGTTCCGTGACCGAGTTTCGTCTCACCGAGCTGGGGCGCGCGCGACTTCAACTACATATTCTAAAGTTACAGAAAATCCTTGATGCAGGGGCGGGCCCAAGGCAGCGTGTGCGGCCAACCGCACGACCGGATGATTCGGCGGTTTGGGCATGACAGATTCAAAAAAAATTGCAATTGGTGCAGATCACGGTGGTTTTGATCTTAAATCCGTGTTGATAACCCACTTGCAGAAGACAGGACACAAGGTCGAGGACTTTGGTACTTCATCCCGTGAAGCTGTTGACTATCCAGTCTTTGCCCGTGCGGTCGCGGACGCCGTATCAGAAGGAAGAGCGGACGTCGGAATCATTATCGACGGTGCAGGGATCGGTTCATGCATGGTGGCAAATAAGGCACCTGGAGTACGCGCGGCGGTTGCCAACAACCTGTTAAGCGCACGCCACAGCCGTGAACACAACGATGCCAACGTACTGGCGCTGGGCGCCGGTCAAGTAGGCACCGGGCTTGTAGAACAACTCGTCGACGTCTGGTTGACAACTGAATGTACCGAACCGCGCCATCTGAACCGGGTAGCCATGTTCGGTAAGGAGAATACAGATTTGAACTTGACTGATCAGGACATTGAACGGGTCGTAAACCGGCTGCATGACATCATTGGTCCAATGACGAGTGCGGAACCAACAGGTGAATCAGTTGGTGAAAACCCTGAAGCGGCCCGGGAGTTTGTACGTTTGGGAGCCTCGGGCTTGACCAGCGTTGCTCCGGCAGAGCGGCCGGGTAATATCCCTGGCGACCTCGCGCGGTATATCGACCACACGATACTCAAGCCCAATGCGACTGAGGATCAGATTCGCACACTCTGCGCAGAGGCCCTTGAGTTCAATTTCCGTTCGGTGTGCGTGAACCCGACCTGGGTGTCGTTGGCTGCGAGTCTGCTGCGCGGCAGCGAGGTACTCACCTGCACGGTCGTGGGTTTCCCTCTCGGCGCCAACGAACCCGCAATCAAGGCCATGGAAGCACGTCGCGCCATTCGCAATGGCGCCCGCGAGATTGATATGGTGATCAATATCGGCGCGCTCAAGAGCGGCGACGATGCACTCGTACTGCGTGACATCCGTGCCGTGGTTGAGGATTGTGTCGATGGCAACGCGGTATGTAAAGTTATCCTTGAAACAGCATTATTGACTGACGAAGAGAAGCGGCGTGCCTCGGAACATGCGCGAACCGCACGTGCCCATTTCGTCAAGACATCGACCGGTTTTTCAACCGGCGGCGCCACCGTCGCTGATGTGGCACTCATGGCAGGAGTCGTGCGTGGTGCAGGCATGGAGGTCAAGGCCTCCGGTGGTATCAGTTCATATAGTGATGCAAAGGCCATGATTGAGGCCGGCGCCACCCGTCTGGGTGCGAGTGCCAGCATTGGCATCGTACAGGAAGCAAAATTAACAAGCGTCAGCGCTTGAGGAGTTTTATCAATGGTCGATCTGAGAGCTTTCGTTTATCTTGATTCATTGCAGCCGCAATTCGCCTCATTCCAGGCGACGATCTCAAAGGGTTACCTGCCCAAGGTGGGTCAGGCGAGCCTGTTCGTGGAAATCGCCCCCGGTATGGCAATCAACCAGATCCTGGACGTTGCGCTGAAGTCAACGGACGTCACGGCGGGAATGCAGATTGTTGAGCGTCATTACGGAATGCTTGAGTTGCATTCCGAAAGCCAGGCTGATGTTCGCCAGGCTGGAGAGGCGATTCTGGAATTCCTGGGTCTGGAGGAAAAAGACCGCCACAAACCGCGGGTAGTTGCCAACCAGGTGATACGTCACCTCGAAGACACACAGACCATGCTTATCAACCGTTTCCGCCACGGCAATATGATTCTCGCCGGGCAGACGCTGTTTGTGCTCGAAGTCGAGCCGGCGGCCTATGCCGCGCTGGCAGCCAATGAGGCCGAGAAGGCAGCGGATATCAATATTCTTGAAGTACGCGCCGTCGGCAGCTTCGGACGTGTCTATATTGGCGGTGAAGAACGGGATGTGGTGATCGCCCATGAAGCGGCAACGCAGGCAATCAACGCGATCACGGGCAAGGTAAAAAAGAAGTAGTTAATTAGATTAACCCGGGCCTTTTGGCTCGATTTGCGAGGAGCAAGAAAATGTCAGATGCATTAGGAATGATTGAATGCCGGAGTTTTCCGACAATGGTGGAAGCGGCCGATGCAATGGTCAAAGCGGCCAAGGTTGAACTCGTCAGTTACGAGAAAACTGGTGGTGGCTACATAACCGCGGTTGTGCGTGGTGATGTCGCAGCCGTAAGGGCGGCCTGTGATGCCGGAAGGACTGCGGGTGCCCGCGTCGGTGACGTGGTTTCCGTGCATGTGATCGCACGTCCTCACAGCGGTGTCGATTTGACGATCCCCCTGGGTCGCGGCCCCGAAACATCAAAGTAGTGGCCGCAGGGAGGATATAGCCATGAAACTCGCGAAAGTGCTCGGCACTGTCGTTGCCACCGAAAAAGACGCCAAGCTTGTCGGTCTGAGATTCCTGATGCTGGGCCTCTGGGGCCACGATAACAAGCCTTCAGGCGGCTCGGTCGTGGCGGTAGATGCCGTCGGTGCCGGGGTCGGTGAAATGGTTCTTTTCGCGAGCGGTTCTTCCGCCCGCCAAACCGAACGCACCGACCAGAAACCTGTTGACGCAGTCGTCATGGCAATCGTCGATAGCTGGGAGATCGAAGGCGACGAGAAATACCGGAAGGGGGAGACTGACGCATGAGCAGTTCGGGCGGAAACGCCGGCCTTCTCAGCGACCAGCAGGTGGATATTATCGCCAGGCGCCTTGCGGAACGGCTCTCGGCAACACCGGCGGCGAAAGTTAATGTCTCCGGCGCGCGCAGCGCAGCAACCATCTCTTCCAACGATATACTCGGCGAAGGGGTTTTTGCTACGGTGGACGACGCTGTCGAGGCGGCGGGCATTGCCTTCCGCGAACTGGATGGTATGTCACTCGAAGGACGGCAGAAGATCATCGCCTCGATCCGCGAGTCGATGCTCGCGAACGCCGAGGAACTTGCGCGTCACGCACAGCGCGAAACCGGTCTGGGGCGAGTAGAACACAAAGTAATCAAGAATCGCCTGGTGGCGAGCAAAACTTCCGGTACGGAAGTGCTCACGCCGCATGCTGTCACCGGCGATCACGGGCTGACGCTTACCGAATACGCGCCTACGGTGTGATCGGCGCCATCACGCCGACAACCAATCCGACCTCCACCATTATCTGTAATACGATCGCCATGCTCTCTGCGGGCAATAGCATCGTCTTTAACGTACACCCGAGCGCCCGTGAGTGCTCCATGGCCAATGTTCGACTCTTGCACCGCGCGATCGTTGCTGCCGGTGGCCCGGATAACCTGGTAACCACCGTGGCCGAGCCGACAATCGAATCCGCGCAAGCACTGATGGGTCACAAGGGTATCCGTCTGCTCGCTGTAACTGGCGGTAGCGGCGTTGTCCGTCAGGCCATGACCAGCGGCAAGCGCGCCATCTGCGCGGGCCCGGGTAACCGCCGGTAGTGGTTGATGCGACGGCCGACCTTGAGCAAGCCGCACGCGGCATTATCGCGGGTGGTTCGTTTGACAACAACATCGTATGCACTGACGAAAAGGAAGTCATCGCCGTCGAGAGCATTGTCGAGCAACTATTACAAAACATGAAACAGCAAGGTGCCTATATCCTGACTGCAGGCGAACTCTACCGGGTGGAAGAGGCGATCTTCACCGAGCAGCGTGGGCCACGGCAGAGTGCGGTGGTAGAGAAAAACCTCATTGGCAAGAATGCGAGCGAGATACTCAAACGGGCGGGCATCTCATGCTTTGATGACCCGCCACTGCTGGTTGCGCGAGTGCCAAACGACCATCCCCTGATCTGGACTGAGCAGATGATGCCGGTAATGCCGGTCACCTCTGTTCCTGATGTCGGTCGAGCTATTGAGTTGGCTAAGGAAGCCGAACATGGATACGGACATTCGGCCGGTATGTACTCGCGCGACATCGATGCCTTGAGTCGCATGGCGCGCACCATCAATACCAGTATTTTTACCAAGAATGGACCATTCTTCGCCGGTCTCGGCGAAGGCGGGGAAGGCCACACGAGTTTTACCATCGCCAGCCCAACCGGCGAGGGTCTAACCGGGCCTGTTGCCTTCAGTCGACTGCGGCGTTGCGTCCTGGTCGATCACTTCCGAATCGTCTGAGGTCCAGGGTGCAAACAAAGCAGCGGCATGGGGCCATGGCATTACTGGAATTCGACACCATCGCTACCGGCGTGCTGGCGAGTGACATCATGGTTAAATGCTCGCCCATCGCATTGCTGCGGTGCGGAACGATCCACCCGGGTCGATTCCTTATCCTGATTGGAGGCAGCGTTGCCAGCACGGAAGAGGCTTATGCGGCCGGAATAAAGCTCGGTGAGCATGAAGGTTCCCTGAGTGGGAGCGTATTCCTCGGTGATGTTCATCCCTATTTGCATGATGCAGTGCTCGGCACCCGCCTGGATCTTGCGGGCGATGCTTTGGCAGTTGTGGAAACGCGTTCTTCGCCTGCACTACTGGCCGCAGTGGATGCCGCCATCAAGAGTACCTCGGTCATGGTCTCCGAGGTTCGGCTGGGCGATGATCTGGGCGGGCACGCGCTGGCCTTTTTGAGCGGCGACCTGTCCGATGTAGAGGCTGCGCTGGATATCTGTACCGATCGGGCCGGCGACCAGCTTCTTGCAAGAACACTTTTACCGCGACTCGATCCCGGTCTGCGCTCGGTTCTGGACCAGGGTACGCGTTTCGGTCTGTGTCCGGCCTTTGAACCGGCTGGCGCCGAATTCCCCGAGGAGGTCGCATGCTCCTGGGACGCGTAATAGGTACCGTGGTGCCGGCAGTGCTGGTGGACGAGCTGTCCGCCACCCCGCTGCTCTGGGTCCAACCAATCGACCGTGAAGGTCAAGCCAATGGTGAACCTTTGGTCTGCGCCGACGGCACCCGCATGGCGGGTCCCGGTCAGATGATCTACTGGGTGGCCAGTCGTGAGGCTGCGCTGACACTCGATCCATGGTTCGTTCCGGTCGATGATGCCATTGTCGGTCTCGTTGACGAGGTGAGAAACTATCCTCCGGAGGACCTGGCCTGATGATCCTTGCCCGCATTACTGGAAGTGTCGTGTCAACCATCCATCACCCCATCGTTAATGGTCACAAGCTGCTGCTCGCCGAGCGGCTCGACATGAGCGGAAAACCCTCGGGCGGATATCTCATCGCCTTGGATGCTATCGGTGCCGGCCAGGGTGAGACCGTCCTGATCCTGGATGAGGGTACCGGTGCTCGCCAGATACTCAACGACAGTAACGCGCCGGTGCGTTCAATCGTCGTCGGCATTGTCGATGCGGTCGAGATTGAATCGAGCTAATGAAAAAGGCCACCCGCGAGGGTGGCCTTTTGGTACTACTATCGATATCGACTTATATTAGTGCCGATAGGTAACTCTCAAATTGCCGAAATCCGGTTACTGATTAAAAATCATGCCCCAGTTGATTCAGGCGTTTTCGCAGTTCTTCTGCCTGGTTGGCAGGCGGGTTCCAGCGGGGTTTGATGGCGGAGATCGTGATGTAGCCTTCCAGATGTGCGCGGACATCGCCGTCTTCCCTGTGCGGTTGATCCGGGTCTACCCCGCATAGTAGCGGGGCACGACGTGACCGGTTTCATCACAACGGTGGTAACCCAGCGTGATCATGTGCCCGGAAGAAATTTCCGGGTGCAGGACGCCCTTGATCTGGTTCCTGGGAAGCGCAGGGTAATTGATATTCAGCAATATTTCTTTTGGCAACAAGCGCCCGTTTTCGTCAACTGATGATCGGAGTGACTCAATCACCGAGCAGACGAACTCCGCAGCGGGTTCAAAAATTTCGTGGGTGCTTGGATATTCCGTTCCGACCTCGTCAAATCGCATACCGGCAGAAATCGCGATGGCTGGAACACCGTTGAGTGTCGCCATGATAGCCGCACCGATGGTTCCGGACATGAACAGCGCGGTGCCCAGGTTGGGGCCGAAATTAATACCGGAAAGAACCAGGTCAGGCGGGTTGTCTTCCAGCAAATGACGCAGCGCAACCAGAATGGTATCAACGGGTTGGCCATCCAGGTGCCAACTGCTGTCCTCGAGTTGTTCCAGTGCCAGATTACGGCGACTGGTCACACCCATACCGGTGGCGCTCTGCTCCGTGCTGGGAGCCACCATGCTGACCCGGTGGCCGGCCTGTTTCAGAACGCGGTGCAGTGCCTGGATACCGGGTGCCTGGTAGCCATCGTCATTGGTTAAGAGTATGTGCAGCCGGGGTTTTTCATGGTTTTATTTTACCCTTCATTGCACACTTGTTAGCATATAAATAATTATGACTGATAAGACGGCGAATAACCTCGCGAAACCCGTAAGAAAGGGTGAGGAACTGGACTGGGATGCCCTGGATAAGCATTTGAAGGGTGTCATTACGAAGCTGGAAGGCGAGCCTGAAATCAGCCAGTTCCATGCTGGTAACTCCAATCTCACCTATCGGCTCAAATACAGCAATGATGACCTGGTGGTCAGGCGGCCGCCGTTTGGCACCAAGGCAAAGTCCGCACACAGTATGATTCGTGAATACAGGATCATGAGCGCACTCAAGCCGGTATATCCGTCGGTGCCCGATACGCTTTACTACACCGATGATGAAAGTGTCATCGGCTCCGAGTTTTACGTGATGCGCAAGGTAGAAGACCGTCGTCAAGGACACGATCCGCCAGAATGGCAATTCAGCCCCGGGGATACGCGTCGTTTTTGTATCAGCTTCTGGGACAAACTGATCGAATTGCACCAGGTGGATTATGTGGCGGCCGGGCTTGGAGATTTCGGTAAGCCCGAGGGTTATGCCGGACGCCAGGTGCTGGGCTGGAACCGGCGTTATGAACGTGCCATTACGTCTGACGTGAGTGAATTTGCAGATGTGCGTGACTGGCTGGCTGAGCACATACCAGCTGACAGCGGCAGACATTCGATACTGCATGGTGATTTCCGCATTGATAATGTTATCCTGGACAAGGATGACCCCTGCAACATCCTGGCGGTTCTGGACTGGGAAATATGTGCTCTCGGTGATCCGTGGATGGATCTTAGCAACACACTAGCCTACTGTATTGAGGTGGATGATCCGGCCTATCTGAAAACCCTGGTACTGCAACCTTCGGCGGCTCCCGGTATGTTGACACGTCGGGAAATCCTGGACTATTACCAGCAAAGCACCGGTATCGATACCTCCGATTTTACCTTCTACCTGGTCTACGGTTACTGGCGTAACTCGGTGATATTACAACAGATTTATTACCGCTATTTTCACGGACAGACACAGGATCAAAGATTCAGATACTTTGGTGTTGCCGTTCAGAATCTGGGCGAACACTGCCAGCGGCTGATTTCAGCCTAGACCATCTTCAGGATGACTTTGCCTTGTGCTTTGCGGTTCTCCAACGATGCGAATGCCTCGGCATATTGGTCAAGAAAGTAGGATTCGGTAACCCTTGGGGTTAATTGCCCTGCAGCAACCATGGTTGCCAGTTCAGCCATATTTTGTGCGGAACCGTCCGGGTTGTGCTGGCACCAGGTTCCCCACCAGACACCGATGATGCTGGCTTCTTTAAGCAGTGCAATATTGGCTGGAAATTTGGGAATATCACCACTGGCGAAGCCGATCACAAGGTAACGCCCGTGCCAGGCCAATGCACGCAAAGCCTGCTGTGCCAATTCACCACCGACCGGGTCGTATACCACGTCAACACCTTTGCCGTTAGTCAGTGCTTTACACTGTTCTTTCAATGATTCTTCTGAATAATTGATGGTTTCGTCGGCGCCTGCTGAACGAGCAAAATCCAGTTTTCCATCGCTGCTGGCCGCTGCAATGACACGTGCCCCCATGGCCTTGGCAATTTCAACTGCAGTGATACCAACTCCACCGGCGGCACCGAGTACCAGTACCGTTTCCCCGGGCTTGAGGTTTGCACTTTGTTTTAGCGCGTGGAAACTGGTGCCATAGGTGATGGTGAAACCGGCTGCCTGTTCAAAACCAAGACCCTCCGGCATCGGGATAACCCTTTCAACAGGAACCGCACACATCTCTGCAAACGCGGCCCCTTCCGGCATGATCATGACACGGTCGCCTGGCCGATAGCGGTTGACACCCTCACCAACGGCGCTGACGATACCTGCTGCCTCGTTGCCGGGGATGAATGGCGGTTCAATTTTGACCTGGTACAGACCCTTTATTACCAGGATATCCGGAAAGTTGATCCCGGCTGCGTGTACCTTTACGAGGACTTCACCAGCGCCGGCGACCGGGTCCGGTTGTTCCTCTACGACCAGTTTGTCGGTTGGGCCAATTTCCTTGCAGATCAATGCTCGCATAGCTTACGCCACTTCAAACAGTGATGCGGCACCCATACCGCCACCGGTAACGAGGGCCACCTGGCCATCGAGCCTGATTGTCATGACGGCTCCTTAACGATGTACAGAGAAAGGATTTCCGCCACCAGTGCGGGACGCTGTTCATTTTCTATTTCCACGGTTATCGTGGATTTGACCAGGAACTGGCCACCGGGTCTTACGCTTACTTTCTCGACCCTGGCACGGGCACGCACGCGGCTGTTGACCTTGACCGGTTGCAAGAACCGGACTTTGTCTGAACCGTAATTGATGCCCATCACGGTACCTTTTGGTTTCAGCATGATCTGCCCGACCAGGTGTGAAATCAGCGACAGGCTCAGGAAGCCATGTGCAATGGTAGAGCCGAATGTTGTTGCAGCAGCTTTTTCGGCATCAACGTGGATAAACTGGTGGTCATTGGTCGCATCAGCAAAAATATTGATGCGCTGCTGGTCGATCAGCAGCCAGTCCGAAGGTCCGAGTTCGGTGCCAGCGGAGTTTTTAAAGTCTTCGACGGAAATATTGCCTTCAATCATTTTTAATGCCCCCCGATTCCCTGTTCAAGCCCGAGTGTCCGGGCAGAGTTCATGCCACCATCCAGTGGGATAATTGCACCTGTCATATAAGCACCGCTGATTCCACACAGGCATAAAATCAGGCCGGCAAAGTCCTCCGGCCGGCCCATTCTGCCGAGCGGTACACCACGTGTAACGGCAGCGGTGAGTTTTTCATCCTGCGCGAAAAATGCCGTCATGCCGCTGGGGAAGGGCCCCGGGGCAACGGCATTAACTGTAATGTGTTTCGAGGCCAGCTCATTGCTCAAAAAACGTGTGATGTGATGGATTGCCGCCTTGCTGGCGGAGTACGAATAGGCGGGAAAACCGTGCGGTTCCATACCCATGACCGAACCAATATTAATGACCCGCGAAGGATCCTCAGCGCTGCCGGCCGCGGCCAGTAATGGTGTCAATTCACGTATCAGCGTAAACGGGGCGGTGACATTCAAAGTCATGATGTCTTCCCATGCCTGCCACGGGAATTTCTCATAAGCAGCACCCCAGCTACGACCGGAGTTATTGACCAGGATATCCAGCGCTGTTTCATTACCGGCAATGAATTCAGCCAGTGAAACTACACCTGCTTCCGCAGACAGGTCGGCGGCAAACGGGATGCAGCTACCAGGTAAACCGGTGAAACTTTCAGCGGCTTTTTCACAGGCCTCCAACTTTCTCGACGCGATATAGACTTTCGCCCCGGCAGATACCAGCGCATGGGTAATCATATAGCCGATACCGGTGGCGCCGCCGGTTACCAGCGCGGTCTTGCCCTCGAGGCTGAACAGGGAGGCGGTGTATTCGTTGATCGTGCTCAAGTTCTTGTCCTCTTTAATTCATGACGCGCGACCACCATGCGGTGGACCTCATCCGGGCCATCGGCCAGACGCAGGGTGCGGGCATGCATGTACATCTCGGCGAGCGGAAAATCCTGTGACAGGCCGACACCACCGTGCATCTGCATGGCATCGTCGATAATTTTCAATGTGATCTGTGGCACCGTTGCCTTGATCTTGGAAATCCACACCTGGGCCTGTTGAACGCCCTGGGTATCGATGACGTGTGCTGTTTGCAGGGTCAATAAACGCGCCATATCGATTTGAATACGCGCCTCTGCTATACGGTCATAATTACCACCGAGCTTGGCCAGAGGTTTGCCAAAGGCGGTGCGTGAAAGCGAGCGTTCGCACATCAGTTGCAGGGCTTTTTCAGCCATGCCGATGGCGCGCATAACGTGGTGGATTCGACCCGGACCCAATCTGCCCTGGGCAACTTCAAAACCACGGCCTATGCCGGCGATGATGTTGTCCTCAGGGACCCGTACATCGGTAAGTTTCAGATGCATATGGCCGTGTGGTGCGCCATCACGGCCGAATACTTCCATCGGGCGCACGATTTCCACACCGGGCGCGTCCATCGGCACCAGTATTTGCGAATGTTGTTGATGACGTGCTGCTTCCGGGTCGGTTTTGACCATGCAGATCAGGATTTTACAGCGGGCATCACCGGCACCGGAAATCCAGATTTTTTCGCCGTTGATTAGCCACTCACCATCGTGCAATTCCGCAGACATCGAGATGTTGGTTGCGTCCGATGAAGCCACACCGGGTTCCGTCATGGCATAAGCCGAGCGGATCTCGCCGTTTAATAATGGCTCCAGCCAACGGGCCTGTTGTGCTTCACTACCGTATTTTGCCAACACCTCCATATTACCGGTATCCGGTGCGCTGCAGTTGAATACCTCGGCAGCCAGTGCGCTGTGACCCGTTTCCTCGGCAATAAATGCGTAATCGACCGTGCTCAGGCCGCTGCTGTACTCACCCTCGGTAAGAAAGAAATTCCACAGGCCCTGGTCCCGGGCACCCTGTTTAAGTTGATCGAGGATTTCTTTCTGACGGGGTGATTGCCGCCAGCGGTCGCCATTCTCGATTTCGTCGATATATTCCTGCTCCAGCGGAATTATCGCGTCAATGATATAGTTTCGGACTTTTTCGAGCAGCGGTTTGAGCGTTGGGGAGGGTTCCATGATCATTTTATCTGTTACCTTGGTTTTCAGGCTTAATTCCAGTGAGACTCTGTATTGTAGAGCAGTATCTATGTTGTGCTAGCACATCTGTGAAGTTTGTGCGATATCTACAATTGTCTGCCGGCTTCCTCCAGCTTTTCACTGGCCTCGAGCCATTCCCACTCCAGTGTATCCAGTGAGGATTTCAGACCGGCCTGGCGTTGTAACAGTGTGGTCATTTCCTCTTTCCGGGATGTATCCGTATACAGCGATTCGTCATGCAGACTGTCCTCGAGTCCGTCCAGATCAGACCTGTGCTGATTCATTTGTATTTCAATTTTCCGTACCGTATCCCGGTAGGGCTTTAGCAATTGGCGTCGCCGGGCCTCGTCCTGGCGGTTCTGCTTCCTGCTGGATGAACGTGTGGCTTGCGGACCTGGTGATGGTGCACCGACCGGTGCTTCATCCTGTGCTTTCAGCCAGTTTGGATACTCGTCCAGCGATTGCCGGAATTCGTGCAACCGCCCATTATGAACCACGTAGAGCTCATCACAGACGCTGCGCAACAGGTGCCGGTCATGGGAGATGACCAGCAGGGCGCCGCTGTATTCCATCAATGCCATGCTGAGCGCGTGACGCATGTCCAGGTCAAGGTGATTGGTTGGTTCATCCAGCAACAGCAGGTTGGGTTTCTGCAGAATTAACAGCGCCAATACCAGGCGGGCCTTTTCGCCACCGGAAAAAGGTGCAACCGGATCGGTGATGCGGTCACCACGGAATCCAAAATGTCCCAGGTGGCTACGCAGTTCGGATTCCCTCATGTCCGGAGCCTGGCGTTGCACGTGCCAAAGTGGGCTGTAATCCATACGCAGCAACTCGAGTTGCTGCTGTGCAAAATAACCGATGTGCGTGTGTTTGTTGACGGTCCGTTCGCCGGCTAACAGCGTGCTGCCATCCACAAGGGTTTTTACCAGTGTGGACTTACCGGCACCATTGGAGCCCAGCAGGCCGATGCGGTCACCGGCACCCAGCCTGAGACGTATGTCAGAGACTACAGCGTCCTGCCCGTATCCAACGGTGACGTCTTCGAGTTGCAGCAATTGCTGCGGTTGCTTATCCGGTTCGTGAAACTGGAAATGAAAGTGGGAATCAACGTGTGCCGGCGCGATCTGAACCATTCGTTCGAGCATTTTCAAGCGGGACTGTGCCTGTTTTGCCTTGCTGGCCTTATAACGGAACCGGTCAACATAGCTCTGTATATGTTTGATTTCTTTCTGTTGTTTGGTATACATCGCCTGCTGTAACGCCAGTTGCTCGGCGCGAACGGATTCAAACTGGCTGTAATTACCGGTATAGGTCTTTACCGCCTGGTGTTCGATATGGGCGATATGTGTACACAGACCATCGAGGAAATCGCGGTCATGCGAAATCAACAACAGAATTCCCTGGTAGGATTTCAACCAGCGTTCCAGCCAGACGATGGTGGGCAGATCAAGGTGGTTGGTAGGTTCGTCCAGCAGCAGGATATCCGAACGGCACATCAGTGCCTGGGCAAGATTCAATCGCATCCGCCAACCCACCCGGAAAATTCATTCACCGGTTTACGGACCACATCGGCTTCAAAACCCAGCCCGTGCAAAAGCCGTGCTGCCCTGGTCTCGGCCGTGAAGCCGTCGATGTTGTCCATTTGTTCGTATAAGCCGTGGAGTCGCTCGTCGTGGCCGTCCCCGTCTTTCAAACTACATTCCAACTCAGCAATTTCCATCTGCAGCGTACGAAAACTGCTGTCACCATCCATGACAAAGTCCAGCGCAGGTTGGTCGGAGCCCGGGCTTTCCTGGGCCACGTGGGCGATGACATCTCTGGGGTTTAGCTGTAATTCACCTGTGTCGCCTTCCAAATCCCCGAGGATCAGGGAGAAGAGTGAGCTCTTGCCACTGCCATTGACACCGATAATGCCCATACGCTGACCGGCATGAGCTTGCAAAGAAGCATTCTCGAATAATAGTTTGCTGCCCCGGCGCAGTTCGATTTTTTTGAGTTGTAACATTTGTAGCTTGTATCGACTGCTTGCCTGAAAGGTGGGCATTATAGGACAGAGCAGCCCTGCAGATTGCTAATCCTGCGATTTTTTGCGGTACATGGTGGGGGTTATACCCAGTAGACGTTTGAATGCCTTCGCAAATGCCAGGTCCGATTCATATCCGACCTGGTTGGCTATGTCATATAACCGTAAATCTGTCCCACGCAACAACTCCCGCGCATGTTGCATGCGTAGTGCAGTCAGGTATTCGAACATGGGTTGGCCGACACGGTCCTTGAATCGTTTTGCAAATGCCGCCCGCGACATGGCTACGCTGGACGCCAGCTTATCCAGGGTCCAGTTCTGCTGCGGTGCCGTATGCATCAGTTCCAGCGCCGCGGATATCCGCTTGTCAAATAACGCCCCGATAAAACCCTGTTGCTCGGAGCGGCCAAAATTGATGCGGATAAGCTCCACCAGCAGGATTTCGGTGAGTTTATCCACAACGACATTGGCGCCCGGTTGCTGTGACATGTATTCAGCACTCAATTGATCCAGGGTGGTTTTGAGCCAGCCGTGCTGGAGCAGTTCCTCTGCAGTAACGATGATCATTGACGGCAGGCTTTCCAGCAACGGGTGTGTAACGGGGGAATCAAACTTACAGTAGCCACATAACAAGAGGGTGGAGGACTGTGCAGATGCCCCGTTTTTTCCGGGTTCATCACTCGCCAGGACATGATCCTTGCCGGCTTCAACATAAAGCAAGTCACCCGGTCCCAAACGTTCGACACGATCATCGCTGCTAAGCCAGCAATCGCCCTTGCGTATGTAATGGAAACAGGCTTTTTCGCTTTCGGAAAAACTCATTGACCACGGCGGTTCAACCGCCTGGCAGAAATATACGCTGCCGGTGACACGCATAGACCTGAGAATATCGCTGAGGACTTCCAAAGCTACTCCATGATGTGAATTTTGTTACGAGATCAATATAGACGAATAGACATTAAATAGCGACTAATGATTATAGGTAATCTAATAAAATGACTATATATTATACGTGTGACTAACAAAAGAGATTTCATCCAGAGCAAACAGGAGTTCAAAATGAGTAATTATCAAGTTCACACAAAAGAGACGGCATCACCGGTTTCGGCTGAAATACTGGCCAATGCTGAAAAAGCCTACGGGTTCATACCAAACCTGTTGGGTGTAATGGCGGAATCGCCGGCATTGATCAAGGCCTATATGGCCATCGGGAAGATTTTTGATGAAACATCATTCTCCCCCACCGAGCGCCAGGTGGTGATCCTGACGGCCAGCCGCTTCAATGAATGCCGGTATTGTATGGCAGCACATTCTGTGGTCGCAGGCATGCAGAAAATACCGGCAGAGGTAATCGACGCAATCCGCAATGACACGCCGATCGCTGATGCGCGCCTGGAAACCTTACGCAACACCGTAACGACCCTGGTTGAGCAGCGCGGCTGGTTATCTGACGAAGACAAGCAGGCTTTCTTTGCAGCGGGTTATACACAGGCCCAGTTGTTGGAAGTCATCGTGGGTATCAGCTATAAAACGCTGAGTAACTACGTGAATCACATTGCCGAAGCACCGCTTGATAAGGCATTCGAATCCGGCGCTTGGGCACCTGCGGAGGAACCAGCAGAAAGAGCAGGGTGGTCAAAATCACAGTTGGTTTAAGCATGCCGGTTTCAGCACACTGGCTGCCTGAAACCACCTTGTTGTGACCTAACGAATTCAAGCACGCCAGGCAAGCGCTTTTCTGACAATTTACTATACTTATTTTATCCAACATTTTTAGAAGTGGATCAGAAGAATCAGGAAACATCCGTGGCAGACATAAGAATTACAACATCAACAGGCGAGAAAGCGATTCTCAAGAAATCAGTGGTCGAGGAGTTCAGGGAGACCTTGCGGGGGGCATTGATCCTTTACGGCGATGATGAATACGATGAATCACGAACAGTTCATAACGCCATGATCGACAGGCGTCCCGGCCTGATCGTTCGTTGCGCCGGGATCGCTGACGTAATCAATTCAGTAAACTTTGCACGGACCAATGAACTCCTTGTAGCCGTTCGAGGCACCGGCCACAATGTCGGCGGTTTCGCCGTGTGCGATGGTGGCATCGTCATCGACCTGTCACAGATGAAAGGGGTGCGGGTCGAGCCGGCATCGCAGACCGTCCAGGCCGAACCCGGACTCACATGGGGCGAATTGAACCATGAACTTCAGGTCTTCGGACTGGTTGCTACCGGGGGCTTTATCTCCACTACAGGAATTGGCGGCCTCACCCTTGGCGGTGGACTGGGTTGGCTTGTGCGCAAATATGGCCTTGCTTGCGACAATCTTCTCTCGGTCGACATTGTCACTGCCGATGGCCAATTCCTGACCGCCAGTTCTACACAGAATCAGGACTTATTCTGGGGAGTGCGTGGCAGTGGTGGAAATCTGGGTGTGGTCACATCATTCAAGTTTAAAGTCCATCCCTTGAGCATTGCACTTGGTGGTCAGGTAATTCATCCCGTGGCCAGGGCCAGGGAAGTATTGCAATTTTGGCGGGACTTCACTGCAACATCACCTGAGGAATTGACGGACGGAGCCGTTTTGTTGAGCGCACCACCCGCGCCCTTTTTACCAGAAGATATTCATGGCACACCTGTGGTTGGCATCTATGCCGTTTGCACTGGGCCCATCGACGAAGCGGAAGACATCATTCGACCGCTGAGAGAATTTGGCCCGCCGATGGCCGATATCTTACAGCCCACGCCCTATATGGCGCTCCAAACCATGATTGATGGCGCTTTCCCTCCCGGTTTTCACAACTACTGGAAATCCAGTTTCCTGAAAGGTCTCAGCGATGATGCCATCGATACAGTCCTTGCATACTTTGCAACGATACCTTCTCCAATGAGCGCAATTATGCTTGAGCATAATGGCGATGGTGCCATGAACCGTGTTGGCGAAAACGAAACATCATTCGGGCATCGAGATTGGTCCTACAACCTTCTCATAGTATCGATGTGGGAGGATCCGGTGGAATCCGAAAAAAACATCACATGGGCACGTGAGTTCTGGGAAGCGATGAGGCCGCACACCACCGAAAGAGTATACGTCAACTACCTGGGCGATGAAGGCGAAGACCGGGTCAGAGAAGCCTATTCTGCTCCGACGTACGAAAGACTTGTTGCCTTAAAGAACACTTACGATCCAACAAACCTGTTCCGGCTAAACCAGAATATCAAGCCGACTGTGTAAAAGGACAAATTATAAATTTCGGTAAGATGAATGATTGGCTTCAACTTGCGGCCAATATCGGCATTCTTCCTGGCCAATGAATACGGCGCTGGCTGGTGGCTCAGTTACAGTTATAGATTTGGTGAATCAACCCAGGTGACCGGTTTTCACCCAAATAACAGTTTCGGTTTCTACATATGGAAAATGCTCGCTCATATGAGGACTTCTAATCCAGGTTCCTGCAGGATAATGGCCAAACTCATCAATAAATTCACCACTAATAACGTATATTTCTTCTCCGCCAAAGTGCGCATGCGGTTGAAACCGTTCACCTACAGGCCACTTGACCAGGGCCACCGATTCTGTTTTGTGCTGATGTAATGGCATCACTTCCAAACCACCTATGCCGGGTTGCCAGTTGTTATTCATGGTATCAATGCAAATTCGATTGTCATCATCAGATTGAAACTGATGCAACTTCACCAGTATTTCACAGCCTTCTTTACTAAATGGCGCATGGCGAAAACCTTCTGGATTCCGAAAGTAGGTTCCAGCGGAATAATCTCCAGACTCATCTGAAAAAACGCCACTCAAAACTAAAATTTCTTCACCCAATGGATGTCCATGTTCTGAAAAACCAGCGCCTGGTTCATATTTAACGATTGATGTTGCATGTCCTCTCTCAGCATCCTCCCTGGCTAATGGCTTGCGCCAGACGCCTGCCATTGGACTCTGTACCCATGGTTGTTCGCGAGTATTGATTACGACTTTTTTGGCAAAATCCATATTTAGCATAAATCTATGCTCTGAGACATACTTTCATAATCAAAACCTGGTCTTTCATATACTTTTTCCGGTTTAATGGTGCGGGCAGCTCCAGTCGAAGGCGGTTACTTCGATAAATACAACACGTTCGATGCGTGCTTTGTAATCCGGGCCACCCCGGTGTTGACACTGTCATCAAACTGGTCGTCCCCAATTGCGAGTATGGATTGCCAATTACTGTGTCCTTGCTGCTCCCGGGACTTGTGTGCTATTCGAGCGGACGCATTTCTTGTAGCACCGTGGGTATCAGCTCAGCCACGGTCGGATGAATGTGCACTGCGCGTGAAATTACCGTGTATGGTTTTTTTGCATACATCACGTCCAGCAGGCAATGAATCGCCTCATCGCCATTCATGCCCAGGATAGCTGCACCCAATATTTCCTGGCTTTCGGCATCCACAATGATCTTGATAAACCCCCGGGTTTCCCCGAATTCACGGGCACGCCCAACGCGGGTCATCATGCGTTTTCCGATGAGTGCAGGTCGGCCGGAGTCACGTACCTGTTGCTCTGTCAAGCCTATGCGGCCGAGTGGCGGATCGATAAACAAGCCGTAGCACAATATCCGGTCATCGACGCTGCGCGGATCATTATCAAACAGGTTGGCGGTCACAATTTCGTAATCGTTCCAGGCAGTGTGGGTAAATGCACCGCGGCCGTTAACTTCACCAACTGCCCAGATACCGGGCACATTGGTTCGCAAATGTTCATCTACGGTGATAATGCCAAATGCGTTGGTCGCCACACCGGCATTCTCCAGTCCCAGGTCATCGGTATTTGGAATACGACCGACCGCCAGCAGAAGATGGGAGCCCAGCACTTCGTTAGGGCCCTCGTCGCAACTCACGTTTATGGCAACGCCTTGCTCATGGCTCCTCACGGCGATGCATTCGGCCTGCAATCGAAAATTCACGCCTTCGCCTTCCAGAATTTCCTGCACTGCGGTGGATATATCCTCGTCATCCCGTGGGATCAACCGCTCCGACATCTCCACCACCGTCACCTCGCTGCCAAATCGACGATACATCTGGGCGAATTCCAGACCGATATAACTGCCACCTATAATGACCAGGTGTTCAGGCAGGAAATCCACTTCCATCATTCCGGAATTGGTCAGGTAGGGCACATCAGCCAGACCGGGCATGTCCGGTACCCGAGCACGCGCGCCGACGTTGATGAATATCTTGTCCGCTTTTAGTTGTTCGCCGTTGACCTCGATCGTGCTGGCATTAACAAAACGTGCATGTCCACGGTACAGGTCGACATTCTTCATGCCCTCCACCCAGGCGGTTACACCACGATTGGATTCACCAGATATCTGGTCCTTACGCGCTTTAACCTTTTTCATATCCACCGTGATATCGCCATTGATAACCACGCCAAACTCTGCAGCCTGCCGGGCAAGGTATGCGGTGCGGGCACTGCCCACGAGGGTCTTGGTTGGAATACAACCGACGTTGACACAGGTACCGCCCATCAACTTGCGTTCAATAACTGCAACCCTGAGCCCTTCCTGGTTCATCCGGCCGGCCAACGCAGGGCCGGCCTGTCCTGCACCAATTACTATTGCGTCATAATGGTTTTTCATAATGCTAAGTATAGGAAAGTTAAAATCTTTTACCAGTATGTCAGCCCCTGTTCGAATTCGTGTGACAGTACAACGAAGATACGACATGATTTCTCTACTTTAATCGCTGCCGGGGCGTCCTGGGCATTAACCGGCAATATAAGCGGTAGAGTAATCTTGCTATCGTCTTTATAACCGGGCTCTTCATCGAAATCGGCCAAAGACGAAATCGGAATGGCCATCCCGGCGATGACCAGCGGTTAAATTAAGCAGGTCTTAAGAGGAGATAAATCATGGGATTGTTAGTTAATGGTAAATGGCACGACGAATGGTACGACACCACCTCTACGGGCGGTGAATTCATACGACAGGATGCACAGTTTCGGAATTGGATCGGCGAACCGGGCATTGAAGCCGAGGCGGACCGGTATCACCTGTTTGTCTCCCTGGCTTGCCCCTGGGCGCACCGCACGCTGATTTTCCGTAAGCTCAAAAAGCTTGAGCAAATAATTGGTGTGACCATCGTCGACCCCATAATGCTGGAGCATGGCTGGGTGTTTTCCGAGGTTTCCAGGGACAATCCACTGGAAGGCGTTGATTATCTCAACCAGGTGTACACCGCAGTCGATGCCAATTACACCGGGCGGGTAACGGTGCCGGTGCTGTGGGACAAGAAACGCCGCACCATTGTGAATAACGAGTCATCGGAAATCATTCGCATGCTGAACTGTGCCTTTGATGGCCTGACAGGGGAACACAGCGATTATTACCCCGAACCGCTTCGGGCCGATATCGATGAGCTCAACCAACTGATATACGACAATATCAACAACGGCGTTTACCGCACGGGGTTTGCCACATCACAAACGGCCTATGAGACCGCTTTCCAACGCCTGTTTGACACCCTGGATGTGGTTGAACAGCGCCTGGGGCAGCAGCGTTATTTAATGGGTGAAAATATAACCGAAGCGGATTGGCGTTTATTTACTACCCTGATTCGGTTTGACGCGGTGTATTACGGCCACTTTAAAACCAATCTCAAACGTATTGAGGACTACCCGAACATCTCCAACTATGTGCGTGAGTTGTATCAAACAGATGGAATCGCTGAAACTGTGAATTTTGACCATATCAAAACGCATTACTATGTCAGCCAGATAACGATCAATCCAACCCAGGTTGTACCGGTGGGTCCGGTTCTGGATTACACCCGCCCACATAACCGCGATCGATTCCAGCAGGCTATGTAACGCGTTATGAGTATCTCATGTTAGTGAAGCAACTCATAAGTCGAGGACTATCCCTTTATCGGTGCTGCCGGCATTGCTTGCAACCTTCGGGTAGGCACAACAGATCAGGGCCTCGCCTTCGGCAGGTGGCGTCATCGGAGACTCGGTATAATCTACTTCGCCACTCAATACCCTGGTTGTGCAGGTCTGGCATATCCCGGAGCGGCAACTATACGCAGGCCGCAAGCCCTCAGACTCGGCAAGATCAAGCAAAGTGCCTTTTGAAGGCTCCCATATCGTCTCTTTTCCGGATTTGGCAAACCGCACCGATACCGGTGCGCGGTCAGAAAGATCTGTAGCGAGGCCCGTGGTTTCGCCGGGTTGATCCCGGAGTAATGTTGCGCCAGGACCAAAAAACTCATAGTGGATTCTTTCATCAGCGACGTTAAGGTCTTTTAGCCCTTCATACAAAGACTCCATGAATGGAACCGGACCACATAAATAGAATTCGTAGTCATCGAATGGCAACAAGGATTTGATCAGGTCAATATCTACGTGGCCCGTGCTTTTGTGGATCACTCCCTCGATTTCACCTTCCAGTGGCTGGCTGTAGCGGATGTGCACATCCAGGCAGGGGTGTGTATCGGCAAGCTTATTCACGTGCCCGTCAAAGGCGTGAGTTTTACTGTTAGTGGCACCGTGGACAAACCACACTTGCCGGGTACAACCACAGCTGTCACTGTTTTTAACCAATTGTTCGAGCATGCTGATCATCGGAGTCAGGCCCACACCAGCGCTGAGTAGAACGATGGGCCGGGTGCTGGACTCGTCCAAAACAAATTTGCCGCGTGGTGTCATGGCCCTGATGGTGCTGCCCACCGTGACGTGATCGTGGAAATAATTTGATACAACACCGGGTGGTTCGCCGGGTTCTTTTTTTATGGATAACCGGTAAAAACTACCGTTGGGAGCAGCGGAGATCGTGTAGGTTCTCCGGATCCGCTCAGAGGTGCCGGGTGGCTGAATTTCAACAGGTAAAAACTGCCCGGCTTTATGACAGGCAATCCGTGAGCCATCCTCTGGCTCCAGGTAGAATGATTTGATCACCTGGCTGGCATCTTCTACCTTTGTTACGGTGTAATTTCTATAGACACTGCCTTTGTCGTGCTCGTCAATTTTGGCCGCCACTTCTTCCCATGAGCCGGTTTGATCCAGACTTGGAGAATAGGCCAAAAACCCCCACCGGATTGGCATCGCGTTTTCAACCAGGATGCACTCGTCCAGGGTCAGCTTCAGCAGTCGCTCTGCACCGGTAAATGCACGCCTTTCCTCGCTATCCCAAATGACCTCTACACTGCATGTCAGGTATAAGAGATCTCCATTTTCAAAATCAATAAACAACAATCCTGCACGCGGGTTGAGCAGAATATTACCCATCGTGTTGAAATGATAATTCCCCGAGAAATCCGGAAAGGTTAAAGTTTTTT
>PVMK01127873.1_pt1 | contig 33253 bp, 29 predicted proteins | sample 1853481 | NCBI WGS metagenome assembly PVMK01 (sample SAMN08533507, study PRJNA380276) | Marine sediment metagenome, whole genome shotgun sequencing project.
GAGAAAAAGAGGGCCCGCGACCCTGCGCGATCACGCGGGCGGGCTCTCTTTTTCTCCCGATGGGGAGTGGATCGTCTACAGTCGGGTCGTCGGCAAGACGCCCGCTCTGTGGCGCATTCGCCGCGACGGTACCGGCCGCAGTCGACTCGGGCGAGGCTCGGGTGCGGATGAGTACAGTCCGGCGGTTTCACCGGACGGCTCGCTCGTGGTCTACGAGTCGGTATTCAGGAATCGTTATCGGCTCTTCGTGAGGCGATTCGATGGAACCGGGGACAGTGTTCTGTTCTCGGATGGAGATGGAACGCATGCTGTGTGGTAGGGAAGGAGAGATCGACCGATGAGTGAAAGTGTGATCGAGACGGGAGTCGACTTGGTGCCGGTACACGGCGGGCTGGCGGAGCTGGTCGACCGCCGAATTCCGCTCGGGGAGCGGAGCCGGTTCGTGAAGGAGGCGGAACGGCTTCCCTCGGTACGCGTCACCCGGGCCGATCTTTCGACCGTTTATCGGATTTCCGATGGGGGCTTGTCGCCCTTGGAAGGCCCGATGCGCGCCGAAGTGTGGAATCGCGTTCTCGACGAACAGTGCATCGAAGTGGGCGGGCGCCGTTACGCGTGGGCCATTCCGCTGTCACTTCCGGTGACGTCTGAAGAGGCCTCCTCGTTGTCCTCCGGAGGGTCGGCCGCGCTTCGGGACGAATCGGGAACGGTGGTCGGAATCGTCGATGAACTCGAAGTCTTCGATTGGGACAAGCTGCGTTACATCGAGAAGGTGTACCGGACGGATCGCTTCGATCATCCGGGTGGGCGCTCCGTCGAGAGCGACCCGCGCGATCAATTGATCGGAGGCACGCTGCGCGCGCTCCCCCAACCCGTCGATCCCGATTACGGCGAGTACATGCTCTCGCCGCGAATGACCCGCGCGTTCATTCGGGAGCACAAGTGGGATCGCGCGTTGGCTTTCCAAACCCGCAATCCGCTGCATCGCGCCCACGAATACGCGTTGGTCGCAGGTGCCGAAAAGCTCACGCGAGAGGGCCATTTCACAGGTGTTGTCCTCAATCCGCTGGTCGGTGAACTCAAGGGCGACGATGTGCCGGCGGCCACCCGAATGCGCTGTTACCGATTGCTCCACGATCGGCGTTTGCTCGGAGAAGGCGACAAGGACGAGGATCTCTGGCGTTCTGTTGGGTTCGAATTGTCGGAGGTATTTGAGTTGATCGGGCTCGACATCAAGATGTTCTACGGAGGCCCGAGTGAAGCCGTCATGCACGCGATCTACCGCCAGAATTTCGGCTTCAGCGATCTCGTGATTGGCCGCAAGCACGCGGATGCGCCCTACGAAGATGGCAGCCCAATCTGGGGTGACTTCGACGCCCAGGATGTATTCGATCAGCTGTCGGGCGAGCTGCACATTCGGCCCTGCAAGGTCGGATTTGCGGCATTTTATGAATCGCTCGGGCGCGTCGATCTCACCGATAACCATCCCGACGAGAAGCCGGTGACGGTCAGCGGTACCAGGGTTCGCGAACAGCTGCGCGCAGGAGAGACTCCGGATCCTCGAATCATGCGACCGGAAGTCGCCGAAATCCTGATCGAAGCCTTTCGCTCGTAAAAGAAAGTCGAAGAATTCCCGGCCAGGAGCGCGATCCCGGAATGGGATTGCGCGACGCCGCAAAAGCTTTGGCCGCAGGCCAACGCGCAGCCAGGAGCGCGCTCCCAGAATGGGATTGCGCGACGCCGCAAAGCGAATCCGTAAGGATTCGCCGGCTAGACCATCCGGATGCGCGGCGCCTTCGCCTGCGCGAGCAGTTCCACGCGGTCACCGCCTTCGGTGGGGTAGAGGGCGTATCCGAAGCCGAGGGCAATCCGGATCGGATCGTTCAGGACGTCGTCCTTGGATACGTCGTCGGCGACCGCACGCGCCAGCGCGTAAACGCGCTCTCCAGCCGAGTATCCAGGGTCGGGTAGAAGGATCGTGAATTCTCCTTTTCCGGTGCGGCCCATCACGTCGAAATTCCGCAGGTGTGTTCGGAGTGCGTCGACGGTTCGCTGCACCACCTCGCGGGCGCGCCTGCGACCGCTCGCGCTCCTGATCTCATCGAGATTTTCGAGTAGGCAGACCGCAATCGCGAGCGCGCCCTCGTGCCCCGACGCGCGCGCGATTTCATCATCGATGCGCTTGTCGAGATAACGCTCATTGGGGAGGCCCGTCTCGGTATCGAAGTTTCGATACTGACGCGCCTGGGCGTAGAGATCTGCGTTGGTCACCGCCCGCTCGACATAGGATACGAACTTTGTGAACAGGACGAGGTCTTCCTGTGAAAAACGGCCAACGTAGAAGCGATCCGCAACGACCTTATCGTAGATTACGAGGGTCCCGATCACGCGGCCTTCGCGCATCAGCGGTGCTGCGATCACGGACTGGAAATCGGAGCTCAGTTCGCTCAGCGCGGAGTCGTTCGCGAGGTTGGCAATCAGACGAGGTGCGCGCTTCTTGATCACCTCGACGGAAATTCGCTTGTCCAGCCGGAACAACCGCTCCTGCAATCGGCCGTCAGCGGAGCCAAAATAGGATCGAATCACGTACCGCATGCTTTCGTCGTCCTGGATTCTGAGGATTGCATGATCCGCTCCGAGCGCCATGGCGGCAGAGGACGTCGCCATGCGCAGGACCTCGGCGGGATCCGTGGCGGAGATCATCCGAATTCCAGCTTCGTTGAGCGCGCCCACCTTGGTGGCTCGGGAAGTCATGCTGGCTTCGCGCTCTACGTGTGCAATCTCTTCAGCGGCCGCAGCGGCGATTTCAAGCAGCGCCTCTTCGGCGGCGCGGCTGCCAGCAACCTCGTCGCCGCCCTGAACCGACAGGACGCCAAATAGAGTGTCTCCGGCAATCAGTGGGAGAGCCGCGTAGGCGAGGGCGCCTCCCGAAGATCGCAGAATCGCGGGCTCTCGGGTTCGTGCGGCCGTTCCATCGATGCCTGTACCGATTTCGATTCGGTATTCGCCGCCGAAACCTCCGCCCTCCAGAGACGTTGCGCTCAGTCGAAGGTCCGCTTCGTCGTCGTCGCGCAGGTAGAGTGTGGCGATTCCATGCCCCACTTGTTCGGCGACAAAGAGGCAAAAAGAGCGCAGGCGATCAGAAATCGGATCCTTTCGCGATAAAATCTCCCGCACACGTCGTACTGCTGTGTAGCGAGCAGCCTGGCTTCGGAGTGCTTCGTGCTCCTGGGATCGGGCGATGATCTGGGCGTCGAGATGCGCGAGTCGCTCGGCGAATTCGAGGCTCTCATCCGAAAATGCATCGGCTTGAGTCGAGTGATGGAGATTGAGGACGCCGAGTACGCGGCCTTCGAAGATCAGGGGTACCGAGATGGCCGACTCGACGTCGAGGCGTTCGCGAACGATCTGGAACGCCTGGCGGTCGGCCTTCCCACGGAGTCGCAGGGGGCGGCCGTCTGCCGCAACGCGGCCCGCGATCCCGTGGCCGAGCGGAACCCGAATTTTGGGCCACAATTCTGGTTCGACACCCACCGCTACCCGCACGCGAAGCTCGCGGGCGGCGTGATCCAACAACATGAGTGAGCCGCCCTCGGCGCCAGTGATCGCAACGGCAATCTCGAGCACACGCGAAAAGAGTTCGTCATCGCCAACGGTGAGGTTGTAGGACTCCACGATCTCGTGAAGCGCTGTCAACAGATCTGACTTGCTGTTCTGCGAGGTGCGGCTGAAGCACCAGAGAAGGCGCGCGGTCAGCGGCGTGACGATCTGGATCCCCCGCTCGGCGAGAGTCGGGTGGTTCGTGGCGAAATCGCCATGAGAGCTGGCATCGACGACGGCGTGAAGATCGGTATCGAGGAGCAGTGGGTCGAGGTCGGCGGTCAGCCGCTCGCCCAACACGCGCGCCACTTCGGGATCGATTGTGCTGAACTGCTGACGAATGGATTCGGCGTCGGGATCGACGATGGCGGCGATCTCGATATCCGGGTTTTCCAGCAGTGAGGGGATCAGCTGGCGCACTTCTTCCGTGGCGCGATAAATGCCGATCCGCTTGCGCATCAGTCGCTTTCTCCATCGAGAAGGGGATCGAGGCGAATCGTGAGAATGAGACTCGACGTCCTGCCGCCTTTGTCGCTGATGACGAGCGGAATGCGCACGCCGCGTTCGCCACTGCGAGTCGCCTCGCCGACGGAGGAGATCGAAAATTCGGAATCGAGTTGGGCAGCCGCGATCGGTTCGCTCTCATCCTGGAGTTCGCCCAGGGGCATGTCGAGTGCGGTTTGTGTGGATGCGGCCAGATCGTCGAGGACGTTCGCCTCGGGATGCTCCTCTTCCGCCAGGATCGCGTCTTCCATCCGGGTCGCCGGCGTGAGTTCCGCACCGGGGTCGATTTCGGCCGTCTGGCTCGGTTCTGGCTGGGCCGAAAGCCCGCTGAGGCTATCGCCAGGCTCGGGCTTCGCTTCGGCCTCGGCGGAGAACTTCTGACCTCTGAGACTGCGAATGACGTGTTTGGAGATCGTCGAAAGGGTCTGGAGAACGCCGGAGTCTTCGGTTGCAACGGCCTCGAATACAGCGGCTCCGTTCACATCGAGTTTCCGATGCAACTCCTCGAGCGCATAGGGATCCGATAGGTCGCGCTTGTTGTACTGCAAGACCAGGGGAACGTCTTCGAGATTGCGGCCGTAATCGAGAAGCATCTCGCGAAGCTCTACCAGGCTCGACGCGTTTTCGTCGATGCGCTCCCTTCGCGAATCGATCACCATCACGATGCCGTCTACCTGGTCGAGCAGCTGCTTTCGGGTGGGTGCCTGATCGGCACTGCCAGGGACGGCAATCATTTGAATGCGGGTTTTCAATCCTCCGACTTCGCCGAGTTCGATGGCCAGGGTTTCGAATTCGACCGTTGGATCGATCAGAGTGGCTTCGCGCTGGATCTCCCCGCGGTGGTCGGCCCTGAGCTTGCGGTGGATCGAATGCAGGTTTGCAGTCTTTCCGGACCCGTCGAACCCCCAGTAGAGGATGCGCGCGTTCACCGCGGTCTCGTCGTTGCTCATCTTGGCCATCAGATCTTTCCCTTCTTGGTCAATATGCGGCGGGCGTGGGTAGAAATGACGCGCGGCACGTCGCGGCTTCGCATCAATGTGCGCAGATCCTTGTCCTGAAGATAATTGACAAATTTCATCGCCATCGCCTGCGGGCATTTTGGATTCGATGCGAGGGCTAGTTTGACCTGGTAGTTGCGCGTCCAATCGCGGCTCATCGCGATCACGCGGTACACTTCGTCACAGACGTTGCGCGACTGGGCGATCGTGACGATTTCGGACTCGGTGATCTTGGGGCTGGTTGCGACGGAGAGCGCGACGAGTTTGTTGCGGTCGCGCACGAGCAGGCTACGAGCTTCCTTGTTCCCCATGCGTCCGATCTGGATTTTCTGGAACACCGACATCTGCTGAACGATCTGGTAGAGGTTGCCCCCCTGGATCTCCTCGATCTGCTCCTCGGTGACCTCTTCGACCAATTGTTTGGCGTAGGCGCCCATTTCGTCACCGAGCACCGCACGCAGCGCGGCCTCGGCTTCCTGATCGGTGATCGTCGAGTCGGCGCGTCGCCCGTCGAGATCCTCTGCAATTTCGCTCGCTCCGATGAAATTGAGGATCCGCTCGATGACCGTGCGGCCCGTGAGCGGGTTGGAGCCGAGCGCGTCGACGATCTCGGGCGAACGCAGCATGCGCTTCTGGTTGTTCGAGATGATTTCCACGATCTTCTTGTGCGGTGAGGCGGCGAGTTTTGTGATCGTCGTATCATCGGTCGCGGGGTTGAGCGCGATCATCTCGAGCTGATCGACATCGCTCGCTCGGCACTCCGCGAAAAACGAGAGCAGGGCCGGATGAGCCGGGCCGCTCAGCACGGCGTTCGTGATGGTCGAGGGCAGGCTCTCGAGGCTGTCTCGCGCGGTGGACTTGACCTCGGCATCCGGATCGTGGGTCAGCGCAAAGAGCACGGTGGCGAGTTCGATGGCGGGTAGGGGCAGGGCGCCGCGCGCCGCCATCAGACGCGTATCGCGCGGAGCATCCTGGCGGGCATAGCGCTCGGCCTGGGTCGACAGGGTCAAGCGGATTTTCTTCGCCTGTCGCTCCATGGACGCGCTTCCCCACAACTTTGCCGGGGCGGCGTGCCCCGGCCCGAGGCCGGCCTACGACCTCCGGCCGGCTATGCATCCTCCGCCTGGCCCGCTTGGGCCTCGGCGATGATTTTTTCTCTCACGTGACTCGGCGATTCATCGTAATGGGAGAACTCCATGTGGAATTCCCCCTGCCCACCGGTCATGCTCGTGAGCTGGCTCGCGTACTCGAGCATCTCTGACATCGGCACCTGTGCCTGGATGACCTGAGTAGAACCTTTCGCCTCGCTCGATTGGACCCGGCCTCGCCGGCTCGAAAGGTCGCCCATGATGTCACCCACGAAGAGGCCCGGAATCGAGACTTCGACGTCCATCACCGGCTCGAGCAGGACGGGTTTCGCCTGCTGGACGGCAGCCTTGAGGCCAAAAGCCCCCGCGAGCTTGAACGCCATTTCGTTCGAGTCCACCGCGTGGTGCTTGCCGTCGATGCAGTGAACCCGCACATCGACGACCGGGTAGCCGGCGAGGGGGCCCGCCTCGCACGCGGCGTAGATTCCCTTCTCGACGGCTGGGATCAGGCTCCTGGGGATGGAGCCGCCCTTGATTTCATCCACGAATTCGATTCCTTCCCCGCGGGGCTTTGGTTCGACGGTGAGATAACAGACGCCGAACATCCCCTTGCCTCCGGTTTGTTTCTTGAGCTTGCCCTCTACGTGCTCGGCTCGGCGTGTAATGGTCTCGCGATAGGGGACCTTCGGTTTCTTCAGCTCGACATCGACCCCAAACAAACGGTGCAGCTTCTGCATCGTGATCCGGACGTGAAGCTCTCCCATCCCGGTGAGAAGGAACTCGCCGGTGGAGGCTTCTCGGCCCAGGTGGAGCGTCGGATCCTCTTCCACGAGTCGGCCGAGCGAGGCGTAAACTTTATCCTCATCCCCCTTTGATTTCGCTGAGATGGCGTATGAAATGACACCTTGCGGAATCGGAATCTCGCGCAGCGCGGGGGCGTTCTTTTCCGCTCCAAGCACGTCTCCGGTGTGGGTGTGTTTGAGCTTGGCGATGGCGACGATGTCGCCGGGGCCGGCTGAATCGACTTCCACGTGTTCGGCCCCCCGCAGCAGCTGGAGCTTGCCGAAGCGCTCTCGCTGGTCTCGCGTGGGGTTCAGCACGTTCGAATCCGAGTGCGCGGTTCCGGATACCACCCGAAACACCGAGAGCGCTCCCGCGTAGCGGTCGATGACCGTTTTGAACACCACCCCGGCAAACGGCGCATCGGGGTCGGCAGCCACGGGTTCACCGTTGGCATCCTTCCAGGGCTCGCGGTCGGCCGCCGAAGGCAGCAGTTGGATTACACCCTGCATGATGGTTTCGACACCGTGTTCGGAGATGGCCGCGCCACAGAACACCGGTGTCACCTGACGCGCACGGGTCGCAATGACGAGGCCCTGTGCGACTTCCCCATCCGTGAGTTCACCCTCCTCGAGATATTTCTCGAGCAGTGAATCGTCGCACTCGGCAACAGCTTCGACGAGTTGCGCACGCGCGTCGGCGGCAGCTTCTGCGAACTCGCTCGGGATCTCCGATTCTCCGGCAGAAGTGGTTGCGTTCATCTTCAGCAGATCGATGACACCCTTGAAATCGTCGCCGTGGCCGATCGGCAGGCTGACGGCCACCGGGTTGGCGCCCATCTGCTTCATTGCGTCGATCATGGCCGGAAAGTCACTTCGCTCTTTGTCCATTGCGTTGACGAACGCGAGCAGCGGAATTTCTTGCGATTGACAGAATTGCCACATGCGCTGGGTTCCGACTTTCGGTCCAGAGGCAGCGGATACCAGGAGGATTGCTCCGTCGAGCGCGCAGAGGGCGATTCGCCCATCGGCCTGGAAGTTGGAGTCACCTGGCGTGTCGACGAGCGTGATGTGTTTGCCCGACCATTCGAAGCCGAAGGTGGACGAGGTCAGGGTCGACTGACGATCTTTTTCTTCGGGAAGGGTGCTCAGGTGTGAGGTTCCCTCGGTGACGATTCCCAACGAGGTGGTCGCGCCCGCGCGGTGGAGGATGGCTTCGCCGAGCGAAGTCTTGCCATCGCCTGTGTGTCCGATCAGTGCAAAGCAGTGGGTATCGTTAACCTTCACGTCTTTCATCGAGGCCTCCTTCGGGCGGCTTATGAATTGGACCGATTCTTTTCAAAGATCATCCTGAGGCCCTCCAACGTCAAAAAGGGCTCGACTCGATCGATGACACTGCATTCGGCGGAAACCCGGCCTGCGAGCCCGCCGGTGGCGACCACTCGGGCATCGGCGCCGAGTTCACCGCGAATTCGCGTGACCATCGAGTCGACGACACCCGCGAATCCGTAGAGAAGTCCGGATTGAAGAGCTTCGGTGGTGGTCTTTCCGATCACGCTGCGTGGGCGGACGATCTCTACCTGGTGGAGCATCGAAGCGCGGTCGAAGAGCGCTGACATCGAAGAGTGGATCCCCGGGAAAATGGCGCCGCCGAGATATTCGCCGTCCTTCGACACGCAGTCGAAGGTCGTCGCCGTCCCAAAGTCCACCGCGATCACGGGGCCTCCGAGCAGTTCGAATGCGGCCAGCGAATTGACGATCCGGTCGGCACCCACCTCGCGCGGGTTGTCGTACAGCACGGGTATTCCAGTGCGAATCCCCGGGCCGACCACGAGGGGCGGGCGTCCGAAAAGCTTGGTCGAGACCCGCTCCCAGATCGGGAGCAGCGGCGGCACCACACTCGAAATCGCAATGTCCGTGACCTCTTCGCATTTTCGATCGACCTGTCGAAACAGCGCGCGCACCGTCAGCGCGGTCTCATCTGAGGTCTGCTCGCGATGGGTGCCGATGCGCCAGTGTTCAGACAGAGTGGCGGCGCCCTTGGCGGGATAGTCGAAGAGCCCCAGGGATACGTTCGTGTTTCCGATGTCGATGGCGAGTAGGGTGGTCACTTGCCCTCCATGGCCAGGGTGACATCGCCTGCGATCACCCGCGTGATCTCGCCGGTTTCCAGCCGGAGACGCAGTGCGCCGTCGTCATCTATGCCCAGCGCGGTTCCGCGTAGTTCGGAACCGTCGAGTTCGAGCACGCTGATCTGCTGGTCGCGCATCGCGAAGCGCGCATCGAATTCGGCGCGCACTCCCTCGAAGCCGCGATCGGCGCAAACGTCCAGGGTCACTTCGAGGTTACCGTATAGGCCTCTCGCGAACGCCAATCGATCGATGGGCCGGCCGCTGTGGCTCGCGAGGCTCGTTGCGCGCTCGCGAAACTCGTCTGGGAATTGGCTGCGGTCGACATTGAGGTTGACGCCGATTCCCAGAACCAGGAAGTCGACTCGGGTGGCCTCGGCGCCGAGTTCCATCAGGATCCCCGAAGTCTTGAGGCCGTCGAGCATCACGTCGTTCGGCCATTTGATCTCGACTTCGCTCGATTTCCCGAGGGTCTGCTCGATGGTCTTGGCCACGGAAACTGCCGCGGCGAAGATCCAACTCGGCGCCTCGGCGGTGTGAATTCGGGGCCGCAGGACGATCGAGGTGTAGAGGTTCGAAGCGGGTGGCGAGAAGAACGCGCGCCCGAGGCGCCCCCGTCCGGCCGTCTGTTGATCGGCGATGACGGTCGTTCCGTGGGCCGATCCGGATCGCGCCAGATCGAGCGCGACGCGATTCGTCGAATCGACCGTCTCGAAGTAGTGGATTTCTGTCGCGAGCCAGCTGGTTTCAAGGTCGGTCTGGATTTCCTCCGCGTAGAGGCGATCGGGAATCTTGGACAGCCGATAGCCTCCACCCGGATCAGCGTCGATCGTGTAACCCCGAGCTCGCAGCGCCTCGACGTGTTTCCACACCTGGGTTCGCGATACGCCGAATTGAGACGAGAGCAGTTCACCGGAACAGGTCTGGCCAGCGGCGCGGCGGAGAGCATCGAGAATGCGCGCCGAGCCGCCACTCACGCGGGAACCCTTCCTGGTTTGGCTACCACGTCCTCGATTTCCAGCGCGACATCCGCGGCGGGCGCAGAGTGGGTGAGGGCGCCGATGGAGATGCGATGCACGCCGGTCTCGGCAATTTCGCGGACGTTGCCGAGGTGAACACCGCCCGAGACCTCGAGCTGGGTGCATTCCGCGAGCTGTGCGGCGATGGCTCGCATTTCGGGTAGCGTGCGGTTGTCGAGCAGCAGGTAGTCGGCGCCCGATTCGACCGCCTCGATCGCTTGCGCCTCGCTCTCGATTTCGACACAGACCCGCAGGTTCGCGGGGGCGCTGGCGAGCGCCGTTTTGACCGCGAGGCCCACACCGCCCGCGATCGCGACGTGATTGTCCTTGAGCAGGATGCCGTCGTACAAGCCGACGCGGTGGTTCGTAGCGCCGCCCACCGCGGTCGCGTATTTGTCGAGGCTCCTCCAACCGGGGAGGGTCTTGCGGGTGTCGACGATGCGAACGCCCGTGCCCTCGACGGCGTCGACAAAGCGGTGTGTCCAGCTTGCGACGCCGCACATTCGCATCAGGAAATTCAAAGCCGCTCGTTCGGCAGCCAGGATGCCGCGCAGATCTCCTCGTACGGTTGCCAGGATGTCTCCCGGCTCGGCTCGCTCTCCGTCGCTGATTTGGGCTCGAAGTTGGATCTGGGGATCGATCTCGCGAAAGACCGCGAACGCGATCTCGAGTCCGCACGTGACGAGGGGCTGGCGCGCCTCGATGATCGCTGATCCTTGACGGCCGGTTTCGACGAGCAGCGGTGTCGTTGCGTCGCCGGCACCGATGTCTTCGCTGATCGCCAGCTCGACGAGCGGAAACCAGGTTTGCTCCGGCGGAAGGGCCGGCGGAAAACCCATGCGAGCTCCCTCGACCCTGTCTGAGCGCGCAGGCGCTGCACGTGCAGCGCACGCCGTTGGACACCCCGGGGGTCGGGCGCGGGGGACGACCCAGGATAGCCGAAGCCAACGCGAGAGGTTCAGCCGATCCGATTGGGGCGCGCATTCGCCGATCCGAGCCCGCCGGGTGAGCGGCGGCCGGATCAGCCCTCCTCGGGCTCCGACTTCATCCTGCGGATCTCTTCCTGGATCAGGGTTTCGGCCATCCGCGGGATGACCTCCCAGGCGATCGATTCGACCCGTTCCACCGCCTGGCGGACGATCGCTTCTGTGAGGTCGCCGAAAGACTCCCAGGCAATCTTCTCCAGGGTGTCGTGGAGCTGCTGGCGCAATTCGGGCTCGATCGCCGCAATCAGCGCATCGGCCGGTTCGGCTGTGCTCGTGGCGGGTGGAGCCGCTGCCGCCGCAGGAGCGGGCTCCGTGTAGAGTTCGGCCGCGAGGTCCACGGGCGCGTTTCCGTCTACCGCGACCGCGATGGGCTCCACCTGCGGCGGCGTGATGAAGCCCGAATACACGGGGTCTTCGTCCACGATGGTGGTGAGGTCGTTCGGGACCGGATCGGTTTCCGGCCGTGCGTTCGCCTCAGGCTCGGCTTCGGGCGCCAGCCTCGTCATCTCCGCCTCGTCCGTGCGGGTCGTCGCAACCTGCGGGGGGTCGGGCTGGGTGTCGGTCACCATCGGCCCGAGGTCGGAAGACGAGACGTCGTAGCCGGAGGCGCCGAGCGGATCGATGACGGTGGCCTGCGCGAGATCCGCGGCATCCACGGGCGGCACGGGGGCGAGGTCGGCGAGCGGATCGGTCGGATCCGTCACCTCTTCGGCGAGCGCAAAGTCGAAAGGTTGGTCGCCGCTACGGCTGGCGTCAGGGGCCAGCGAATCGTCGAGGCTATCGCCGTCGAAGGCCGGGTCAGCCGCGGCTGTTCGCGGTTCTTCGAGTTCGGCACCCATCGGAATCGCGTCGGCGAACGGGCTGGCATCAATGCCTTCGACGGATTCCGCCGGAGGCGCCGCGTCTTGCGCGATGGGGGCCGATGGTTCGAGCGGTGCTGCGGGCGCACTGAGGTCGTCGTCGCCGAATGTGAAGCCTTCGGCCGGCGCCTTGAACTCGAGATTGCCCCCGTCGTCGAGGGGGGTCTGCGGGGGTGTGAGATCCGGTGCGCTCTCCTCGTCGTCGAAGAAGTCAAAAGCGCCATCATTGTCAACCGGGCTCTCCGCCGATTCCGCGGGTGTGGGTGCTGGCGGAGGCGTTGCGCTGGCGGCCGCTGCTTCGGTCAGGCGCCGAACTTCGTCGATGAGGGATTGCGCTTCGAAGGGTTTTGCGATGTGGCCCGCCGCACCCGCGTCGCGTGCCCGCGACTCGTCAAAGGCCTCGAAAGTTCCGGTCAGCAGCAGCACCGGAATCTGTGCGAGTTCGGGATCTGACTTGATGGCCTCGCAGACCTCGTAGCCGTTCTTGCCGGGCATCACGACATCTGCGAGCACGATATCGGGGCGGATTTCTCGGGCCTTGGCGATCGCATCGTCGCCGTTGTCGACCGTCAGGACGGTTACGTCTTCGCTGGCAAAGCTGATTGCCACGACTTTCTGGATCGTGACGCTGTCGTCAGCCAATAGAATCGTCTTCGGCATGGTTCCCCCCACGAGTGCATGTGCCGCGCAAAACGGTGCTTCTCGGGCAAGTGCTCCTCGGCATGTAGTATCGACGCCGGATCCCCCAGAATTGAATGGTTTTTTGCCTTTGTCCCCTCTCGCTTGCCCGGCGGCGGGGTCAAGGCGGATCCCTCTCATTCCGATGAATCCCTGGGAGAGTATTCCGCCTCCGGCTGCGTCGGTCGACCGGCGGACTGGCCACACCCCGCGAGGGCCCCAGAACGCATGATACTCCGATCAGCCGCCCGAACTGATGTCGGTCGCAGACGCCGCGCCAACGAAGACTGCTACGCGATTGCCGCGGAGCTGGGTTATTTCGTCGTTGCCGATGGGATGGGCGGCCACAGGGCCGGCCAGCTTGCCAGCCGACTTGCGGCCGAAGCGGCCGTGGCAGCGCTAGAGGCCCTCGAGGGCTCGGCGGCGACGCTCACCGAAAAGCTGAGATGCACGATCGCCGCTGCGAATCGGGAAATCTACGTCGCCGCCCAGGCCAAGGCCGAGTTCTCGGGCATGGGAACCACCGTGGTTTCGCTACTCGCCATGGAGGGGAGGGTTGCGCTCGCACACGTGGGAGACAGCCGCGCTTATCTGATCCGCGGCGGCCGCATTCGGCAGCTGACCGATGATCACTCGGTCGTGGGCGAACTCGTTCGACGGCACGAGATCACGGAGTCAGATGCTCGTGAACACCCGCACCGGCACGTGTTGACCCGGGCGGTCGGTGTGCGGCGCGAGGTGGCTCCCGATCTGGCGGAACTGACATCCTCTCCGGGTGATCTCTTCGTACTCTGTTCGGACGGCCTGACGGGGCTCGTCCGCGATGAAGAAATTGCTGAGGCGGCGAACGCCGGTACCGACCTCGACGCGATCTGCACGCAACTCGTCGACCTTGCAAATGAGCGCGGAGGCGAGGACAACATCACGGTTGTCGTCGTTCGCTACGAGAAAGAATCCGCCTGAATCCGCTGGGCTAACGAGTCGGCTGCTTTGGCCGCCTCGCTGATTCTTCCAGTGCCGCCGCTCTTCTAGCGATCGAGCATTCCCTTGAGCTTTGCGCGCAATCTGAGTACGGATTTGGTGTGGATCTGGCAGACCCGCGATTCCGTGATGCCGAGGATCGATCCGATTTCCTTCATGTTGAGATCCTCGTAGTAGTAGAGCGAGATGACCAGGCGCTCCTTTTCAGGGAGTGTCCCGATCGTATCCGCGATCACCTGTTTGCCCTCGGCGAGCTTTAGTGATGCAAAGGGATTTTCGGAGTTCACGTCCTCGACGATGTCGCTGAAGGTGCCCGTGCGATCGCCATCCGAGTTGGTCCCGCGAATTTCTTCCAGATTTACCAGGGAAATACCGCGCACCTGGTTGAGGAGTTCGTAGAATTTGTCGATCTGGATGCCGAGTGAATCCGCGACCTCGTCTTCATTCGCGGTGCGCCCCAGGCGTTGCTCGACCTCGCCGTAGGCTCGCGCCAACCGCCGGCTCTTCGGGCGGACGCTTCGCGGCACCCACTCCATCGAGCGGAGTTGGTCGAGAATCGCACCCTTGATGCGGAATTCTGCGTAGGTCTTGAACTTGCAGTTCTTATCGGGATCGTACTTGTCGATGGCATCCATCAGACCGATCACACCGGTGTTGTGCAGGTCATCGAGGTCGATATGAGAGGGCAACCGAACCGCGATTCGATTCACGATGTAACGGATCAGCGGTGTGTGCTCGAGCACGATCTGCTCCTTGAGCAACGGAGGGACCTCGGGGCTCTGTTGCTTTGCTTCTCTGAGCAGACCTTCCATAGACGGGTTCCCCTTCTCGGCTGACGGAATGCAGTAGGTCCCACGGCAGTTGGCCGTTCGCGGCCGCTTGCCTCTTGGGTGCGCGGAGAAGCACGCGCTGTGCCAATCTGGTTGGAATCCTGAAGTCGCGGGCGGGTCCGGCGTGTCGAGCCGGCGGCGGGGGCGCCTTGAACCGGTTTAGGTTGAATTTGTTATGGTTTTTAACTTCTCAAAACCGACTGCAGGAGCGCGAAACCCCGATGATTTACGTGCCGCCGATGGCGGCAGCGGATTTAACGGGTGTGCAACAGCGTCAGTGTTTCGCCGCTTGAGGCGCAGAACGGTTACGAAACCGTCAGCGTTTTGCCGGGCGGCACCTGCTCCACTGCGGCCCGAGCGCGGCTGTTACAGGTTCAGTCGGGACGTTGGGAGTCCGGCGAATCTCCGGCCTCCGCTGGATCGTCCTGTTCTGCAACCTCGTCAGCCCCGCTTCGGCTTTCAGCCCTTGCGCGGACTTTTCCGTCAGTCTCCCTTGAATCGTGCGGTGCTCCATCGAACTTGACACCCTTCTTCTTCATTTTTTCGAGCATCGTCGTTCGATTCATCCGGATCAGCTGCGCGGCGCGATTCTTATTGCCGTGGGTGATTTCGAGCGCCTGGAGGATGAGGTCCGATTCGAACTGGTCGACGACGTCGCGGAAGTTCAGTCCCTGCGGTGGGATCTGCGGTGCAGCGGGCAGTGGCGGGCTACTCGCCTGTATCGCCTTCGGCAGGTCACTCGCGACGACCGATTGACCGGAACAGAGCGTCACCACGCGCTCGACGAGATTTTCGAGTTCCCGAACGTTTCCCGGCCAATCGAATCCCGTCAGTCGTTCGATGACTTCATCGGAGAATTCTACTTCTCCGCCGCTGCGGCCGTCGTTGGCGATGTTCAAGAAGTGCTGGGCGAGCAGCGGAATGTCGTCGCGGCGCTCTCGAAGGGGAGGGACCACGATCGGAATCACATTGAGTCGGTAGTAGAGATCCTCTCGGAAGAGGCGCTTGGCAATCGCGTCTTCGAGGCTCTGGTTGGTTGCGGCAAGCACGCGCACGTCAACGCTCTGGGTTTTGGATGAGCCGACGGGTTCAAAGGTGCGATCCTGGAGCACCCGCAACAACTTCACCTGCAAGGTGGGGCTCATATCTCCGATTTCATCGAGGAAGATCGTGCCCTCGTGGGCAACGGTGAATCTCCCCTCGCGATTGGCGACAGCGTTGGTGAAGGCGCCACGGACGTGGCCGAAGAGTTCGGATTCGAGCAGATCTTCCGGTATCGCTCCACAGTTGACGGTGACGAACATCTTGTCTGCCCGCTTGCTGTTGAAGTGGATCGCACGCGCCACGAGTTCTTTGCCGGTTCCGCTTTCGCCGGTGATGAGAACCGTGCTGTCGGTCATGGCCACCTTGGAGACGGTTTCCAGGACGTCGCGCAGTGCGGTGCTTGTGCCGATGATGTTCTCGAAGCGGTATTTCGACTGGAGCTGGCCCTGGAGGAGTCGATTTTCGGATTTGAGTCGGCCGTGTTCGATGGCCTGCTGGACGAGCTTGCGCACGACGTCGAGATGGCCCTGATCGAAGGGTTTTTCCAGATACCAGTAGGCACCCGCCCTGAGCGCATCGACCGAACTCTCGGGGCTTCCGTAGCCCGTGATGACGATGCAGGGCAGGTCCGGTGCGATCTCGTGAATCTGCCGCACCAGTTCGAGTCCGTTGATTCCGGGCATCTTGATGTCCGCGAGAACGAGGTCGATCCGCTGGCTCGAAACGAGATCGAGCGCCGATGTGGCGTCGCGTGCTGTGGCAACGTTGTGGCCACTGCGGACGAGAATGCGCTCGAGGGCGCGCCTATAGAGTTCCTCGTCGTCAACGACGAGGATGTTGGATTCGCGCAGTGGGGTTACCTCCGCTTTGCGGAGGGGGGGCAGGCTTATCTTAGACAGCCGGGCGGGTCCATTCAAGCGTCCCGAATTTGAGACCGATAGGACCGGCATGGGACTCTTGCAATCGGATTCGCCCGATGACCGCCACTTTTCCCCGCCCGAAGAGGCGAGCTTCGTGCTTCTCGTTGACGATGAGCCGCTGCTGCTCCGTTCGCTGAAGCGGATTCTCGAACGGGTCGGCTATGAGACCGCTCTCGCAGAATCCGTGGCAGAAGCGGAGCCTTATCTAACCGACCCTCGCCTCGATGTGGTGCTCGTGGATCTCCTGCTCGGGCCGGTCAGCGGGCTCGAATTGCTCGAGAAGATCAAGAGCGTGCGCCCCGAAGTCGAGGTCATCGTGATGACCGGTCATGGCAGTATCGAGAGCGCCGTGGGCTGCATTCGACGAGGCGCGTTTGACTATCTCGAAAAGCCGTTCGACGACCTACACCGCATCCAAACGACCGTTCGCAAGGCAATCGATCGGCGCGGCCTCGTTCGCCGCAACCATCAACTCGAAGACGAATTGCGCGCGCGCTCTTCGATTCCGGAATTCGTCGGCAAATCGCCGGCCATGCGGGCTCTTGCGAGCAAGGTCCACAGCCTCAGGCACAACGAAAGTCACGTTCTGATACAGGGAGAAAGCGGAACCGGCAAGGAGTTGGTGGCCTACGCGGTGCACTCCAGCAGCCCGCGCTCTTCGGGCGATTTCGTTCCGGTGGACTGCGGAGCGCTTCCGGAGACGATCATCGAAAGCGAATTGTTCGGCCACGAGAAGGGCGCGTTCACGGGGGCAATTGGCGCGCCGGGGCCTGTTTCGAATCGCAAATCGAGGAACCCTCTTCCTCGATGAGATTGGCGAGATCCCTCCCCACGTCCAGGCGAAACTCCTGCGCGCCCTGCAGCACAAAGAGGTTCGGCCCGTCGGTGCAGCGAGTTTTGTACCCATCGACATCCGGGTGATTTCCGCAACGCATCGGGATCTCGCGGCGATGGTCGATGAGGGGGGCTTTCGGACGGATCTCTTCTATCGCCTCAATGTGGTTCGGATCGTGATTCCACCGCTTCGCGAGCGACGCGAGGACATTCCGCTGCTCGTCCATCATTTTCTCCGCAAGCACGCAGCGAAAATTCGCGAATCGAGGGAATCGACGAGCGGGCGCTCGAGCTGCTGATGGCATCCGATTGGCCAGGTAACGTCCGCGAACTCGAGAACACCATCGAATCGGCCATGGCGTTGGCCCCCGGGCCGCGGTTGCGGATTTCGGACCTGGCGCTCAATCGACCGGTGAACCGGTCGATCTCGGTGGCCGTCCCCGAAGGGTCTGCCGATTTCCCTGGACGCCTACGAGCGCTGCGCGCTCGAGCGGGCGCTGACAGAATGCGCGGGAGACGTCAGCGCTGCTGCAAGAATCCTCGAGATTGGTCGCAGCACCCTCTATCGGAAACTCGTAAAGCACGGCATTGTCGTGGGAGGCCGTTCCCCAGCTGGATCCATCGCCAACCGCCTCCACGTCGGATCGATACGGCACCAACCGACGCGGCTGATCGCTCTGAAAGCCCCCGTGGCGATGCGCTCGAGCCGGGCACGCGCAGCGATAGGGGCCGCCGGCTCGCGTTTGGGCAGCTTCGCTCTTCGCGCTTGCTGGAGCGGGATCCGATCCGGTAGGCTCGTCTGCCCCCGCACTACGCCATCGACTCACCGCTCGTCGATCAGACGACCTGCCCCCCGTAGGAGTGAGCTTCGTGAAGCGAGCCGGTGCTGAAATTCAAATCATTGCCGCGCGACCCGTGGAATCGACGGCACCGGATCCGATATCGGCACTGCGGCGACTGGGCCCCGACGCGCGGGTCGAGATCCTGCACAGCGCTGCCGCCTGCCGTGCTCGGTGCCGCGATGGGCTCTGTTGATCTGATCGTTGCCGAATCTGCCCTGGGCGCCGAATGCTGGAAGCTGCTCGAAGAATTCGGATCCGACGGCCCCCCGGTGATCGTCGTAAACCTCGATGGAAGTGAGTACACCGCGCTCGAGGCCTTCAAGAGAGGCGCTGCAGATTGCGTGGTGGCTGGGGAGGAATTTGCGGATGTACTTCCCGTGGTCGCTCTGGAACAGATTCAGCGCTGGCGAGCCGCTCGCGACCACGCCGTGGCAGAGCGCCGGATCCGCGATCTCGAGAGTTACAACCAGAACATCATCCAGAATCTGAATAGCGCGTTGTTGGTGGTCGATCTGGACGGCAAGATTGTCTTCTCCAACCCGCCCGCCGAGGAAATTCTCGGCGAGACTGCGGATGCACTGCGCGGGCGGTTGATCTGGCCCTGGTTCGCGGGAATCCCACGGGATGAAATTCACGTCGCGCGTACGCTCGAAACGGGAGAGCGCTTCAAGGGCCTCGAGAGCACCCTCACGCGAGCCGACGGAACCGCGGTGCCCATCGGAATTTCGAGCGCGCCGGTATCCGACGCTGCCGGGAACAAGCTCGGGGCCGTCGCCGTCTTCTCGGATCTCACCGAGATCAAGCTGTTGCAGCGCAAGGTCCTGCAGACCGAAAAGATGGCATCGATCGGGCAACTCGCCGCGGGTGTCGCGCACGAGATCAACAACCCGATGGGGTTCATTCACGCGAACCTCTTTCAGATGGCCGAGTACTTGGCAGATCTTCGCGGCGCGTGGGACGAGGTCGACGCCCTGCAAGCAGCCGTGGCCGATGGGGATCTTGCCGACATCCGGCGCTGCTCGAACAAACTCGCCGCGGCATCCAAAGAGCTCGACGTCGAATTTGTACTCTCTGACTTCGCGAAGGCGATTCGCGAATCACAGGAGGGTTCCGAACGGATTCGCCACATCGTTAACGACCTGCGCAATTTTTCGCATCGCGACAGCGAACATCCAGTTTTGGCCGACGTCAATCAGTTCCTGGATTCGACGGCGAGCATCGTCTGGCCAATGATGAAGCACCTCGTGGTACTCGAGAAAGAGTACCGGGAGCTTCCCATGATTCACTGCTATCCGATGCAACTCCAGCAGGTGTTCATGAATTTGCTGGTCAACGCCTATCAGGCCGTTGAGGAGCGGATTGGGGACAGCGGTGAAACCGGGACCATCTGGTTGCGAACGGAACCCAGGGAGGGCGGTGTGGCGATCATCGTGACGGACACTGGGGTCGGGATCGCGGCCGAGAATCTGGGCCGGATCTTCGATCCGTTTTTTACCACCAAGAAGGTGGGGATGGGCACGGGGCTGGGCCTTTCGACCTGTTTCAACATTGTCGAGCGGCACGGCGGCAATCTCGTGGCCGAAAGCCAGCCCGGTGTGGAGACTTCGTTCACGGTATGGCTTCCCGGCGCAGATACCGAGAGGGGTGCGGATTGACATCCGCTGTCGCGAAGCAACGGCCTACGCTCTTGATCGTCGATGATGAGGCTCAGATTCTATCCGCGTTGGAGCGCTCTCTTCGCCGTGAGAGCTACCGGATTGTCGCTGTGGAAAGTGCCGCAGCCGCATTGCGAATTCTCGACGAACGCCGGGTGGATGCCATTCTTTCCGACCACAAGATGCCGGGCATGAGCGGCGTGCAGTTGCTGGCGCGGGCTGCCGAGATGAAACCGGATATCGTTCGAATGCTGATCACGGGTTGGGTCAACGAGATTCCCACTCGAGCGGCTCGAGGAGGTCGGGATCTGCGCGCTGGTTACGAAGCCGTGGGACGACGCGAAGCTCAAGGCAACCCTGCGCGCGGTGATGGGTGTGGCGCAGGTTTCTAGTCCGCCGGAAGACGGCTTAGATACTCCAGATCAGTCTTCTGACTATTCTTTGCGCCGATGAGCAACAGGCGGTAGCGAAGATTGCGGCCGCGGCTGTAGTAGATCCGTCCCTTCCCGGCGAAGCCGAGCTCATAGATCGAGAGTTGCGGCGGTAGGCCGCCCACCTTGCGCCGGATCGAAGAGAGTTCCGAGTCGTCCGCGAGCCGTTTGATTCCCTCTTCCGCTTTGAGCTTCATGGTCTCGTCGCGCAGGGCAACCAAGTCCTGGATTACGCGATCGTCGAGCTCCACGGTCTGGTAGAGGGTGCGGAACCGTCGGGTGAGTTGCTCCACCGCCCGCGTGCGACCTCCGCCGCGGCCTTCGCCGGCGCTCTTGGATGCCGTCTTCAGGCGAGCCTGGAGATCCTGGATCTCATCTTCCTTGCCGTCGAGGTCGCTGCTGGCTTCTTCGAGTAGGTCTTCCAGGGCTTGCCTTTCCTGATCGAGTTCGATCGATCGCGCGGTCGACTGCCGCAACTCGGCTTCTCGATCCGCGAGGTCCGACAGCTTCCCGCGCAGAGCTTGTCTTTCGCGTTGAAGTTCGCGGATTTCTTCGGCTTGTGTGCGCTCGGCGGGCTCGATCTTGCTCAGCCGCTCTCGCACCTCTTTGAGTTCTTCCGCGATCGTTTCCGTACGTCGCGCGGTCGCATCTCGTGCGGTCAGCGCAGATTCGAGTAGCCGGCCATCGCGGACAGTGACCGCGCGGTTATAGAAGAAGAGGGACGTGATCAAGATCGCCCCATAGGCGTTCAACATCACGAGCGCGAAGGTTCCCGTTGGCGGGACCGAAACCTCGAGGGAATAGCTGGCGGGGAGCAGTCGAACCGCTTCTGTGATGTTCGCGACCGGGTCGAACGCCTCCGATACCGGAATGAAGCGGTCTTCGAGATAGAGGGGCGTGATGCCATCGGCACCGTAGACGTGGATGCTGACGCGCGCCTCTCCGATGGTGACCCAGCGGGATGACGTCAGCAGTTCCTGGATCCGGTACTGGATTTGCGAAATGATGGGGCCGTCCGCGGGGCTGACGCGCAACGCCCGCTCGATCTGGCCCGCGAAGTGGCGCTGGAGCATGATTTCCGTCACGTCCAGACTCACGACGTAGACCGCCGCAAAGGCGAAAATCGACAGTCCGATGATCCGGAACGACCTCAGGCCGCCGAGGTTCGTCGCGGCCGGCTCGGCGACCGAGCTGGGTAATAAACCCGATTTTGCCGGTACCGGTTCCATCATAGTTCCGTAGAGCATACCGTTCGAAGCGGGGTCCCCAAGGGCCCGGCTCGATTTCGTAGGCTTGCACCAAAAGGAATTCGATAGCTTACGGCTACAGTTGCGAGTGGCGCCAGCGTCTGCCGCAGCCAGCCAGGGTCGCGATCCCGTCCGGGATCGCGTGACGCCGCAAGCGAATCCGCAGGATTCGCCAGCTAGTATCCGCGCCACCTTGAGAGTGGTGGATCTCGACCGCGATATGCGCGACGTCGTTCCGACCGGAACGACCCGCGACAGCGAATATCTCTTCGAGCGGATGACCGCGCGGACCCTGGACCTCGCCCGGCCGGGTGCTGGAACCCGCGTGTTGGACGTCGCCAGTGGGTTCGGGCAGGACGCGATTGCGCTCGCGCGGCGGGGTTCGTGGGCGGTCGGTGCAGAACCGTCCGGGCGGATGTCGGGCCTCGCACGGTTGCAGGGCGAGAAGGCCTCCGGCCGGTTACCGAACTGGGTTCGCAGTTGGTCCGACGCACTGCCATTTCGAGATGACAGCTTCGACGGGGTGATCTGCAAGGGATCCCTCGACCACTTCGACCGACCACTCGAGGCAATCGCCGAAATGTCCCGAGTGACCCGTCGCGAGGGGCGGGTGGTGCTCGCGATCGCGAATTTCGAGTCGCTTTCTTGTCGCGTCGCCCGCGGGCTCGATTCCTTCAAGGAGGGCTGGCTCGGACGCTTGCTTCCGCGGGGGCGGCGTCACTACGACGTTCCGAGCGATCACTTTACGCGCTACGAGATCGAACTGATGCGCGAGCAGGTCGGCGCGTCACTGGAGATCGACGTCTTCGAGGGAATTTCGATGGCGTGGGGAATGCCCGGCTGGTCGCGATCGGTGGGTCGGCTTCCCGCGCCCTTCGCTCAGTTGACCCTGGAAGGGTTGGACCGCATGGCGCGTCGGCTGCCGGGGCTGTCCGATGTCGTCATCCTGGCGGGCCGGCCCAGGCGGGTTCGAAAGTCCTCGATGAACTCCGCGTAGGCTTCTGCGGTCGCGCGTGCGATCCGCGGCCACGCATAGGCTTCGTTGACGCGAATGCTCCCGCGTTTGCCGAGCATGCTGCGAATTTCGGGTCGCGCCATCAGATCCGCGATCGCGGAAGCGAGCGCGCCGGGCTCGTCCGGCGGCACGAGTACGCCTCCGCCGGCCGCACCGATCACTTCGGTCAGGGCTCCCGCTGCGCAAGCAACCACCGGGGTTTCGCACGCCATCGCCTCGACGGCCGGCAGCCCGAACCCTTCGTAGCGAGAAGGCACGACCACGAGTGAGGCGTGTTGGTAGCGCCGGACGAGTTCGTCGTTGTCGATTCGGCCCGTGATGTGAAGGCGGTCCGCGCAGCCGAGCTGGCTCGCTCGTTTGCGCGCAAGGCTATCCGGGTGATCGTCATCAACGAGGGTGAGCCGGAGGTTTCCTGGAAGCCGTGCGAACGCTTCGATGAGGTTCTGGATGCCCTTGTTGGGGTCGGAGGCTCGGCCCACGCAGAGGATTTCGTTCGCGTTCCTTTCGACGCCGGAGGCGGGTCGAAAAAGTCGTGTGTCGACACCGTTGGCGACCATTCGGATCCGCTCGCTCGGGACGCGAAAATCCCGACGAATTTCACGAGCGCTCTCCGTTGAGGAGGTGAATAGACCGTCCAGCCTTCGAGCCACGAAACCCTGCATGGCGACCGGATAGAAGCCCATCGTTCCGATGGCCTCTCGGAGGCTCTCATCGCGCTCGAAAGACGCGCGTCGGTCGACCGTGAGGGGGTGGTGGACCGTGGTTACGACCGGAAGGCCGAGCTTTCGAATCCCGAGAATTCCATAACCCAGGCATTGGACGTCGTGGACGATGTCGTACTGGGCTCCCGCGCGAAGCCGGGCGGCGATTTCGCGAAACGCCCGCAGGCTGAAGGCCATGGGTTCTGGCAAGAAGCCCAGGTAGCTCGTGGCGAATTCGTAGAAGTTCAGCGGTTCGAAGATCCGCAGTGGGCGAGGCTGGGGGATGAGGTGGCGGCGCTCTGCGTGGAACCACTTACCCCAGAATCGCTCGTTGGGCATGGCGGTCACGGAGTTCGCAAACGGCATTGGATCCGGATGCGGCGGGCCGACCAGCACGTCGACCCGATGGCCGAGGCGGGCGAGTTCGCGCGCGAGAAACCAGAGGTACACGCCCTGGCCACCGCAGTGCATGTTTCCGCGGTACGCGACGAAACAAATTCGAAGCGGCGATCCCGATCCTTTGCCCGAGGGGTCGAATTGCGGTTTTGTCATGTCCGTGGCCCCGACTCGCGATTGGACTGCGTGTGTGTCACGTCAGTGGTCCCGACTCACGGTTGGACAGCGTGTGTGTCACGTCAATAGCCCCGACTTGCGGTTGGGTGGCGCTTGATGGCGTAGAGAATCAGGCTCTTCGGGAAACAATAATTGAGCGCCCCCTCCAGCCGCGTCAGAAAGCGCGATTGCGTGGCGAGCAACAAGAAGCGCCGGTAGAGCTGGACGAGCGCGTTTTCGTCGGCGCGTGGCAAGCCCGCGATGGAGCGGAGTACCCAATAGGGGGTGTGTAGCGCGTGGGCGAATCCGACTCCGATTGTCGCCAGGCCGGCCTCCGCCAATCCGAGCGCGAGCTGTCGCGGTTGAAATATGCGGATGTGGCCACCCGGGGACTCGAAGTAGTCGTCGCCGACGCGCAGGTAGAGGTTTTCGCTCGTGGCGGTTGGAATCGTGACCGCCAGGTAACCGCCGGGTTTCGTGACCCGAGCCAGCTCGCGGGCGGCTCCTCGGTAATCGTGGACGTGTTCCATGACTTCCGAACAGATGACCTTGTCGAATGCGCCATCCGCAAACGGCAGCCGGAACGCGTCTCCCTGAATCAGCGCACCGAGACGACCGCACTCGGCAGCGCGCTGACGCAGCCTGCCCGCGTTGGCCCTGAGAGCGGCGAGATCGAGGTCGAGGCCCACGACGTGAGCACCGCGCTCCAGCGCGCCGAAGCAATGCCGCCCTTCGCCGCAGCCCGCGTCGAGAACCCTCTCGCCAGCGCGAACCTTAAGTCGCGTGAGATCGACGGTGAGCAGCACGAATTGTTTCCTCGAAAACCGCGGTGAGTTCTGCGGCGGCCTCACTCCAGCGAAACGCGCGCTCGATCCGTCGGCGCGCGTTGCGGCCCATCTGATCCGCACGTCCGGGTTCGGACAAAATATCGGAGATCGCTCTCGCCAGGGCGCGCGCATCTCGTGGCGGGATCAGACAACCGGCTTTGCCATCGCTGCCCACGACTTCGGGCAGCGCTCCCACCGCGTTGGCGATCACCGGCAACCCGCATGCCATCGCTTCGCTGGCCGGAAATCCGAATCCCTCGAAGAAAGACGGGATCAGCGCGATCCGCGCGGTCGAGTACTGCTCGACGAGTTCATCGACCTCGAGCATCCGATCGATGATGGTCACGCGTTTCTCGAGCCCGTAGCGGCGGATCCTTCGAGGTACCAGGCCGTTCTCCGGAATCCGTCCGTCGATGATCTTCAAGCGCACGCTGTCGGGCAGAAGCGTGAGCGCCTCGAGCATGGTGCCGATGCCCTTCTTTCGGTCTTCGGTTCGTCCGACGAAGAGGAGTTCTTCTTGTTTGGCAACGCCGTCGATCGGCCGGAACGTATCCGCATCGGTTCCGTTGTAGACGACAGAAACATTTTTCTCGGGGATGCCAAAGTAGTGCTCGATCGCCGCCCTCGATGCCTGGCTGACCGTGACGATCTTGTCGAGGCGCGGCGCGACGCGTTGTTGCATCCACAGCGGGAAGTAGAGCGTTCGTTTGATCCGTTTCCACAGGTGTCGATCGATCGAGAAATCGGCTTCGCGGTCGATGTGGAGCGGGTGGTGGATCACGGAGACCTCGGGCACCCCCATGGCCCGAATGCCGAGCAATCCCCAACTCAGGCATTGGTTGTCGAAAACGACGTCGAAGCGATGGCGCCGCTGGATCTGAGGCCAGCGCAGCATCAAGCGCAGCCCGAACGTCTGCATTTCCGGAAACACCCCGAAGCGCGAGACGCCGAGTTCCCAAAGGCTCAACGGTTTGAAGAGGGAGAACGGAGACTCCGGGTCGAAGAAGTCGGGGTGCTCCTGTCCGAAGACGTTGTCGTTCGGAATCTCGTGAAGCGGGATGTCGGGTGCGAGCTCGGGCAGCGGTGGGCCCGCGAAGACGTGGATATCGTGTCCGGCGCGTTTCCACTCACGCGCGAGCGCCGCGGCGTAGATCCCCTGGCCGCCGCAGTACATATTTCCGCGATAGGTGAGCAGCGCGATGCGCACGGCGGTTCAGTTGGACGCGTCGTGCGGGGGGGCCGCTCGGTTCGCCCGTTTCGGGCGGTTCGATCTCGTCCAGGGGTTCGACCTGGATCGTGGCGATCGTATAACCGACCCAGAAAGTCAGGCCGAGCGCGAAGCAGACGATGGCCGCCACCGGAATTGCAATCGCCCAATAACTCTGCTGGAGCAGGGCGAGCAGGAACCAGGCCCCCAAAATGGCAACAGCAACACAAATCAAACCGCCCTGGGTCCGCGACGAATCCTTCATGGGTGGGTCTCCGCTTCGGTGTGAGAATTCTCCCCCAAGCCGGGGGCATGGACGGCCGAAACTTTCTGGCAGTCGCGCTGGCAGTTAAATAGCAGGCTGCGAACGGGGTAAGCTCGCCAAATGCGCGTGATCGGACTGATGTCGGGAACTTCTGCGGATGGGGTGGACGCCGCCCTCGTCGAGTGGCCGGAGGGAGCGGCTCCGAGACCGTTCGAGCTGGTGGCGTTTTGCCAGGACCCCTTTCCCGAGTCGCTTCAGGTGCGCATCCACGAACTCGCCGCGGGGCGTCTCGCGCCCGGAATGGCGCTGAGTGAGCTGGCGGCCCTCGACGTGCTGCTCGCGGAGCGCTTCGCGGAGTCGGCGATCGCGCTCGCCGAAAGCGCCGGCATCCCGCTGGCCGAAATCGACGCGATCGCGTCTCACGGCCAGACGGTCGCCCATCACCCCGAACTCCGGGCCACGCTCCAGATCGGGGATCCCTCGCTGATCGCGGAGCGGACCGGCTGCACCACGGTGGCTGATTTTCGCCCGCGGGATATCGCGGCGGGCGGGGAGGGCGCGCCCCTGGCGCCGTTCTTCCATTTTGCGGCGCTCTCGGATCCCGACGAAAACCGGCTCGCGCTCAATCTGGGTGGCATCGCGAACCTCACCTGGCTGCCACGGGGGGGCCGAGCGGACGACGTGATCGCTTTCGATGTCGGCCCCGCGAATGCGCTGATCGATGGCGTGGTCGCGATCTTCTCGGAGGGCCGGGAGTCGATGGATCGCGATGGCGCGCGCGCGCGCCGCGGTCGGGTGGACGAGGGCTTTGTTGGCTCGCCTGCTCGATGACGACTTTCTCAACCGCCCACCGCCCAAATCAACTGGCCGCGAGCGCTACGGGACCGAGCAGTCGGAGGCCCTGGTTCGCGAATCGCGCTGACACAGGGCCGCGCGGACGACGATCTCGTCGCGACGCTGGTGGCCTTTACCGTGCAGGCGATCGTTCGCGCACAGCGGGATTTCATCGATGGACCCGTGGAGCGGTTGCTGGTCGGGGGAGGGGGCGTGGAGAATCCCGCGCTGATGGACGCGCTCGGCGCGGCGCTGCCCGGCGTGCCGGTTGCGGCTTTCGACACAGTCGGCGTTCCCGCCCGCGCCGCGGAGGCGATGGCGTTCGCGCTGATGGGCCGCCACGCGCTGCTCGGGAATCCCGAATCACTCTGCCGCGCTGCACGGGCGCGCGTCACGCCGTGGTGTTGGGCGAGATCTCGCCGGGAAAGAGCGGCGGTAGGATCGCTACCTCTTTCCCGCCCGTCACCCCGCCCGAGCAACCAACCCGCTCGGAGAGCTCAGCTCGACGGGGTGAAACGACTCCGCCCTGCGAAGCACGCCGTCGCTCGCCTCGAGTCCGGCCGGCACTTGTTCTCCCGTCCCAGACCACCGCGCGCCGCAGTAGCACGCCGGGGCCGAGTTTGGCACCTGCGCCGATCACGATGTCGCCGTCGATGCGTGCGCCTGCGCGTTGCGCGTCGGCGATCGCCGCTTGATAGGAGAGTGGAATCGGGTTGAGATTGGTGGCGAGGTACTCGGCGGGCGTGCCCACGGGCTCCCAGACGAAATCGTCCGCCGCAACCGTTTCGCCTCGGATGTCCTTGGCGCCCGAGGCGAGTTGGGGGGCGATCCAGTGGTCGAGGTGGCTGAAGATTTCGCGCTCGGGGAGTGAATCGAACGCCCGGGCTGCGACGACGTTGGCCCACGCGTAGAGGCCCGCCTGGTTCTCGCCGCCGAAATCGTGGCGCGTACCGATGCGCCGCACGCAGTTCTCCGAGTCGACGCCGATGGATCCGAAAGCTTTCTCGCGCGGATCACCCCGGCGAAGCAGCATCGTCCAGGCATCGCGGCGCTCGCGGTGGGCGGCGACCAGCGCAGACAGGTCGGCGTCCAGCAGCATGTCGCCGGCGACGATCAGGCAGGGATCGCTCTCGCGTAGATAATTCGCGACGCGTCGGATGCCGCCCCCGGTGTCGAGCAACTCCGCTTCGATCGAAAAGCGCAATTCCATGTCCAGCGGGCAATGGCGGCGGGCCGCGTCCATCAGAATGTCGGGAAGGTGATGGGCATTGACGATGACTTCCGTCACGCCGTGGCGCGCGAGCAGCGCGAGCGTGTAGGCGATCAGCGGAATGCCGAGCACGGGGAGAGCGGGTTTCGGGCGGAGTTCGGTGAGTGGCCGAAGCCGGGTTCCGAGTCCGGCGGCGACGATCATCGCCCTCACGGAAGCTCCGGAATTGCTTGAATTAAATCATTCAAGTCTTTGTATTCTTTTAGTTTTGACGACACTCGGCTGGAAGCTTGCTGGAGGTAGCGGCGCGTCGCGGGGAGGTATCGAAGGTAGCGGTCGTCGCCCCGCTCCACCGCCACGGCGCGGAACAGTGCGTGGTCTTTTGCCTTGCGGGTGAGGGTGAGCAGGTCGAAGCGCAACCGAAAAGGCTCCTCGTCTGGGTGATCCGGCAGCGCGCTGCGCGCGCGTGCGAGATGTGCGTCCACCGCGGCGGCGTCGAGTTCGACGTAGGAATCCCGCAGCAGGCAGACCAGATCGTACTCGGGTGGAGCCATGAAGGCGCCCTGCAGATCGATCATCACGAGGCGTGCAGCCGAGTGCGATCGATCGACGACGTGGAGGTTTGCGCTCTGCAGGTCCCGGTGGGCGAGCCGCTGTGGGGCTTCGCTCGCGATTCGGCTGATGCGGTCGAACGCGTCGCGGACCACCTGGGCTTCCGTTGGGCTCGCCCCGCGATCGCCCCCGAGACTCCATCGCGCAAAGCGCTCGGCTTTGTAGCGGAAGTGCGCTGCGTCGAGGCGCCGCTGGAAGTTCGCGACCGGATCGCGCGGTTTGATCTGCTGGAGTCGCGCCGGTAGCGCACAGGCCTCCGCGTAGAGGGCTTCGAGTTCGGGTTCACTCGCGGAGCGCGCAAAATCCTGGAGCGAGACTTCGCCCAGATCTTCGAGGAGTTCGACGCCTCTGGCGGGATCCGCCGCGTAGTGCCGGGGCACCGGGAGACCCTCGGCTTCGAGCAAGGCGCGGATCGGTTCGAGGGGCGGCTCGGGGGGGATGCCCGCGGGCCGCTCACCCAGATCTTCGGCGGCTTCGATTCGAGCGATGAGTGTCTCTGGAATCGATTCAGCTTTGTTTTCAGGCCTTTCGAGCCACACCCTTGAGAACTTACGAAAGCCGAGCGCGCCCTGGAGCGGTTCGATTCTGGTGACCGCGACTCCGAATTCATGGCCGACGAGGTCCGCTATGGCCGAGTCGCTTTCCGGGCTAGATCGGCTTTGGCTCATGCGGCCATCCATGGGTGGATTGACTTCGCCTCACGCGCGTTTCCGGATCGCGCCGGCTCCGGATTCTCCTGCGCTCCGAGCCGCGCCTCAGAAGAATACCCGGCACCAGAACAGCGCGGCGAGCGCGCCGCCAATGTCCGCGGCGATGCACGCGAAGACCGCGTGTCGGGTGGCGCGCAACCGGATGCTGCCGCAGTAGAGCGCGAGCACGTAGAAGGTCGTCTCGGTGCTCCCGGCCAGTACGGAAACCAGGTAGCCGATGAAGGAGTCCGGTCCGTAGATCTGCATCGTTTCCGTCATGACGCCGAGTGCACCCTGTGCGGACAGCGGGCGCATGATGGCCATTGGCAGGGCTTCCGCTGGAAATCCGATCATCGACGTCACCGGTGAAATGGCTGCCAGTACGATGTCGAGTGCTCCGGACGCGCGAAAGACGCCGATCGCGACGAGGATCGCGACGAGGAATGGGATGATCATGATGACGATTTGGAAGCCCTCGCGCGCGCCCGCGACCAGAGAATCGTAGACTTTGACGCGCGCGCTCAGCGCGAAGAGCACGATTCCGACCGCCAGCAGCGGCATCAGCCAGCTGTTGAAGATCGCGAGCATGGCATCCCACGTCTCGCCATCTGCAGCGATCAAATCGCGCGCGATCATCACGGTGACCCACGCGCCGACCGCAAGCATCAACGCGACTCCCCAACGCGACAAGGTGGGTGCGGTCTCGGTTTCCGGCACCTCGATCTCGTCGACGTCACACTCCTCTTCTTTCGATTCCGAGGGGAAAGTCGACGCGAAGCGTTCGTAGGAAAACACGCTTCTGCGCGCGAGAAACTTGGCGACGATGATCGCGGTGATCGTCGAGCAGAGCGTTGGGGGAATCGAGGGGATGAAGATCCCGCCCGGATTCGCAGAATCGAGGCTGGCTCGGACGGCCATCGTGCCGATCGGGATGACCGCGATCCCCGCGGTGTTGATCGCGAGGAAGAGGGCCATCGAGTCCGTCGCGACGGCCTTGTTGGGATTCAACTTCTGCAGCTCCTGCATGGCCTTGAGGCCAAACGGGGTCGCCGCGTTGCCGAGCCCGAGCACGTTCGCGGACATGTTCAGGATCATCGCGCTGATCGCGGGGTGATCTGCGGGAATTCCCGGAAACAGCCAGCGCATTACGGGGGCGAGCGCGCGTGCGATGTTCGCCATGACGCCCGCATCGCGCAGCACGCGCATGAAGCCGAGCCAGAGCGCCATCGTTCCGATCAGCCCAAGCGCGATGTTGACCGCCTGGCGCGCGGAATCGAAGAGGGCCTGGTTGACGGCCGGCATGCTGCCGTTGAAGGCCGCGGTCACGACCGCACCTACGAGTAGCGCGATGAAAATCGCGTTGAGCACGATCCCCCCGGACGCGTCCGCTGAATTCGATTACCGCGTTCGCCCGCCGAACTCGATTGCCGCGCGGCAGGCTCCCGGATAAGCTGGGCTACGTCAAGCGCGCCTTCCGGAAGCTCCCCCAGCTTCTCGGCGCCCGTGGCATCAGCGGTGAGTCCTTTCTTTGGCAGCTTCGTTCGAGAATTCGAACCGCCGCAGGAATGAACGCCGAGAAGCGAAACCGCGCGGTAGAGCCGGCCCCAAACCTCTGAGGAGAGGATCCATGCATCGCGTCCGGAGCTTGATCGCGGCAGCACTCGCGCTGTCTCTGGCCGGGTTGGCCGCAGCGAACGACCTCTCGGTGCGCCTCGACGCAGCGCTGCGAAACCGGGCCCTGAAGGAGGCTCGCATCGGTGTGTTGGTGGTCGCGCTGAGCGACGCCCGGGTACTCTACGAGCGCCGGCCCGATCGAGCGCTGACTCCCGCCTCGAATCAGAAGATCCTGACCGCGATTGCCGCGCTTTCCGCGTTCGGGCCCGCGCACCGATTCGTCACGCAGATCTATGTGGATGCGCCCCCAGATGCCGAAGGGGGCGTCGGTTTGCTGGCCATCCGCGGAGGCGGTGATCCCGCACTGACTTCGGAGCAGTACTGGCGGCTCGCGGCCAACCTGCGGTTGCTCGGGGTTCGCAGGATTCGAAAGGGGTTGCTGCTCGACGCGAGCGCGTTCGACGGCGAACGCTGGCATCCGAGCTGGGGGCAGACTTCCGTGCGGGCCTACCACGGACCGATCGCCGCGCTGTCCGCGAACTACAGCGCCTTTTCCGCCACCGTGGAAGCCGGGTCGAAGCCGGGCGAACCCGTGCGGGTCCTGCTGGACCCCCCGGTTGTCCACCTTCGACTCAACAATCGCGCAAAGACCGGCAATCGCAATGCGGCAACGAGCCTCGTGGTCGATCGCGTGCGCTCTGGTCGAAGCGAGGAGGTCGTCGTTTCGGGAGTTCTCCGTGCGGCGAGCGAATCCAAGGTCTATTACCGGAGCGTGTTGGATCCCGTTCGCTATGCGGGCTCGGTCCTGCGCGCGCAGCTCGAAGCGAACGGAATCGCGGTGGAGGGAGGCGATCGCCTCGGAACCGTTCCCGATTCGATGATTTCGTTGCACGAATTCGAGGGGGAGAGCCTGGCCGATGTCGTGCAGTTGTTTCTCAAGTACAGCAACAACACGATGGGGGAGATGCTCGTCAAGGCTCTGGGTGTCCGCGACGCCGGTGTCGGAAGCTGGTCGATGGGGATTGCCGCGGTGCGCGACCAACTCGAGCGGATCGGCATCGATGTCGCGGGGCTCTCGATCGTCGACGGCTCGGGGCTCTCGTATCAAAATCGAGTGACGCCGCGCACTCTGGTATCCGCGCTCCGCGTTGCGAAGGGTTCGTTTGAATTCGGCCCGGAGTTCGTCGCGGCGCTGCCGATTGCCGCTGCGGACGGGACATTGGAGAAACGTACGGAGGGCGCTGCCGATCGGGTGCGGGCGAAGACGGGCCTTCTCACGCGAATCACTTCGCTTTCGGGCTACGCGATGTCAGCCGATGGCCAACCACTGGTTTTCTCAATCCTCGTCAACGGATTTTCCGGCAGCGATGAAGCGGCGATGGATGCGGTCGATCACTTTGCATCCGAATTGACGAAGAGCCGAATTTCCGGCGCCCCCGATCGCGATCAGGGCGCTCGGTAGCTGGCGAATACCGAGCCGGAGTAGACGACGGGCAGCGCGACGCCGTGCCGGAGTCTCGAATCGATGCGTCCCGGCCCCCAGTTATACGCCGCGAGCGCGGTGGACATGCTCCCGTAGCGACTTTCGAGTTGCTCGAGATAGGCGACGCCCATTCGAATGTTCAACAGCGGATCGAGAGGGTCTGCGGTCCGCGCCAGGAAATGTCGAGCCGCTCGGCGAGTTCTTCGCCGGTTGGGGGCATGATCTGCATCAGCCCCATGGCGCCGACTGGAGAATGTGCGAACGCATTGCCACGGCTTTCGATATGGATCACCGCCATCACCAGATTCGGGTCGATTCCGTGAATGTTGGCTTCGCGCACGATCGTTGCCGCGACTTGCGCAATTTCCGCTTCGCTGAGTCCCGAACGGCGCTCCTTCAAATATCGGATGGCGTTGTTGACCATCGGATCGGTTGCGCCTTCTTCGCTATCGGGCGCTGGCGATGCAAGGGACACCGGAGGCAGATCGTGCGACAGCGGTGCCGAGGGGTGGCCGCAAGAAAGTGTTCCAATGACGAGGCACGACAGCGAGGCGACCAATCGACGGATCATGGCCGTTACCCGAGGCCCAGGGGCGAGATGCCGAGCGCTTCGATCGCCCTGTAGTTGTTGATGACCGCGTAACCCGTCGAGGCGACCACGAGGGCGCAGAAGGCCTTCTTCGCCAGCCTCGGCGGGCGGCGCGTCGTCAGCAGGAAAGCCACCGCGCAGACGGTCAGGCGGCTGTCGATGAGGAGGCCCGGGATGAGCCCAACGGTCTGCAAGAGCCAATCCGAGATCGGGTCGGCTTCCATGACCTGCCA